>ERZ772945.419-NODE-419-length-34833-cov-5.489879_pt1 | contig 34833 bp, 26 predicted proteins | sample MGYA00511681_ERZ772945 | MGnify/ENA primary metagenome ERZ772945 (study PRJEB29015, sample SAMEA2737943) | human oral metagenome | biome: human oral; feature: human-associated habitat; material: dental | place: China | collected 2143 ...
CTCAAGCAGAAGAAACACACCTTCCGGATTCCGGTCTATACGGATATGCCGGAGAATGCGGCGGCACTGCCGAATTAATCGAACTCTTACACCCGGAAGCCTCTGTGAAAACAGAGCCTTCCGGGTGTTTTTGGATGATACAGGATACTGAATCGCTGTTCGGTGACACCGCGAGTTCTTCCGTTCACCATTTTCGAGTTATAAGACACAAAAAAGGTTGTGAAAAGTGATTCGACCCCTTGCTATACGAGGCTTTTCTCTGCATACATCTTTCTTGAAACAGTATATTTGGAGGAAAATATCAGGCAGGATGTTATCTGTCCTTCTTTTGGCGAGCCTTGTATGAAATACGGGAAGAATAAGTCCGGAACTCAACGGTGGCGCTGCGATGCCTGCGCAAGGATGCATACACCCAAATTTGTGTTTGCAGAAAAACAGCAGAGGAAAGTTCAACCCCGAGATGAGAGAATGCAATCACAAGGAACTGACACCAACTCTTTTTGTCCGCTTAGCCTGGCTTGTAGGAAAATATCATGAATAGGAAAGCGGGGGCAGCGGCGGATTCCCGCGCGTGGAAAAGTCCTACGAAATTTGTTACACTGGAACGAAAGAGCGGAGGTGTTGTCATGACAGAAAAAAAAGAACTGCGGAAGCGCTGCATCGAGAAGATGAATGCGCTGCCGCAGGACTATTGCCGCGAGGCGGACGGAAAAATCTTTTCGGCTGTTCTCGGTCTGCCGGAATATCGAAACGCAAAGAAGATTTTTTGCTTTGTCGGCATGCAGGCGGAGATTCAGACAGCTAGCTTGATTGAGGAAATGCTTCGCGCGGGCAAGCGGGTCGCCGTGCCGCGCTGCGCGGGCAAGGGCGTGATGCACGCCCATGTAATCCGCAGTCTCGCGGAACTGCGCCCGGGAACCATGGGTATCCTTGAGCCCTCGGCGGAGGCGCCGGTGCTAGCGCCCGAAGAGTTGGATTTGATTCTCCTCCCCTGCGTGAGTGCGAGCCGGTCGGGCGAACGCCTCGGTTACGGCGGCGGTTTTTACGACCGCTATCTGCCGAAGACAAAGGCCTTTCGCGCGCTCTTAATTCGGGAGCGCCTGCTCTCCGACGACATCCCGCGCGAAGCACACGATCAGCCGGTGGACGCTGTTATCACCGAAGCCGGAATTTTCCGGAGAACTCAGAGCGAGAACGAGGGCGTGTCCTGAATGGAGCGGAAATAGGTCTCCGCTTTGCAAAGATTCTCCTCGTTGCCGCTTAGCTGTAAGAGCACACTGCCTTCCGCGCCGAGGACGCCGCCGGCTGCGAGCAGAGTTGCCCGGACGGAAAAGAGATCCCGGACAGCGTCGAGCTCGGTGTAAATGTCGCCACAGCTTTCCATAAGGCGGAGGCCCTTCTGTCCGCTCCGGTTTGCGAGGCGCGCCAGTTCGGAGATGGGGCGCTCCACGCGCTTCTCAAGGCCGACCGGGTGAATGAGGCGGGTGCGACGTCCGACTGCGACACTTGTAATCGGGATGATGGTGCCGCCGACCGGGCTTGCGATCAGGATACCGGCGGTGCGGCTCTCGAGGTGAATCGCATTGGCGCCTTTCAGGATGATGTCGTCCGGACCGAGGGTATCTACCACATCAAAGATGGTCTTGCCCTCGAGGCGCTGCCCTTCTTTTACGATGAAGTCCGCCGTCTGCGGGGGTGTGGGATTCGAGACCTGTTCATTACCGCGCTGCAGGCCGCGGTGAAAGCCCTTCGGCGAGAAGGGAAGCGAGAGAGCCGCCGCAATCGCCGTAGCGACCTGTGCGTTGGTGCTGCCGAGAATTACAACGAGGCAGTGGTGTTTTGCGGCTTCGAGGATTGCGGGATCGGCCGCGAGGGCGTCGCCGAGCAGGCGTTTGCCCATGGCGACCGTGAGGAGAACCTGTCTGCCGGAATCGGTATTTGTCATAGAGAAGACTCCTTTCTGTTTTTTAGAGTATAGCATGTTTTTTAGGAGGGCGTATGCAGCTTGACCACAGTCTCTTTTACCATCTGGACCACTACGAGTACGGTGAGGCCTATTACGGCAGTTACCAGTCGGTTTACTACCGCCTCGGCATCGAGCCGCTCGAGAATGTGCACTGGACGCCTGTCGACAAGAGAGCTCCCCACACGCTCCGCGCCTATGTCTGGGAGGGGCCGTATTCCTACCATGACACGGAAGAAGAGAAGCGGTATCGGGACTTTCCGTACAGTGCGGAGGGACTTGAGGAGGCCATCACCTGGATTGAAGAGCAGTGTGACAACGCAAAACCGCTCCGGCTGTAAGCCGGAGCGGTTTTTTTGTGCTGATTTGCGCTTATTCGTTTCGCATGGCTGCGAGCGGGCTTAAGCGCATCGCGCGTTTTGCCGGGAGGTAACCGGCGGCTGCGCCGATGAAAATCGCGAAGACAATCGCAAAGAGCGCGAGCCAGGGCGGAATGTAGGAGATGGATCCGCCTTCCGCATTCTGGTAGAAGACAGAGAGCTGCTCGTTGCTGCCCTGTGCCGCGAGAAAGTTGATGAGCAGCGAAATCAGGAGACTCAGGACGGTGCCGATGATGCCGCCCATCAGGCCGATGAAACCCGATTCGACGAGGAAGAGGTCGCGGATGTTGGTCATTTCGCAGCCGAGAACCTTCATGACGCCGATTTCCCGCGTTCTCTCGTAGATGGACATCATCATTGTATTGATGATGCCGATGGCCGCGACGAGAAGCGAGACCGCACCGATGCCGCCGAGCACGGCCTGGACCATGCCGGTGAACTGCTTGGACTGCTCGAGCCACTCCATATTGGAGTCCGCCTGATAGCCGAGCTCCGCGATTTTTTTCTGTACTTCGGAGACGTGGTTCATGTCGTCCACAAAGACATAAGCCTGTGAATAGACATAGTAGTCGACCGGCTTGCCTTTTTTGTTGAGCTTCGGCTCCGGCACCAGATACTTCCGGTAGCGCTGCTTCAGAAAGTTTTTCAGCGTGTCAATGTCGCAGTAGATCGAATAGCTGTAACTGTTATAGCCGCTGCTGCCGCCGTCCAGAATGCCTGCCGTGTCCAGAATGTACTTCTTCTGGGGCTTATCGGAGGTCTCGGTTGCGACCGAGGCCGGCGCGGCTGCGGCGGAAGCGCCGCCGGAAGTGCCGCTGTCGCTGCTGTTATTCTTCGGCGCGGGCTTATAGCCCTCGGGAAAGATGTAAAAGATAGTGTCCTTCAGCGGGTCAATGTGCACATCGCCGCCGTTGCCGCCGCCGAAGTTTGCCGAGCTGTTTTTGGAGACTTTGTAAAAGTTATCCTGAAAGTGGTTGCCGTAGAGCAGGCTCAGGGTATCCGTGTTTGCGGGCGGCAGCGATCCGGATTTTAAGGGCAGTTCCTTCAAGAAATGCTGGGAGACACCGGTCAGAGATAAATACCCCTCGTAGGGGCCGCATTTCGCTGTCACGGATGCGTCCAGCTGCGGGCTCACATCGTCCACATGTGCGAGCTGCTTCAGCTGCTTGATGGTGTCATCGGTAATCTCGGTCTCGTTGCCCTTCTGGTTAAAGGAGTAGACGGTAATTGTCTTCATCGAGCCCGCGGACTCATAAAGCTGTCTCGTCTGGCGGCTCATACCGAGGCCGAGGCTCATCATCACGAGAATCGAGGAGGTGCCGATGATGACGCCGAGCACTGTCAAAACCGTTCTTGTCTTTCGCCGGAAGAGGTTCCGGAGGGCGAGCGAGAGAAGATCTCCGAACTTCATGCCGCATTGCCTCCGTCAGCCTTCTTCTTGCGGAATTTGCGGACGCCGACGCCCGCAGCGATTGCGGCGACCGGAATCAGAAGCAGCGGGAGCGGAGACGGCTTTTTGACCGGTTTCTTTTCCGTGTCGGCATCGGTGACAGGGACATCGGGGGCAGGCTCGGTGACGGCGAGCGTGAGTTTCTGTTCCTCCTTGGTCACATTGCCGTTTACATCCTCATACTGAATGGTCATCGTGATATTGTCTTCGTCGCTGCTCGCCTTCACGCCGCCAAGCATCGCATCGACGCTGCCGCTGTCGCCGGACTTGATATTGCCGAGGTAGGCACTGGTTTTCTTGATGGCATCGCCCTCAAAGTTCACCTGCACATTGTAGAGCATTACGCGGCCGGTGTTGTTCAGATTGAACATCACATTGCTCTCCTTGCCGACCTCAATGCTGTCGGGCGAGAGTTCCGGCGTGGAAATCGAATAGCGCGCCACCTGGAAGACCGGAATATCGAGCGTCAGCTTGTCCTCCGCGTTTTTAAAGGCGGGGGAGTCAAACTTTTCGTTCAAGGTGAGCGTATAGGAGCGGGGATCCACGCCCGCGGAAGCCTCCATCGCGAGGCGCAGTTCCTTGGATTCTCCGGCTTTCAGACTGTTGATGACAAAGGAGCCGGAGCCGGCATCCATCGAGAAGACCGAAGAGTTGTCGACTTTCTCGGATTCCGCCGAGAGGAGAATATTGCTCGCCGAAATATCGCCCGAGGCGTTTTTCACGCTGAGCACGAGCGTAAACGGTTGTCCGGCAAAGACTTTCTCGGGCTCGGTCCGATAGCCGTCGAGGATGATGCGGGCCTTCTGGCGGTCATTCGCGTTGAAGTCGCCCTGCTTGTTGTCCTCTGCCGGGGGCCGCTCGACCATCGAGGGGTTATTGATGCGCACATAGCTCACATAAGTTTCCTGGTAGGAGACCGTCGCATCGGGCGTCAGCTTATAGCTCACAGTGTAGCTCAGCGGGTAGTAGCCGTTCGCCGCATTCTGCATAATCGCCATCGAGTAGTCGGCGCTCAGTACCTCATCCGGCTGGGCGGTCTCGAAGTTCCGGTCGTAGTTCGCGTCGTTCAGATTGAACGGGAAACCGGTTGCGGCCTGGGACTTGTTCTGCGCGGTCGCCTGCAGCGAAGCGCCGTCCGCGAGCGCGGTGTTCATGTGTACCTGAATGCGGTACAGCGGCACCTTGCGCTGGTTCCGGAACTTTAAGCTGTAGTTCATGACGCCGGGCGCGGTGCCGACCGGTGTCTCCTGGCCCTCGCCGAGCGCAAAGCTCTTGTCGCCGGTTGCGGTCGAGGGATTTGCAACCTCGCCCGAAGCCTTGATGTAGACATTGATGAATTCAACCTGCATGGGGCCGCGGAAATCCGCGGTGTTGCTGCCCGGCAGCGCGTAGTAGAACGCAATCGGGACGCCGTAGTAGCCTTCTTTTGCGTCGGCGCGCACGGTGACATGCAAGGTCACGGTCTTATACTCGCCGGCTTTCAGCGAGGCAAAGCGGTTTTCCTCGGTGAAGGTCGTCGCATTGATTTCAAAGGGATAGTTGCCGCCGTCCACGGTGAAAGCCGAATTGCCGCCGTAGGCCTTGTCGATGCCGGATTTCTGACCGGCTCTCCAGGCGTCGTAGAGCTCGCTCTCATCGTCCTTGTCGTAGGGATTCTTCTGGTCCGTCGTGTTCTGATCCGGGTCCTTGTCCTGCTTCAGATAGTTCTGGTCGTTCGAGAGGCGGACAATGACATTCTGAATCTCGGCGGTCTTCGGGTTCTTCATGCCGCTCGTATTGTTATAGCCGACGCGGAAACTCAAATTCATGTCCTGACCGGGATAACCGACCTGCAGTTCGTTGGCGTCGTGCACAAAGGTGTTGAGATTGGTGTTGACATAGGAGGCCTGTGCCGTGTGAGGCGGCAACAGGAAAAAGAGTAACAGCGAGAGCGTTACCTCCAGCGCCAGGACGCGGAGCAGGAGAGATGTTTTTTGAAGTTTAGTCTGCATGAGTAAATCCTTTCCGTTCTACAATCTTGCCGTCGACAATGCGTATCTGCTGGTCGGCGCGCGCTGCGATTGAGTTATCGTGTGTGACCATGACGAGGGTCACGTGCTGTTCCCGGACGATGTCCCGGAGCAGCGAGAGCACTTCTTCCGTCGTGCGGGAGTCGAGGTTGCCGGTCGGCTCGTCGGCGAAGATGAGTTCCGGTTTGCTCGCGAGCGCGCGGGCTATGCCGACACGCTGCTGCTGGCCGCCGGACATCTGCCCCGGCATGTGCAGCGCCTGATCCAGGATGCCGATGCGCTCCATATAGGTGCGCGCGGTGCGCTGTCTTTCTTCCTTGTCGACGCCGCGGAACAAGAGCGGGAGGGCCACATTTTCCTCGGCATTCATCGTGGGAATCAGGCCGTAACTCTGGAAAATAAAGCCGACATGGTTCCGCCGAAAGCGCACCAGCTGCTGCTCATTCATCTTTTCGAGCTTCTCGCCGAGTATGTGAATGCTGCCGCTGCTCGGCGGTTCGAGGCCGGCGAGCAGGTTCAGACAGGTGGATTTTCCGGAACCCGAGGTGCCTACAATCGCGAGAAAGCGCCCCGGCTCAAGGTCGAAGCTGATGCCGTCCAGCGCGTGTACTTCGCTGTCGCCGACACGGTATATTTTTTTTAAATCGCGCACGGAAATAATCGGTTCTGCCAAATGATGATTCCTCCTCTCATGCGTGCGTTTCGGCCGCCGTATCCGCTTGCCGTGCGGAACGAAAACCGATCCTTGTCTTAGCTTAGAGTAGCGCCTCGAGAAAAACAAGGAAGATTTTCTTGCAAAAAACAGCATATCGGCATTTGTGCCGTAATATATGCGGCGTGTTGCGGCGGCAGTCTGTATTTGCCTGGTCTAAAAGAAGATAGCATGGTATAATCGACCGGAAAGATAGACAAATCATCTCTTTCACCTAGAAAGACGCAAAAAAGCGCGAAAGGTTTCAGGAGGGACTATGAAAAACTGGAAGAAATCGGTAGTCGCGGCAGCGACAGCGCTGCTGCTCGGTGTGAGCCTGATGGGCTGCGGCGCAAAGAAGGCGGAGAGCGGTGCGGCGGAGAGCGCTACGACAGCCTCTGCCACGGCAGAGAGTGCGTCGGCAACCGGTACGGCGGCGGAAAGCGCTGCGGCGGCTAAGACAGAAGCGGGGGCGGGACTCCGGGTCGGCGCCCTGAAGGGACCGACCGCGATGGGGCTTGCCGCGCTGATGCAGGAGAGTCAGGACGGCAAGAGCGAGGGCAGCTATCAGTTCACGGTTGCGGCGCAGCCCGATGAGATTGCGGCGAAGCTTGTCTCGGGCGATCTCGACATCGCCCTGCTCCCGGCCAATATGGCAGCGGCGCTCTACAATAAGACCGAGGGAAAGATTGCGGTACTCAACATCAACACGCTCGGCGTCCTCTACTGTGTGACCGGGGACGAGAACATTCACAGCGTGAAAGATCTCGCGGGCAAGACGGTGCTCACGACGGGACAGGGCGCGACGCCCGAGTATGTGCTCCGCTATTTGTTGCAGGAGAACGGCGTCACGGACTGCACGCTCGAGTTCAAGTCCGAGCCGACCGAGATTGCTTCGGCGCTCGCGGCGGATTCCGCGGCGATTGCCGTGCTCCCGCAGCCCTTTGTGACGGTCGCGGAGGCAAAGAATGACAAATTGAAGACGGCCTTTTCGCTGAGTGACAGCTGGGATGCGCTGAACAACGGCTCCCGCCTCGTGACAGGCGTCACGGTGGTGAGACAGGAAGTCCTAAAGGCACAGCCGGACGCTGTCAAGACCTTCCGGGAAGAGCAGGCGAGAAGCGTGGCGACGGCGGTACAGGATCCGGAGACAGCGGCAAAGGCGGTTGTCGCCTTCGGGATTCTGGAAAACGAGGGCATCGCGAAGAAGGCTCTGCCCGCCTGCAACATCACGAATCTGGACGGCGCGGAGATGAAGCAGGCACTCTCCGGCTATCTGCAGGTTTTGTACAGCGCAGATCCGAAGGCAGTCGGCGGCAAGCTGCCGGATGATGCGTTCTACGTCGTGGCGGAGTGAGCGGATTGATTGGCGCAATCCGAAATGTGGTGCTGCGCGACGGCAAAGAGCCGCTCAGATGGCTGTTCTGGCTTTTACTCTGGGAGGCGGCGGCAAGGCTGATCGGCAACAAGTTTCTTTTGGTGGGGCCGGTCGTGACCGTACGGACGCTCATGAATATGGCAGGGAAGCCCGCATACTGGCAGGCAGTCGGAAACTCCTCGCTGCGTATTCTCGGCGGTTTTTTGCTCGGCGCGGTGCTCGGCACGGCTTTGGCGGCGGCGGCACAGGCGAGAAGGGGACTCAGATGGATTCTGGGTCCCCTTGTCAATGTGATCAAGGCGGTTCCGGTCGCAAGTTTTGTCGTGCTGCTCTTACTTTGGGTCGGAAATCGTAACGCCTCCCTTTTTATTTGTTTCTTTGTCTCCCTGCCGGTCTTTTATCTCAACACACTCGGCGGCCTCGGCGCTGTGCCAGGGGATCTCCTTGAAGTCGCAAGGCTCTACGGGCTGTCGCGCGGCACAAGGCTTCGGGCGCTGTATCTGCCGGTGCTCGCGCCTTTCCTCGAGAGCGCCCTGAGCCTCTCGGTCGGCGTGAGTTTCAAGGCCGGTGCTGCGGCGGAGCTGATCGGACAGCCGGCGCTCTCGCTCGGGAACGGGCTGTACCGCGCCAAAATTTATCTGGAGACCGGCGAAATATTTGCCTGGACACTCAGTATTGTGCTGCTCGCCGGTCTCGCGGAGGCAGTGCTCCGGTTTTTCCTCCGCGCGCTCTGCGGGAGCGGGCGGTACAGCGCGGACGGTACGCCGAAAAGGACAAGATGGCGCGTGGCATTTTTCGGTGAATATGGTAAAATAATGTGACTGTAATCCTAGGAGGAAAACGATGATTAACAACGACGAGGCACTGATCCAAACAAGGCATCTGGTGCTGGAAGAGACCTGCCGTCTCGCCTGGAACGATCAGCTGGATGAGGAGCACAAAGAGGAGCTGGTTTACAAAATCATCCCGGGCCCGAAGCCGGCAATCGGAAGATGCTGCATTTATAAAGAGAGAGAGATTGTGCGCCATCGGACGAGACTTGCCTGCGGCGAGAATCTGATGGAAAACTTGGATTCCAAGAATGAAGTGCAGGTCATCAAGCCGGCCTGCGACGAGTGTCCGCTCTCGAGCTATACCGTCACGGACAACTGTCGTCTCTGTCTCGGTAAGGCCTGTCTGTCGTCCTGCCATTTCGGCGCGGTGACTATCGGAGAATTCCGCTCTCACATCGACTCGAAAAAGTGCAAGGAGTGCGGCATGTGCGCGCAGAACTGTCCGTACGGCGCAATCGTGCATCTCGTTCGCCCCTGCAAGAAGGCCTGCCCGGTCGATGCGATTACCTATGATGAGTACGGCTTCTGCGTTATTGACGAGCAGAAGTGTATTGAGTGCGGCCGTTGCATCCACAGCTGCCCCTTCGGTGCAATCAGCGCAAAGAGCTATCTGGTCAATGTGATTCAGGAGATCAAGGCGGGCAAGGAAGTCATTGCGATGTGCGCGCCCGCGACCGAAGGACAGTTCGGCGAAAAAATCGGCATGGGTTCGATTCGCAACGCACTGAAGAAAATCGGCTTTGCGGATATGGTCGAGGTCGGTCTCGGCGGCGATATGACCGCGGCTTATGAGGCACTCGAGTGGTCGGAGGCGAGAAAAGAGGGCAAGAAGATGACGACTTCCTGCTGCCCGGCTTTCATCAACCTCTTAAAGAAGCACTTCCCGCAGCAGTACGAGGAGAATATGTCGACGACGGTCTCCCCGATGTGCGCGGTGTCCCGTTATCTGAAAGCGACCCATCCGGGCTGTGTGACAGTCTTCATCGGTCCCTGCGTCGCGAAGAAGTCCGAGTCGGCGGACAAGTCGGTTCCGGACAATGCGGACTATGTCATGACCTACGGTGAGTTTAACGCTTTCCTCCGCTCGGCAGATGTTCAACTGGAGCCGGAGGAAACCGAGCGGCAGGAGGCTTCGATTTTCGGCAAGCGCTTTGCAACCTCGGGCGGCGTCGCAAATGCGGTGCTCGAGTGCATGAGCGAGCGCGGCGAGGATGTCTCCGAAATTAAACTGCTCCGCTGCGCCGGCGGTGCGGAGTGCAAGAAGGCACTCCAGCTCTTAAAGCTCGGCAGAGTCGCGGAGGACTTTATCGAAGGCATGGCCTGCCCGGGCGGCTGCGTCGGCGGACCGTCGAAACACAAGACGGAAATTGAAATCAAGCGGTCCCGCGAGACGCTCTTAAAGCGCGCGGACGACAGAAAGGTGCTCGACAACCTGAAAAACTATCCGATGGAGAAGTTCTCGATGCACCGCGACGGACACAGAGATCTGGAGGAGCTGAAGCGCGTCGAGGGCGAAGCTTAAATGGCAGGGGAGAAGCGCTGAGTGGTTCAGCGCTTCTTTTCGAACTGCGGACTTTGTCTGTGTTTCCGCGAACACAGGATACGGAATTACGAAGTGCTTCGGAGAGGAGGAGAGATGCAGGAGGAGAGAAAAGCAAAGGCCTCTGTGCCGACACCGCACATTGCGGCTTTGCCGGGGGAAATCGCAGAGACGGTTTTACTGCCGGGCGATCCGCTACGCGCAAAGCGGATTGCGGAAACCTTTCTGGAAGAGGTGCACTGCTTTAACGAAGTGCGAAATATGCTCGGTTTTACGGGGCTGTACCGCGGAAAGCGGGTCTCGGTCATGGGAACCGGCATGGGCTGCCCCTCGATGGGAATTTACGCCTACGAACTGATTCACTTTTACGGTGCAAAACAACTGATTCGAATCGGTACGGCGGGCGCTATACAGGAGACACTTGCGGTGCGCGATCTGGTGCTCGCGGCGGGTGCTTCGACCAATTCGAACTTCCCGGCGCTCTTTGAACTCCCGGGAACCTTTGCGCCGCTCGCCGATTTTTCACTGCTCTCCCGCGCGGCAACGCGCGCGGCGGCGTTGAAGAGACCGGTTTCGGTCGGCGCGGTACTGACCAGCGACATGTTTTACGGTCCTGCGGAGAGCGAGGCTGCCGTTGAAAAGTGGAGCAAGATGGGAGTTCTCGCCGTTGAGATGGAGACGGCGGCGCTCTATGCGACCGCTGCCTCTCTCGGGGCCAAGGCACTTTCCATCCTGACAGTCAGCGATCACCTTTTGACCGGGGAGACGCTCTCCGCAGAGGAGCGAGAAGCCGGGTTTACGGATATGGCGGAACTGGCACTTTCACTCGCGACGGAAGAGACGCGCGGAGGAATCATATGATTAAAATGTTCGGTAAATATTTGGGGAAGAAATACCGCCTCATTTCCCTGCTCGCTGTTTTCGGCATGGTCATGGAAGTCGTCGTTGAAAATCTGGTCCCGCTCGTCATGGCAAATCTCATTGACAACGGTATCCAGGGACAGAATTTTTCCGTGATTCTTCAGAGCGGCGGCATGATGGTGGGACTTGCGATGTTCGGCCTGCTTTTCGGCTCGATCGGCGGCTACTTTGCGGCGGATGCAGCGGCGGGACTGGCAGCAAGTCTTCGCAGCGGAATTTACAGAAGCGTCCAGCGCTTTTCGTTCGGCAATCTCGACAAGTACTCGACTGCGGGCCTCGTGACCCGTCTCACGACGGATGTCTCGAATGTCCAAAACTCCTATCAGATGATATTGAGAACCTGCATGCGTGCGCCGGCTACGCTAATTTTTACTCTGGCGCTCACCTTCAGCATCAGTCGGAAACTCTCGATGATTTTTCTGGTCGCGCTCGGCTTTCTTTTGATTGTACTGATCCTGGTCATTAAATTTGCGGATAAGGCGTTTACGCGCGTGTTTTCGAAATACGATGCGCTGAATGCGAGCGTCCAGGAAAATGTGACCGGCATTCGTGTGGTCAAGAGCTTTGTGCGCGAAGAGTTTGAAATCGGAAGATTTAAAGTCTCCGCCGAGAATATTTACAAGCTCTTTGTCAAGGCGGAGGGCCTGGTCTGCTTTATTTTCCCGGCGCTCTACCTCGCGGTCTACGGCTGTATGATCGGTATTTCCTGGTTCGGCGCGCATGAGGTCGTCGCGGGCTCGCTCACCACGGGACAGCTGACCTCCTTCTTTACTTATATGATCAGCATTCTGATGTCGCTCATGATGCTTGCAATGGTCTTTGTCATGATTACGATGTCGGTCGCAAGCGGACGGCGCATTGAAGAGGTGCTCTCGGAAATCCCGAAGATTCAGACACCCGAGCAGCCGGTCACGGAAGTGGAGGACGGCTCGGTGGTCTTCTCGAAGGTTTCGTTTTCCTACGGAAAGCGCGAGGAGCCGGTCGACTGGGATAACCCGAAGGAAGTCAGAAGACAGAAGGAAAAGCAGGAGCGCATGGCAGCCGTTGAGAACGGGACCATGACACGGGAAGAGGCAATGCGGCAGGATCCGGATTTCCGAGAGGAAGCGAATCCGCGCTTTGTGCTGAGCGATGTTACGCTTTCGGTGCGCTCCGGTGAGACCATCGGCATCATCGGCGGCACCGGTTCCTCGAAGACTTCTCTGGTCAGCCTGATTCCGCGCCTGTATGACGCGACCGAGGGCGAGGTTCTGGTCGGCGGCAAGAACGTAAAGACCTATGACTTAAAGGTGCTCCGGGACGCAGTTGGTATGGTGCTCCAGAAGAACACACTGTTTTCCGGAACCATTTACGACAACCTCCGCTGGGGAAATCCCGATGCGAGCGATGCGGACTGTGAGGAGGCTTGTCGCCTCGCCTGTGCCGACGAGTTCGTGCGAAGCTTCCCGGACGGCTATAACACCTGGATCGAACAGGGCGGCAGCAATGTCTCCGGCGGACAGAAACAGCGACTCTGCATTGCGAGAGCGCTCTTAAAGAAGCCGAAAATTCTGATTCTCGACGACTCGACCAGTGCGGTCGATACGGCGACGGATGCTTCCATACGCAAGGCTTTCCGGGAGAAGATTCCGAATACGACGAAGTTCATCATCTCCCAGCGCATTTCGGGCGTAAAGGATGCGGATCGCATTCTGGTGCTCGAGGAGGGGCGCGTGAGCGGTTTCGGCACCCACGAAGAATTGTTGAAGAACAACGAAATTTACGCCTCTGTGGTTGCCGCGCAGACAGAGGGCGGCGGCGACTTTGACGAGAGAGAGGAGGCGTGACGCGATGGCAAACACAAAGAAAAAAGCAAATTTGGGTAATATCGCATCGAGAAGCATGCGCCGCCTGACCTCCGGTATTTTAAAGGATTACGGACTGCAGATGATAATCGTGCTGATCTGCGTCATTGCGGCGGCGCTGGCGGATGCCTACGGTATGCTGTTTATTCAGAAGCTGCTCGACAACTATATCACCCCGTTGCTGCATTCCGAGCAGCGCGACTTTTCACCGCTGCTCGCAGCGCTGCAGCACATCACACTGATTTATCTGATTTCCGTGGTCGCAACCTATATTTACTCAATCCTCATGGTCTATGTGGGGCAGGGGACGCTCCTCAAAATCCGGAAGCGCCTGTTTGCGCACATGGAGTCGCTGCCCATATCCTATTTTGACACGCATGCGCACGGCGACATCATGTCGGTCTATACGAACGACACGGACACGCTGCGCCAGCTGATTGTCGATGTATTTCCGCAGCTCGCCAGTATGACTCTTTCCGTCATTACGGTCCTCGCGAGCATGTTTCTTTTGCATGTTCCGCTCACGCTGGTTGCGCTTGTTTTAACGGCGCTCATGCTCTTTATTTCCGGCAAGGTCGCAAATATCTCCGGCAAATACTTCGGCATTCAGCAGAAGGAACTCGGCGGTCTGAACGGCTATATTGAGGAGATGATGGAGGGACAGAAGGTCATCAAGGTCTTCTCCCATGAATCGCAGAGCATTGCGGAGTTTGAAGAGCGAAACCAAAAGCTTAGGGACGCGAGCGCCAGAGCGAACGGCATTGCGAACGTCCTGTTGCCGGTTGCGGCGCAGCTCGGTCGCCTGCAGTATGTGCTGATTGCGACGATCGGCGCAGTCTTTGCGCTGAACGGAAACTTCGGGCTCAGCATCGGTACTCTGGTTGCTTTCATGACCTTGAACCAGAATTTCACGCGTCCCATCACGCAGATTACAACCCAGCTGAATTCGGTCGCGATGGCGGCGGCCGGTGCCGACCGCATCTATCAACTGCTCGATGAGCCCTCCGAGACCGACGAGGGCTATGTGACCCTGGTCCGCGCGAGCCGAAATCCGGACGGTTCGCTCGCCGAGACGGAAAAGCGCACCGGGCTCTGGGCGTGGCGGCATGTGCACAAGACAGATGGCAGCGTGGAGCTGATTGAGTTGAAAGGACGCGTGGAACTCGAACATGTCGACTTCGGCTATGTGCCGGAGAAGACCGTGCTTCACGACATCAGCCTCTTTGCGGAACCCGGACAGAAGATTGCCTTCGTCGGCTCGACCGGCGCCGGCAAGACGACCATCACGAATCTCATCAACCGCTTCTACGAGATTCAGGAGGGTAAAATTCGCTACGACGGCATCAATATCTCAAAAATCAGAAAAGCGGATCTCCGCGCCTCGCTCGGCATCGTACTGCAGGACACCAACCTCTTTACCGGCACGGTAATGGAGAACATCCGCTTCGGACGGCTCGATGCGACGGATGAAGAGTGCATCGAAGCAGCGAAGCTCGCGAATGCGGACGGCTTCATCAATCGCCTGCCGGACGGCTATCAGACCATGCTCCGCGGCAACGGCGCAAACCTCTCGCAGGGGCAGCGGCAGCTCCTCGCAATTGCCCGCGCCGCGGTTATGGATCCGCCGGCCTTGATTCTCGACGAGGCGACTTCTTCGATCGACAGCCGTACCGAGCAACTCGTGCAGTGCGGCATGGATTCTTTGATGAAGGGGCGCACCACCTTTGTGATTGCACATCGCTTAAGCACGATTAAAAATGCGGACTGCATCATGGTCATGGAGCAGGGACGCATCATCGAGCGCGGCAATCACGAGGAATTGCTTTTGAAGAAGGGACGCTATTACCGACTGTATACGGGAAAGCAAGCTTGAGAAGCCGCGTCCCGCGTGCTATGATATTTCCAGATAAAAATGCAAAGAGAAAAGGCGGAACAGGCATGAAAAAGAGAAGAGTAATGCTGAAACTCTCCGGCGAAGCGCTTGCAAGCGCAAGCGGCAAGGGCTATGACGAGGCGGTGGTCCGCGACATTGCGCGGCAGGTGAAGCGCTCGGTCGATGCGGGCGTCGAGGTCGGCATTGTCATCGGCGGCGGCAACTACTGGAGAGGCAGAACCGGGACGGAGATTGCCCGCGTGAAGGCCGACCAGATCGGGATGCTCGCGACTGTCATGAACTGCATCTATGTCTCGGAGGTTTTCCGCGGCGAGGGCATGGAGACGGAGATATTCAGTCCCTTCCTCTGCGGCGCGATGACCGAGCTCTTTTCGGTCGACAAGGCGAATGCGCTCTTTGCGGCGGGCAGAGTGCTTTTCTTTGCGGGCGGCACGGGACATCCGTACTTCTCGACCGACACCGGGATTGCGCTCCGGGCCACGGAGCTCGGCGTCGATGAGATTTTGCTCGCGAAGTCGATTGACGGCGTCTACACGGCGGATCCGAAGCTCGACCCGAATGCAAAGCGCTACGACACCCTGACCATGCAGGAGATGATCGACAAAAAGCTCGGGGTCATTGACCTGACGGCGAGCGTGCTCTGCATGGAAAATAAGATTCCGCTCGCAATCTTTGATTTGCACGGCGACAACGCAATCGCGGATGCACTCCGCGGCGTGATTCACGGCACAACGGTGACGGTATAAATCAGATACCCTGGAGGATGAGATGGCAGACTTAAAGGATACACTCAAAGAGTTGGAAGACAGAATGAACAAGACGATCTCGTTCATGCAGGAAGAGTTCTCGGCAATTCGCGCCGGCAGAGCCAACCCGCATGTTCTGGACCGCATCACGGTCGATTACTACGGCACGCAGACGCCGCTGCAGCAGGTCGGCAATGTCTCGGTGCCGGAGGCAAGAATGATTCTGATTCAGCCCTGGGACAAGAGTCTCTTGAAAGAGATTGAAAAGGCAATCCTTACTTCGGACCTCGGCATCAACCCGACGAACGACGGCTCGGTGATTCGCCTCCTGTTCCCGGAGCTCACCGAAGAGCGCAGAAAGGCGCTGACCAAGGACATTCGGAAGAAGGGAGAGGCGGCAAAGGTTGCCGTCCGCAACATCCGCCGCGACGGCGCAGATGTCTTCAAGAAAATGGAGAAGGCAAACGAGATCACCGAGGATGATCTCTCTGACGCAAACGAGAAGCTGCAGAAGCTGACGGATAAGGCGGTGGAACGCATTGATAAGGCGGTCGAGGTCAAGGACAAGGAGCTCATGACAGTCTGACACACCGTTAAAGTTTGGCAGAGTGGCGGTCCGAGCAGGACCGCCTTTTTTGAACATGAGGAGGCAGGATGACAGAGCGACTTGCGGGGAAGGTGATTCCCGAACACATTGCAATCATATTGGACGGAAACGGCAGATGGGCGGCGGAGCGCTCCCTGCCGCGCGCCATGGGCCATAAGGCGGGCTGTGAGGCGGTGGAACAGACCGTGCGCGACTGTGCGGCGCTCGGCGTCAAGTATCTCACGGTCTACGGTTTCTCGACGGAGAACTGGAAGCGCTCGGAAGAAGAGGTCGGTGCGCTCATGCATCTCTTCCGCCTGTATTTAAAGAAGCTCTTAAAGGTCGCGATGGAAGAGGGCTGTCGCTGCAAGATGATAGGCGATAAGTCGCGTTTTGCGCCGGACATCATTGCGGCGATTGACCGCTTGGTCGAGGAGACCAAGGACAATACGGGCATGACCTTTGTGATTGCGATCAATTACGGCGGACGGGACGAACTGCGCCGTGCGTTTCTGTGCCTTCTGGATGAAAAACGTAAGAGCGGGGACACGAGTCTCACCGAAGAGGAAATTTCAAACAGCCTCGATACGGCGGGCATCCCGGATCCGGATCTCTTGATTCGCACGAGCGGTGAACTTCGCCTATCGAATTTCCTGCTCTGGCAGCTCGCCTACAGCGAACTCTATGTGACGCCGCTCTACTGGCCGGATTTCACGATGGAAGCACTGGAAGATGCGATTCTTGCCTATAACCAAAGAGAACGCCGCTTCGGCGGCCGCATCCGCTAAGATAAAAGGAGGAATATGCCCATGTCCCGCCTTTTGAGCATCCTTGGCAGCCGGAAGTTCCACCTGCGTCTCTTGAGCGGCATTGTACTGGTGCTGCTCGCATTTCTCGTGCTGCGGCGCGGCGGTATGGTGCTTTATTGCAGCATGATGGCAATCTCGCTGATCGGGCAGTACGAATTGTATCGTGTCGTCAGGACGGAGCGAGAGCCGCTCGGTATCGTCGGCTATCTCTCGAGTATTGCGTATTACCTCTTGTTGCTCGCACGGCACTATGACTACGGCATGCCGCTCATGATCGGCACGCTAATGGCGCTGATGGCGCTCTTTGTGCTGAGCTACCCGCGCTATCGCACCGAGCAGATTGCGGTCGGGCTCATGGGCGTGCTCTATACAACCGTGATGTTCTCTTATGTGTACCGCGTGCGCAGCATGCCGCACGGCGCTTATCTGGTCTGGCTCATCTTCATCTCGAGCTGGGGCTGCGACACCTGTGCCTATGTGGTCGGCATGCTGGCAGGTTCCCATCACTTCGCGCCGGTCCTCAGTCCTAAAAAGACGGTCGAGGGCGCAATCGGCGGCGTCGCGGGGGCAGCGCTCCTCGGCCTTGCCTTCGGCTTTTTCCTCCGCGCGGAGCTCGCGGAACTCGGGAACCCGGGCTTTGCCTGCCTGTTTGCCTGCGCCTTCAGCGCGGTGATTTCGCAGATCGGCGATCTCGCGGCTTCGGCGATTAAGCGCGACCACGAGGTCAAGGACTACGGCGATCTGATTCCCGGACACGGGGGCATTCTGGACCGGTTTGACAGCCTGCTCTTCACCGCACCGGCAATCTTCTTTGCGCTGTTTCTCTACAGTTACTTTGTCCGTCATTGAGGAGGCAAGATATGAGACATATTTCCGTTCTCGGTTCCACGGGTTCCATCGGCACACAGACCCTCGAGGTGGCGCGCGCCAACGGCGACATCCGCATTGAGGCGCTTGCGGCGCGCGGAAACATTGCGCTGCTCGAGGAGCAGATCCGGGAATTTCACCCGCGCACGGTCTGCGTCTACGATGAAGCGAAGGCGGCAGAGCTGAAAATCAAGGTCGCGGACACCGGAACCAAGGTCTACGCCGGGCAGGAGGGCCTAATCGAAGTTGCGACCGAGGCCAAGGCAAAGACGCTGGTCACAGGGATTGTCGGCATGATCGGCATTGAGCCGACCGTTGCGGCAATTCGCGAGGGCAAGAACATTGCGCTCGCAAACAAGGAAACGCTGGTCTGTGCGGGGCACATCATCATGCCGCTCGCCGCGCGCGAGGGCGTCAAGATACTGCCGGTCGATTCGGAGCACTCGGCCATCTTTCAATGTCTCCGCGGCAACAAGAAGAACCGGATCCGGAAAATACTGCTGACCGCTTCCGGCGGCCCGTTCCGCGGCTACACGAGAAAGCAGCTCGAGAAGGTGACCTTGCAGGACGCCCTCCGGCATCCGACCTGGAACATGGGGCATAAGGTGACCATTGATTCCTCGACCATGGTGAACAAGGGACTTGAGCTCATTGAGGCGCGCTGGCTCTTCGATGTCGAGGTTGATGAAATCGAGGTGCTCGTGCAGCCGCAGAGCATTCTGCACTCCGCGGTCGAATTTATGGACGGCGCGGTCATGGCGGAGCTCGGCACTCCGGACATGAAACTCCCGATTCAGTATGCGCTCTATTATCCGAAGCGCAAAAAGCTCGCCGGTAGCAAGCGCCTGGACCTCGCAGCGCTCGGCAAGCTGGATTTCTCGGCGCCGGACTTCAAGGCGTTCCCGGGTTTAAAGCTCGCCTATCACGCAGGTCGACTGGGCGGCAGTCTGCCGACCGTCTTCAACGCGGCAAATGAAGTCGCCGTCCGCGCCTTTCTCGATGAGAAAATCAGCTATCTGCAAATTGCGTCCTGCATAGAAGACGCGATGGAACAGCACGAGAAGGTCGGGCTGCTCGGGTCGCCGGCCGTCTCGGATATTCTTGCGCTTCAGAAGTCCACGGAGGCGTGGCTCAAGGCGCGCTATCATCTCGCATAACGATAGATCGGATAGAGAGGAGAGTTTGTGCATCAGCTTGTCAATATCATTCTGGCCGTTTTACTCTTTGGGTTTATTATCTTCTTTCATGAGCTCGGGCATTTTCTTGCGGCGCGCCTCTTCGGTGTCGGCGTGGACAGCTTCTCGCTCGGCATGGGACCAAAGATTATCGCAAAGAAGCGCGGCGATACCGAATATGCGATTCGCGCCGTGCCGTTCGGCGGCTTTTGCGCGATGCAGGGAGAAGATGAAAGCAAGAGAGAGCTAAGGCCGGGGGACTTTACGGCCCATGCGCCCTGGCAGCGTTTTTTCATTCTGATTGCAGGCGCTTGCTTTAATTTCCTGCTCGCGTTTCTGCTCGGACTTGTCCTGGTCATGCAGACGGGTGTCGACAAGCCTTATATCGGACAGCTTATGCCCGGCATGCCGGCGGAGGAAGCGGGACTGAAAGCCGGGGATCGCATTCTCGCGGTCAACGGCAGCAAGGCAGTCTTTTTCCGCGATGTCTCGATGGCGCTCCGGTTCCACGCGGGCGAGCCGATTACCTTCCGCTATGAGACGCCGGCGGGTGAAAAGCGCACGGTCACGGTGACGCCGAAATACTTAAAGGAGCAGGACGGCTACTATACGGGCATCGTGTCCGCGGGAAGTATGCCGGTCAAAAATCCGGCGGAACTCGTCTACTATGCCGCCGGAGAAGTGGGACTCAACATTCGCATGGCGATTCAGTCTGTGCGCATGCTCGTCAAGGGAGCGGTCTCTCCGAAAAATCTGACCGGGCCGGTCGGCATTGTCCAGGCCATCAGCGAGAATATGGACGCGGCGCGCCCCTACGGACTTCGCGTCATGCTGCTCTCGCTGTTTTCGTTCGGCCTTTTACTCAGCGCAAACCTCGGGGTCATGAACCTCTTGCCGCTCCCCGCGCTGGACGGCGGCAGAGCGTTGCTCACGGCGGTTGAAGCCGTGATACGGCGTCCCCTGAACCGGAAAATCGAGGCGACAGTCCACCTGACAGGCTTTGTCCTGCTGATGGGACTCATGCTCTATGTGCTCTGGAATGACATTATGCGCATTGTGCAGCACACGGGCTTCTAAGGAGAAGAGATGAGAGAACGTCATAAGACAAGGGCGGTGCGAATCGGCGACGTCGCAATCGGCGGCGAGAACCCGATTCGCATCCAGTCGATGTGCAATACGAAGACGGAGGATGTCGAAGCGACAGTCGCGCAGATTCGCGCGCTCACGACGACAGGCTGTGAGATTGTGCGGGTCGCCGTGCCGACCGTGGCAGCGGCGGAAGCCATCGGAGATATTCGGCGGCAGATCAAAATCCCGCTGGTCGCGGACATCCACTTTGATTATCGTCTGGCACTTGCGGCCATGGAACACGGGGCCGATAAGATACGCATTAACCCCGGCAACATCGGCGAGGATTGGAAGCTGCGGGAAGTTGTGAACGCCGCGAAAGAGCGGAATATTCCGATTCGGGTCGGCGTGAACTCGGGTTCGCTCGAAAAAGATTTGCTGCAAAAATACGGCGGTGTGACTGCCGAGGGCATTGTGGAGTCCGCACTCGAAAAGGTGCACCGCATCGAGGAACTCGGCTATGAGAATCTGGTCATCAGCATCAAATCTTCGGACGTGCTGATGTGCATCCGGGCGCATGAGCTGCTCGCGGCCGAGACCGATTATCCCCTGCACATCGGCATCACCGAGGCAGGGACGCTGCTCCGCGGCACCGTGAAGTCCGCGGTCGGACTCGGTGTGATTCTCTACGAGGGCATCGGCGACACGATACGTGTCTCGCTGACTGGGGATCCGCTTGAGGAAATCAAGGCGGCGCGCGAAATTTTAAAGAGTCTCGGGCTTCGGAAGGGCGGCGTCGAAGTGGTGTCCTGCCCGACTTGCGGCCGCACGGAAATCGATTTAATCGGCCTTGCGAACCGGGTCGAGAGTCTCGTGGAGCGCTACAGCGATCTGGACGTCCGCGTCGCGGTCATGGGCTGCGTCGTGAACGGCCCCGGCGAAGCGCGGGAGGCCGATTTCGGCGTGGCAGGCGGCAAGGGTGCGGGCGTTCTGATTCGAAAGGGCGAGGTGATACGGACCATGCCCGAGGCGGAACTGCTCCCGGCCCTGGAGGCCGAATTGCAGCGCATCAGGGCGGAACGGCGATGAAAGCATTTTCCGAAGTATTTCCGCATTTTCAGGCGACAGCGGCAGAACAGGCGCTTGTCGCCTGCTTGCTTGTGGAGCGGGTTGTGGTCTCGGACGATATGTCCCGCCTGACGGTCTATGTGGTCTCGCGGAGCTTTGCCGAGCGCGCTGCGTTTCGGGCGCTCGCAGAGGAGATGCGAGAGCAGCTCTTCGGGAAGCGAAACATTCAGGTCGAAGTGCGAGAGCGCTTTCAGCTCGGCGGCGATTTCACCGCGGAGCAGCTGTTCCGGGCCTATCAAGACAGTCTCCTGGAAGAACTCAGGGGGCGTTCGCTTCTCGCCGCACGGATTCTGGAGCGCGGCAAGGTGCGTTTCCCTTCGCCGAATGTGTTGCTTTGCGATGTGGAAGATATGTCCTTAAACCGCTCGGTGATGCAGGATTTGCGTCGCTATCTGGAAGAAGAGGTTTTTGAGGGGCGCTGCGGGCTCACAATGGAGTTCCGGCCGAATTTTGTGCCGTTTGAAAAAAAGCAGCTCGCCGAAGTGCCGGCGGAGGCACTCGCCGTGCGGCAAAAAGAAGAGGATGAGGAGGGCTTCTTCCTCCCGGCGGAAGGCACAGCGGAGACATTGCCCGGAGAGCCGGACAGCACGCCGCCTGCCAAGCAGCCGGCAAGCGAAAAAACCGCCGCGCCGAAAAAGAATCCGGCGGAGAAGAAGGAAGGCGAGAACAAAAAACGTTTTTCCGGCGACAAGTTTCGCGGCGAGCGGCGCGAGTATTCGCGGTCCTCACGCCGCTCGGACAATCCCGATGTGCTCTACGGCAGGGATTTCGACGACGAGTGCACGCCGATTTCGGAGATCACGGAAGTCGGCGGAGAAGTCACGCTTTGCGGCAAGATTTTTGAACTGGACACGCATTTTATCGAAAAGAGCGGCAGCACGCTCTTTGTCTTTTCCGTCACGGACTATACGGACTCGATCACCGCGAAACTCTTTGTGCGCGGTGAAGGCGAGGAGCTGGACCGCCTGAAGGGGGCTTTAAAGGTCGGTGCGTTTTTCAAACTTCGCGGCGCGACGACGATTGATAGCCGGGACGGCGAGCTGATTCTCGGCGCCGTGCGCGGACTGAAGAAGACCGAACCCTTTGAGGAATCAAAGCGGGAGGATCACGCGAGAGAGAAGCGCGTGGAGCTGCACTGCCACACGAAAATGAGCGATCTCGACGCCGTGAGCAGTGCGAAGGATATCATCAAGCAGGTGAAGCGCTGGGGCATGGAGGCGGTCGCCATCACGGACCACGGCAATTTGCAGGCCTTCCCGGAGGCCTGGCACACGGTCTCCGATGACCGGGAGAACAATCCGAAAATCATCTACGGCGTCGAGGGCTATCTGGTCGATGATTTGAAGGAACTGGTCATCTCGCCCGGCGAGAAGACGCTCGACGACAGTTTTGTGGTCTTTGACATTGAGACCACCGGTTTTTCCCCGCGGAAAAACAGAATCATCGAGATCGGCGCGGTGAAACTGGAGGGCGGAAAGATTGTGGACCGCTTTTCGCAGTTTGTGAACCCGGAGCTGCCGATTCCCTATCATATCGAGCAGTTGACCGGGATTAACGATGCGATGGTGCGAACCGCGCCGACCATTGAGAGAGTGTTGCCCGACTTCCTCGCCTTTTGCGGCGACGCTGCCGTGGTGGCACACAATGCGAGCTTTGACACGAGCTTTATCCGCGAAAATGCGCGTACGCTCGGGCTTTCCTATGCGCCGACCATTCTCGACACCGTGAGTCTCGCGCATGTCCTGCTGCCGAAGCTGAACCGCTATAAGCTCGACACGGTCGCGAAGGCGCTCGGCGTGTCGCTCGAAAACCATCACCGCGCGGTCGATGACGCCGAGTGCACGGCCGGTATCTTCTTAAAGTTCATGGAGATGTTAGAAGAGCAGGGGGCGCATACCCTCGCCGAGGTTGCGGCGCTCGGTGAGAGCTCCGAAGCGCTGATTAAGAAGATGAACAGCTACCATGTGATCATTCTCGCAAAGAATGAGCTCGGGCGGGTAAATTTGTACCGCCTCGTCTCGGACTCGCACTTAAAGTATTTTCAGAAGCGCCCGCGGATTCCGAAGAGCGAATTGCAGCGCTATCGAGAAGGGCTGATTATCGGCTCCGCCTGCGAGGCGGGAGAGCTCTACCAGGCCTTGCTCCGCGACGCGCCGGAAGAAGAGGTGAACCGCATCGCGAGCTTTTACGACTATCTGGAGATTCAGCCAATCGAGAACAATCTCTTCATGCTGGACAGCGACCGCTTTGCCCCGGACACCGAGGAGGATTTAAAAAACTTAAACCGCCGCATTGTGGCGCTCGGCGATGCGCTCCAGAAGCCCGTGGTTGCGACCTGCGATGTGCATTTTCTGAATCCGGAAGATGAGATTTACCGGCGCATGATTTTCTTCGGCAACAAATACGACGACGCCGACAAGCAGCCGCCGCTCTATTTCCGGACCACCGAGGAGATGCTGAAAGAATTTGCCTACCTCGGCCCCGAGAAATGTGAAGAGGTGGTCATCAAAAACACGCAAAAAATTGCGCGCATGGTGGAGCGCATCTCCCCGGTGCGCCCGGACAAGTGCCCGCCGGTCATTGACCGCTCGGATGAAAAGCTCACGGAACTCTGCTACGGCAAGGCCTACGCGCAGTACGGAAACCCGCTCCCGGAGATTGTGAAGAGCCGGCTCGAAAAGGAGCTGAGCTCCATCATCAAGAACGGCTTTGCCGTCATGTACATCATTGCGCAGGAACTTGTGAAACACTCGAACGAAGAGGGCTATCTGGTCGGCTCCCGCGGTTCGGTCGGCTCCTCCTTTGTCGCCTACACGGCGGGCATCACCGAGGTGAATCCCCTGCCGCCGCACTATGTCTGCCCGAACTGCCGATACTCGGACTTCGACTCCGAGATTCCGAAACGGTTCGCGGGGACCGCGGGCTGCGACATGCCGGATCAGGTCTGCCCGCACTGCGGCGCGAAGCTTAGAAAGGACGGCTTTGACATTCCGTTTGAGACCTTCCTCGGTTTTAAGGGCGACAAGGAACCGGATATCGATTTAAACTTCTCCGGTGAGAACCAGAGCTCGGCGCATGCCTACACCGAGGTCATTTTCGGCAAGGGACAGACCTTCCGCGCCGGAACGGTCGGCACGCTCGCCGAGAAGACGGCCTTCGGCTATGTGAAGAATTACTTTGAGGCGCACGGAACAAGAAAGCGAAAGTGCGAGATTAACCGTCTCGTGCAGGGCTGTGTCGGCGTGCGGCGCACCACCGGGCAACATCCGGGCGGCATCGTCGTCCTGCCGAAGGGCGAGTCGATTTACTCCTTTACGCCCCTGCAGCATCCGGCGAACGATGCGACCTCGCCGATTATCACGACACACTTTGAGTATCACGCAATCGATCATAACCTCCTGAAACTCGATATCCTGGGACACCAGGACCCGACCATGATACGCATGTTGCAGGATCTCACGCAGATCGATCCGGTGAAGGACATCCCGCTCGATTCGCCGGAGGTCATGAGCCTCTTTCAGAGCACCGAGGCGCTCGGCGTGAAGCCGGACGATATCCTCGGCTGCCAGCTCGGCGCGCTCGGCATTCCGGAGTTCGGCACCGACTTCGCGATGAACATGGTCATCGAGGCCAAGCCGAAGGGCTTCTCCGACCTGGTCCGCATTGCGGGACTCGCGCACGGCACCGATGTCTGGCAGGGCAATGCGGAAGTGCTGATTTCCGAGGGCACAGCGACCATTCAGACTGCCATCTGCACGCGAGACGACATTATGCTCTCGCTGATACAGTGGGGCATGGACCCGCAGGAGAGCTTTAAAATCATGGAGTCCGTCCGAAAAGGCAAGGGGCTCACGCCGGACTGGGAGGCACACATGCGGGAGCACGAGGTGCCGGACTGGTACATCTGGTCCTGCAAAAAGATCAAGTACATGTTCCCGAAGGCACATGCCGCGGCCTATGTCATGATGGCGTGGCGCATCGGTTACTGCAAAATCTTTTACCCGCTCGCTTACTACGCGGCCTATTTCTCCATCCGTGCGACCGGCTTCAGCTATGAGGGCATGTGCCAGGGCAAGGAGCGGCTTGAATTCCTGCTCGCCGAATTAAAGAAGCGGGACTACAGCGGCAACCGCGTGAATCCGCTGACGCCGAAGGAAGAGGATATGGTCAAGGACGGCAGAATTGCGCAGGAAATGTATGCGAGAGGCTTCTCCTTCCTGCCGATCGACCTCTACCGCGTCAAGGCAACACAGTTCACGATTGTGGACGGAAAGATTATGCCGGCGCTCACCTCGATCGACGGACTCGGCGAGAGTGCGGCGGAGCAGATTGTGCGCGCGGCGGCCGAGGGGCAGTTTATCTCGAAGGATGATTTCCGCGCGCGGAGCGGCGTGGGGCAGACCATCTGCGATCTGCTCGACAAACTCGGTATACTCGGCAAGCTCCCGGAGTCAAACCAGCTCTCGCTCTTTGATCTCATGTGAGTGCCCTGTTTGACAAATAAAAACAGAAAATTTACAATCTAAGTTCAGATACCGATAGAAGACGGAGGAAAGGCGATGGACTACTCGTTTCAGAAGATAGAGCCGAAGTGGCAGGCAAAGTGGGAGGAAGAGGGCATCTTCCACGCGGAGGATTTTTCGGAGAAGCCGAAGTTCTACGGCCTCGTGGAATTTCCTTACCCGAGCGGCGCCGGCATGCATGTCGGCCACATCAAGGCGTACTCGAGCATCGAAGTGCTCTCGAGAAAGCGGAGAATGCAGGGCTACAATGTGCTGTTCCCGATCGGCTTTGATGCCTTCGGCCTGCCGACCGAAAACTATGCGATCAAGACCAACACGCACCCGCGCGAAATCACGGACAAGAACATTGCGAAGTTCTCGGAGCAGTTGAAGCGCGTCGGCTTCTCCTTTGACTGGACCCGTGTCATCGACACTTCCCGCGACGACTACTACAAGTGGACCCAGTGGATTTTCTTAAAGCTCTTTGAGAAGGGACTCGTGTTCCGCAATAAGACCCTGGTCAACTATTGCCCGTCCTGTAAGGTCGTGCTCTCGAATGAGGACAGCCAGGGCGGCAAGTGCGACATCTGCCACTCGGATGTCATTCAGCTCCCGAAGGATGTCTGGTACTTAAAAATCACGAAGTACGCGGACAAGCTCCTCCTCGGTCTCGACGAGGTGGATTATCCCGAGAACATCAAGCAGCAGCAGGTCAACTGGATCGGCAAGTCGACAGGTGCTTTCGTCGAGTTTCAGTTAAAGGATCTCGATGAGAAGCTTGAGATTTATACGACGCGCTGTGACACGCTCTTCGGCGTGACCTTCATGGTCATTGCGCCCGAGCACCCGCTGATTGACAAGTTCTCGTCTAAGATTCAAAACATGGACGCCGTGCTCGCTTACCGCGAGGAAGCTTCCCGTAAAACCGAGTTTGAGCGCACCCAGCTCGTCAAGGACAAGACAGGTGTCCGCATCGAAGGCATTACGGCCGTCAATCCGGTCAGCGGCAAGGAGATTCCGATTTTCATTTCGGACTATGTCATGATGGGCTACGGCACCGGCGCGATTATGGCGGTTCCGGCGCACGACCAGCGCGACTACGAGTTCGCAAAGCGCTTCGGCGCGGAGATTATCCCTGTCATTGAGGGCGGCAATCTCGAGAAGGAAGCCTACAGCGGCGACGGCGTCATGATTAACTCCGACTTCCTGAACGGCATGACCAACAAGAAGGATTCGATTGCACGCATGCTCGAATTCCTCGCGGAGAAGGGCATCGGCCACGCGGGCGTGCAGTTCAAGATGAAGGACTGGGCCTTTAACCGTCAGCGCTACTGGGGAGAGCCGATTCCGCTGATTCACTGCCCGAACTGCGGTGTGGTCGCGGTTCCTTACGAGGAGCTTCCGCTCCGCCTGCCCGATATGGATAACTTTAAGCCCGGCGAGGACGGTCAGTCGCCGCTCGCGAAGGTCGAGTCGTTTGTGAACTGCACCTGCCCGAAGTGCGGCGGCGCGGCAAAGCGTGAGACCGATACCATGCCGCAGTGGGCGGGTTCCTCCTGGTACTTCCTTCGCTACTGCGACCCGCATAACAGCGAGAAGTTCGCGGACAGAGAGAAGATTAACTACTGGATGCCGGTCGACTGGTACAACGGCGGCATGGAGCATGTGACGCGCCACCTGATTTATTCCCGCTTCTGGCACCACTTCCTCTACGACCTCGGCGAGGTCAATACGCCGGAGCCCTATAAGAAGCGCTCGGCGCAGGGCATGATACTCGGCGCGGACGGCGAGAAGATGAGTAAGTCGAAGGGCAATGTTGTGGATCCGCTGGACATCGTTTCGCAGTACGGTGCGGATACGCTTCGCGTCTATGTGCTCTTCATGGGCGATTACGGCTCCGCGGCGCCGTGGAACGACAGCTCGGTCAAGGGCTGCCGCCGCTTCCTGGAGCGCGTGTTTGCGCTACAGGATATCGTGGTGCCCGAGACAGTGAAGTCGCTCGAAGCTTCGCTCCACAAGACCATCAAGAAGGTCTCGGCGGACATCGAAGAGCAGAAGTACAACACAGCCATTGCTGCGCTCATGACCTTCCTGAATGAGGTCGGCAAGGAGAAGAAGATCGGCAGAGAGCAGCTTCTCTGCTTCGTGAAGCTTTTGAATCCGTTTGCGCCGCATATCGCCGAGGAGATTTATCAGAATCAGGGCGGCGAGGGCTCGCTGCAGCTTGCTTCCTGGCCGGAGCACGATGAGGCGAAGACCGTCGACGAGAGCATCGAAATCGGCGTGCAGGTGAACGGTAAGCTTCGAGCGACCGTGACCATCCCGACCGACTGCGAGAAGAGTGAGGCGCTCGCACTCGCAAAGGCGGACGAGAAAGTGCAGGCCGCACTCGAGGGCAAGAACCTCGTCAAGGAAATCTATGTGCCGAATAAGATTGTGAACCTCGTGGTAAAGTAATAGCGACAAGAAGAACCGCTCTCCCCCTGCCTGCGGAAGCAGACAGGGGGAGAGCGGTTTATTTTGTTTCGTTGCAGTCTGTTAACAGGCAGGATCGGTATCAGAACTGACTATTTCGGTACTTGTTGATCAGCACATGTTTTGTGATACGACAAGCAGTTTGCAGAGGAAATACAGACGGATGATTGTAAGAGGTTCGCCATGTCCGAGTTCAGACTGTCCCACCTGATTTTGCAATCCAGCGAGAGATTTCCTTTTTTCTTTTCAAATTTTTGTTGACAAGTTTGCGGCTGTCCAGTATACTGTCAAAGCATTGAGGAAACAGTTCGAGGCGTGGCTCAGTTTGGTAGAGCGCAGCGTTCGGGACGCTGAGGCCGCAAGTTCGAATCTTGTCGCCTCGATTCACCCTGAAAAGGGTAGCAACAAGGCAAGGCCGATTGGTCAAGCGGTCAAGACGGAGCCCTCTCACGGCTCAAACCCGGGTTCGATTCCCGGATCGGTCACTTTGCTTTCGTAGCGCAGTTGGTAGCGCAACGCATTCGTAATGCGTGGGTCGCCGGTTCGAGTCCGGCCGAAAGCTCGATGAAGCTCAGGTGTAAGCCTGAGCTTTTTTGATGTCTGGTTCAGCGCGATTCGCGCAAGCTTTTTCGCAAGATAGGTTCTTCTCTTATATAGAAGCTTTTGCTATACTGAATCCAAAGTCTGTTTTAGACTTTGGGGACAGGAGGAGACAAATCAGATGGATAATCAGGAGCTGAAACGATATGCGCTAAAGCTGCGGAGAGGTATACTCCGCGCCACACATGCGGCTGCGTCCGGGCATCCGGGCGGCTCTCTCTCGGCAACGGAAGTGTTCACGCTGCTTTACTTTGAGGAGTTACACGTTGACCCGAAGAACCCGGAGGATCCGAAGAGAGATCGCTTTGTGCTCTCGAAGGGTCACTGTGCACCCGGCCTTTACGCGGCGCTCGCGGCGAGAGGCTTTTTCCCGGAGGAAGATCTTTTAACCCTCCGCCACATCGGCTCCTATTTACAGGGCCATCCGGACATGAAGCACATTCCGGGTGTCGATATGTCGAGCGGTTCGCTCGGTCAGGGCATCTCCGCGGCGGTCGGTATGGCACTCGCGGCGAAAATTTACGGCGAGTCCTATCGCACCTATGCGCTGCTCGGCGACGGTGAGATTGAAGAGGGAGAGGTCTGGGAGGCAGCCATGCTCGCGGGCTTTCGGAAGCTCGACAACCTCGTGGTGATTGTCGACAACAACAATCTGCAGATTGACGGCCCGATTGACGAGGTGAATTCGCCCTATCCGATTGACAAGAAGTTTGAGGCCTTCAACGTCCATGTGATTAATGTGGAGGATGGCAATGACTTTGATCAGCTTCGCGCGGCATTCGCGGAGGCGAGAAATACGAAGGGTTGCCCGACGGCCATTGTCATGAAGACCGTGAAGGGCAAGGGCATTTCCTTCATGGAAAATCAGGTCGGCTGGCACGGCAAGGGCCCGAACGATGAGGAGCTCGCAAAGGCTCTGGCGGAACTGGATAAGGCGGAGGAGATGTTATGAGTCAGGGAAAAAAGATTGCGACCCGCGAGAGCTACGGCAGAACCCTCGCGGAACTTGGAAAAGAACATGAGGATTTCCTCGTACTGGATGCCGATCTCGCGGGTTCCACAAAGACCGCGGTGTTCCGCAAGGCATTTCCGGAACGCCACATCAACTGCGGCATCGCGGAGCAGAACATGATCGGTGTCGCAGCCGGCATTGCCGCGACCGGGCGCGTCGCGTTTGCGAGCTCGTTTGCGATGTTTGCGGCGGGCAGAGCCTATGAGCAGATTCGGAACTCCGTCGGTTACCCGCAGCTGAATGTGAAGATTGCGGCGACCCACGGCGGCATCTCGGTCGGCGAGGACGGCGCGACCCACCAGTGCAATGAGGACTTTGCGCTGATGCGCACCATCCCGGGCATGGTGGTCATGGTGCCGTCGGATGATGTTGAGGCCGAGGCCATGGTGCGCGCCGCGTATGCGCACAAGGGACCTGTCTACATGCGCTTTAGCCGCCTTGCGACGCCGGTGTTCAACAATCCCGAGACCTACAAGTTTGAGATTGGCAAGGCGATTACGATGCGCGAGGGCAAGGATGTCGCGATTATCGCGGCGGGTCTGCCGGTCGCTTCGGCGATGGAAGCGGCAGAGAAGCTAGCGGCTGAGGGCATTGAGGCACGCGTCATCGATATGCACACCATTAAGCCGCTCGATGAGGCGGCAGTGCTTCGCGCAGCCAAGGAAATCGGCAAGATAGTCACGGTCGAGGAGCACTCGGTCATCGGCGGTCTCGGCTCCGCAGTTGCGGAAGTGCTCGCAGAGCAGTGCCCGGCCAAGTTGAAGCGCGTCGGCGTCTACGACCGCTACACGGAGTCCGGCCCCGCAGAGGCACTGATTCATCACTACGGTCTGGACGGCGAGGGTGTGTACAGCGCGGTCAAGGCCTTTCTCGCGTAACGGAACAGAGACCGCCACAGGCCTGAGAGGCAGGGGGAGAGAATGGAGAAAAAAATACTGGTGACGCGTTCTTCGCTGCCGCCGCTCGAAGAGTATGTCGAAGAGATTCGCGATATTTTTGAGAGTCGTTGGCTCACCAATATGGGAGTCAAGCACGAGGCTTTGACCGAGGAACTCCGCCGTTTTTTCGATGTGACAGAGGTAACGCTCTTTCAGAACGGTCATCTCGCGCTTGAGTTTGCCCTGCAGGCGCTCGGCCTCCGCGGCGAAGTGATTACGACGCCCTTTACCTTTGCTTCGACGACCTGGGCCATTGTCCGCGCGGGACTCACACCGGTCTTTTGCGACATTGACCCCGAGACCTACACGCTGGATCCGGCAAAACTCGAGGCGCTGATTACTCCGCGCACGGCGGCAATTCTGCCTGTCCATGTCTACGGCACGCTCTGTGATACCGACGCGCTCGCGGAGATTGCGGCGCGCCATCATCTCCCGCTGATTTATGATGCGGCGCATGCATTCGGGGTGAAAAAAGACGGAAAGAGTGCGGCCTCGTTCGGCGATGTCGCGATGTTCTCGTTCCACGCGACCAAGGTGTTTCACACGATTGAGGGCGGCGCGGTCTGCTGTCATGATCCGGAACTGAGTCAGAAACTGTTCCGACTCAAAAATTTCGGCATTCAGGAGAACGAAACCTACTGTATCGGCGGCAACGGCAAGATGAACGAATTTGAGGCGGCCATGGGGCTCTGCAACCTCCGGCATTTTCCCGAGGAGATTGCCAAGCGGAAGCAGGTCTATGAGCGGTATCGGGAGCGTCTCACGGGTGTCACAGGGCTCAAGCTTCCGCCGCAACAGGCGAATGTGACGCCGAACTACGCCTACTTCCCCGTCGTCTTCCTGGACGCCTACGGGGAGACGCGGGATGAGGCCGCAGAGCGCCTGCAGGCGAGAGGCTACTTCCCGCGGAAGTACTTTTATCCCTGCACCAACGCATTTCCCTTCCTCGGACAGCGCTACACGCCGGAAAGCACGCCGATTGCGGCGGCCGTTTCGAGGCGTGTGCTGACCCTGCCGCTCTATGCGGATTTGGAGCTCGCGGACGTGGACGAAATCTGCCGCATCCTGCGGCGTGAAGTTTGAGAGGAATCATGATTAAAGCAATTATTTTTGATCTCGACGATACGCTCTACGACTTCAAGGCGGCTCATCGGGCAGGCGCAGACGCCTGGGCAGCCTATGCGAGAGAACAGTTTCAGCTCCCCGAAGAGCAGACGCGCCGCGAAATAGAAGAGCTGATTGCCGAGCAGGCAGAGAAAATGGGACCCATCGCGGCGTCTCATAACCGCGTGTTGCGCGCGGAACTCTGGCTTTCGAAGCGGAACCTCCCTGTCTTTCCGCACGCGACCGCGCTCGCGGAGCGCTACTGGCAGACACTGCTGGACGCGATGGTACCGCAGGAAGGCGCCGTCGAAATGCTCCGGGATCTGCAGATGCGAGGCTTTCTGATCGGCATCGGCACGAATATGACCGCTTATGTGCAGTACAAGAAGATTGAGAAACTGGGGCTCGGCGACATGGTCGACTTTATCGTGACGAGCGAGGAGTGCGGCGTGGACAAGCCGCTCCGCCACTTCTTCAAGTACAGTGCGAAGAAGGCAAACGAGACGCTGGCGCGCGCGGGAAGAGCGGAGCGCATCGAGATGAACGAGATACTCTTTGTCGGGGACTCCGTAAAACACGACCTCGAGGGCGCCCATGCGGCAAAGATGCAGGCCCTGCTCTTTGATCCGGAGAATGCGCACCCGGAAGAAGAGGAGCGGATACAGCGCTTCTCCGAGCTCCCGGAAGTGTTGAAGCGCCTGTCCGCCGAGATGTGAGGAATGATTTGAGAACGAAAAAAGCAGCCGAAAGGCTGCTTTTTTTGTGACTTACCGTTCCGGTACATTCTTCCAAATTTCACCCAGTGTGCGTGTATAGGAGTTAGAGAGGTGCTGTTGCATGGCGGCAGCGGCTTTTTCGGCTTGGTTCGCTAATATTCCTTCTCCGATTGCGAGATGTTCCTTATACACGAGTTTCCCGTCGATGGAATTATTGTATACCGACTTCACCTCGAACCGGAGATAATGGTCCAGAATCAAGCTGGTCTGACTTGAAAACCAATCATTATGAGAGGCTGCGGCAACCAATCTGTGAAATTGATGGTCAATTCGATAGAGGAGGCGGCTATCAAGTGTTGTCAGATTCTCTTTTAATTCAAGCAAGCAGTTCATAATCGCTTGCTTTTCTTCAGGCGTTCCACGCATCGCGGCGAGTTTTGCATTGTGTGACTCCAGAAAAATTCGACCTTCCAGGATGTCTCGGGCATCTTGTCTTGTCATAGGGACGACTTTGACACCCTTACCGCGGGAGAAACTGACATACCCCTCTTTTTGAAGCTCTAGTAGTGCTTCACGGACCGGTGTACGGCTGATTCCGAGTTCGTTGCAGATAGCTTCTTGCGAGTAGATGGCATCGACGCGGAAGCGATTATAGAGAATGGCATCCTTGATTAGGTCATAGGCTTGTTTTTTATAGGTTGCTGTATGAATTCGGCCATCACCTAAAAGCCCGGTTTGATGTTCTTCCATGCTGTGGTACCTCTTGATACAAAGAATACATGAGTTTACGATCCGCTGGGAAATAAAAATTCGCTGTACGAAAGCAAGCATTAGCAAACAGCGGACTTCTGTTCAAGTATAGGTGGATTTTGAAGAGAAATCAACTATTTAGACTAATTATGTTGACATAGAATGCGAAAAATTGTACTATTTATATAAAATATGTAATGTGTAATATATTACTATAAGGAGTCACATGGTAGATAAGTGACATAGAATACAGAAGGGAGGTTTTGCGTAAGGAAAGAATAAGTGTTGTTCGAGCAAACAAGTGGAGAGGGAGGAGGTTGAAAGAACAGAAGATAGGAGAGCAGAAAATAGGGGCAAAACGATTGAACCGGATTTAGCATAATGAAAAGGGAACCATTGCATTGTCAACACATGTAACACACAGACTTGAGTCAGATTCAGCAGCTTTTCTATGGCTGGAAACTGGTTTTTGACAGGAGGACGATGTATGTTAGTGGCAATTTGGATTATTACCTTTTGTTTGATCATTGGCATAGGTGTGTATGCAGGTACGAAGATTAAGTCTGCAAATCAGTGGTCCGGCGGCGATAAGACCATGGGAGCCCTGACACTTGGGTGTGTTTTTGCGGCATGGCAGATTGGCGGTATGGCCGTCGTAGGTGCGGCACAGAACGGTTATAATCTTGGAATTTCGGGTTCCTGGTATTCCATCGCAGGTTCTTTCTACTTTATTGCACTTGCGGTATTTGCGAAAATCATCCGCGAGAGGATGCCGGGTGAATCTGTTCCGGTCTATCTGCAAACCAGATATGACATCCGCACCACAAGACTTTATTCGTACGCTTGGATTGTATACGGATTTCTCTATATTCCGATTCAGCTTAAGACAGTATCAAGTATCATTCAGATTGTGCTTCCGGGCTTGAATATAATGGCAGCCATGTTCATCGGTGTGACCATCGCGGTGATTTACACAAGCTTTTCAGGAATGAAAGGAGCTTCTGCCGTTGGACGAGTTGTCTGCATAGGAATCTATGTTCTCTTAATTTGTTTCGTGTTTACGACGCTGCCTAGATTCGGAGGTTTTGGTGGACTCCTCAAGTCTCTTCCGGAGAACTATGATTCGATGGGGAATATGCCGACGCAGCGCATTATTGCATGGATTGTGGGAGGGTGTATCAGCACAGCGGTCATGCAGGCGGTTCTTCAGCCGCTTCTTTCTGCAAAGAGTCCGGAAGCAGCGAGAGCGGGTTCTGTTCTCGGCTATCTGATTGCGGCGCCGATATGTTTCTTTACTGCAACTTGTGGCATGCTGTCAAAAGCAAGTGGGGCAGATTTGGGCGATGGTTCCACTGCTTTTGCTTATGCGATTAAGACATTTAGCAGTCCGATCTTTGCCGGCATCATCTTCGCATTTGCGACCATGATTATTGCGGCAACGATGGCAACTATGA
>ERZ772945.425-NODE-425-length-34631-cov-10.209307_pt1 | contig 34631 bp, 43 predicted proteins | sample MGYA00511681_ERZ772945 | MGnify/ENA primary metagenome ERZ772945 (study PRJEB29015, sample SAMEA2737943) | human oral metagenome | biome: human oral; feature: human-associated habitat; material: dental | place: China | collected 2143 ...
TGATAAGATAACAGATATAGACCTATTAAATAATATATGGCAACAAGAATTATTACAAGAAAATACTGATAAATAGATATAAAAAAGCCAGCTCCAATTAAGGAACTGGCTTTACTTTTTAATATATTAAACTATCTACAAACTTTATAAAATCTATCTGCTGGCACTCCAAACTCATTAGCTCATTTCTTTCAGTATCAAATGTTATAACTCTACCATCATACATTACATATATACCAAATAATTTAGAGCTACCTTTAATATTACCATAATAAGCAGTACAATTAGTTTCTTTTGAATTAATATCTGGATGCATAAACCCATACTTTCTATATTTAATAATACTATCATTACTAATATAAGGATTAGCTTTTACTTTCTTTGATAACTCATTACTTTTCTTATTTAATAGATTCTCATAATATCTAATGGAATCTATTGCACAGTAATCTCTGTTTATTACTATAGAGCTTTCTACTAATTCTATTCCTATCTTATTAGCATAATCTGTTAATGGATTATTGGAATTATTACAACCAGTTAAAACTAATGTTATCAATGTGATTAAAATAAATATTGTCTTTTTCATAATGTAAATTTTTTAGCGTATTGTTTAGGTAATAAATAAGTTTCTTTATCTATATCTCTAGTTTTATATACAGTACTATTAGGTAATGATTTACTTTCCAGTACTACTACTTTATCTGCTATCAATTTCTTAATATCTCTATAGCTAAATAGATACATATTCTATCCAAAGAAATAAACCATCCAGCAGTTATTAGTAGTCCCATTATTCTATAGTATATCCATATAATCTAATTTCTATTTCTCCATTATATAGGTATCATAGCTTTCATATCTGGGATTTCTATTCTTAATCTCTACTCCTACTACTTTACCTTTATATTTAAAGAAACAATCTATCCTATCATAATCTCCTTTAGTAAACTATATATCAGTAACTCCTTTACTGCTTAAGAACTACTATAATTTCTATCTACCTATAATTTCACTTTTCTAATATCCATTCATAATGATTAAATTTTAAAGGTTAATTTTTCTCTTAATATATAATATCCTCTGTATGTTGTACCATTTATCTTTTTAGCTCCATCTTTTACTTCAAACCACTGTTTAATATCAGATGCCTTTATAGTCTTATTTATATCCAATTTATGATAAGCATTACTTATAATGGCTACTAACTTATCATTCTTTATAAACTCATTATAAGTAATGCTATCCTTTATTATCTTAGTAATCTTTGTAGCCTTATTAAGTCTATTGTTTTTACTTAGTAATAACTCTTTAACTCCTTTCTTTGTGTATCTTACCGCCTTAATTTCCTCTAGAGTTAATTTATAAATGGCATCTCTAATTAGTTCCTCTTTACAAAGTCTTTCTAACTCAAATATATTACCATCTTTTTTAGCTTCTAAAGCCTTTAAATAGTTTTCTTTAAATGATACCTTTTTAGATGCTTTAGTTATTGTTTCTAAAGTTGCTATTTCTTTATTATATTCAGCATCAGTAGTTAAAGCTCCAGTATTTTCATAAGCCTTCTTTACTGACAAACCATTTTTATAAATTACTTGATTTACCATATAGTTGTAAAGCTCCAGCTTAGGTAATGTATCATAAAATACAAACTTACCATTTTTAGTAGATATGTATTTGTTATTGATACTCTTTATTAACATCTTTCTTTGCTTCTCATCATCTATAGAATTGAGTAGTTTAACAATGGCATTTGCAGCATTTAAATCGTCCTCTACAGCTTGTTTCATATCATTATAAGTAACATCTAAATTTAAGTCCTTATAAGTGTTATTAAAGATATGTATAATGAGCTTTCTAAATGGATTATTAGCCGTTCTAATCCTTCCAGCTATTTGTGGTATATCAGTATCTATACTAGCTTGCGTATGAGCATTAGAAGCTGTAGAAACAACAAAGCATAAAGCAGTATCAGATTCATAATCTACACCTTCAAAAGATTTACAAGTTAGGAAAGTAAACTTTTTATTTGGGCAGTTACTATTTTCTATCTGGAATTTTCCTAATTTCTTTTGATTTGTTTCTGTATTTGCACATATAATTCTAACATCCTCTGGCTGTAAATCAGTATATTCTATTAATTTTAGTATATCACTAACACTATTAATAAAAAAGAATGCTTCATAGCTCTTTACCCCATTAACGGAAATATAACCATCAGCTTTATAAGCCTTAATAATGTTAGCAGCTCTTACATAGGGTTTATTTGTGTATTCCAACTTTACCTTTAATGTATCTATATCATTCCAAACAGCCTCTATTTCCTCTAAATCCTTTAAAGCATTTGGCTTAAAATCTGAATTAATTGGAGTAGCTGACATAAAGCAAGCTGATTTATAATCTTTATAACAGTCAAATATACCATTAATAGCATCATATCTATAACTGTATGCTTTTAATAATGAGTGATACTCATCTACTAATAATTGATATTCTGCTGGATTAAGGTACTCTTTTAGTTTAGGTAACTTATTATAGGTACAAATGATCTTCTTAACTCCATCCCTACTAAGATACTCCTTAAATGCTTTTTTATTCTGATAGGTAAGAGTGCCAAATAATCCAAATATTTCTACTGATGTGCCATCTTTAAAAATAGTAATGCCTACACCGCTATCAGTACGCTTAATCTTATTTACTATTAGTTCAGTAGTAGGAACTGCTATTACATAATTAATCTTATTCTTTAAAGCTATGGTAGTACCTCCACAACCAGTAATCTTTTTATTAAAAATACAATTCTTAGGTAAATCTGATAAATGTAAAAATCCATCATTGGATTTTATGTTTAAGTACTTCATAATGTTATTAAATTATTAAGTTGAAAAAAAAATATTATCTATTATGGTTACAAAAAAATTACTTTACTACTTATATAAGACTAAAAAAGTAACCAACTAAAAATGCACTTTTAAGCATTAAAAAAAATGTAACCACTTTGTCTATGCGAAAAATTTAAGTTTATGACTATATAAAGTTATTGTTACAAAATTCAGCATAAAATTTTTACTACTCTTATATACATAATTTGTCAACTTTTGTAACCTTGAAAATCAAAGAAAAGGGCTACTTAAAGCCCTATTTCTCACTTCAACCTAAAAAATAATCATTATGTTAGTTCACAACAACTACAACTCTTCTTAATTTTTCTATAACAAATATGGGACTAAAAAAATGGGATTCCAAGTGGCTAAAAAAATATTTTTCAGAATTTTTATTTGGTGATAAAAGAGTATTTTAAAGTTCATTTTTTAGTATGACAGCCGAGCACCCAGACCATTTTTTAAGTTTAGACTGCTATAATTTGATAGTAATTTTTTTTAGTAAAATTACTTGGATTAGTATTTGCCTTTTACTATTATTGTAACAGTTAAATTACTAATAGATAATACTATTAATTATGCCTTATTTAAAGAAATCACATACATAGAAAAACAGATAGGTAAATAAGGAATAGAGAACTGATATTTATTAGAGTAAATAGTGGAAAAAGTTAAGACTATCTTATATAATGTAGCATCCTCTTTGTGAAATATGCTTAGCTTTAGGTAAAACAACTCCAGCAGAAGATATACATCATAAGGATAGCTTTACTAATTACTCTGGAAATATGAGATTAAAAGTAGCGTATGATGCAAATAATCTTATAGCATTATGTAAGTAGCATCATTCTTATTTACATAGAAACGGAACAACACACGGACTAAATTTAGATGCTGTTGTTAAAGAATTATCTCCTATGGTGTAATAGTAGCATAACTTTCTCTAAAAGAGTGGGATTCTGGGCGGAACAGAATGGGAGGACTAAACTTATTAAATTAGATTATGAAAATAGACAAATTTATAAACAAGTATGAAACTAAAGCGGAATAGCTTACTAAAATGATGGCTGAAACCTTAGTTAATGCAGAAGGTATAGCTAATTTAGCTTACTTATGGGATTTAGAAGATAGTCAGATTTATTTAGATTATTAGGACAAATTAAACCAGTTATCAGTAGAAAGGAAAAAGCTATGAGTAAATTTACAATGCCTACACACTTACAAAAGGAAGCTAGGGATTATATGAAAGATGTAATTTCTCACCTTACAGATGCTGGAGTAATGGAAAATGTAGATACAGCTGCTTTAAATATGCTGGCTAGATGTTATGATACTTTTGTATTAGCTAGTAAACAGTTAGAAACTGATGGCTTAACTGTTAGGAGTGATAGGGGCAATATATCAGAGCATCCATTAGTAAAAGTTAGAAAGGATGCCATTACACAGTCAATTAAGATAATGACAGAATTTGGATTAACTGCTAAATCTAGAGCTAAGTTTCCACAAATGGAAAATGCAGATAATGAGTTATCACCATTAGAACAGTTTGTAAAGAATAATAAGGAGATAAGATAATGAGTAATAATAACATATTTACAACATTAGGGGCTTCAAATCATTCAGAAGGAAAAAGAGAAGAGAATGATTTTTATGCAACAGAGCCAAAAGCCATAATAGAATTATTGAAGTATGAAAAATTTAATAAAAATATATGGGAGTGTGCTTGTGGTTAGAATCATTTAGCAAATGTATTAAAGGATAATGGTTATAATGTTCGTCGTTCGGATCTCATAGAAAGAATAGAAGGAGTAGAAATAAAAGATTTTCTATCTGACACAAATAATGAATTATGGAACGGAGATATTATTACTAATCCTCCTTATAAATATGCTTAGCAATTTATAGAAAAAGCATTAGACATTATACCAGAAGGAAATAAAGTAGCTATGTTTCTTAAAATCCAATTTTTAGAAGGAAAGAAAAGAAAACTATTATTTTAGAAATACCCACCTAAAGTATTATATGTTAGTAGCAGTAGATTAAATTGCGCTAAAAATGGGGATTTTGAAACCTATAAAAATAACAGTGCTATTGCTTATGGATGGTTTATCTGGGAGAAAGGTTTTAAAGGTGATACTATAATTAAATGGTTTAATTAACTATGAAAGGATATTACCATTATGTAGAAGATGTACTTAATGGTAAAATAGTTGTTGGAGAGCTTATAAAATTAGCTTGCTAGAGATTCAAAGACGACCTATAGAGATAGGATATTTATTTTAATGAATCTGTAGTAGATAATGCTATTAATTTTATAGGCACTCTTAAACACTTTATGGGTAAATCCAGCGGAAAGCATTTCAAGCTGGAGGAATGGCAGCAGTTTATAGTAGCTAATATAGTTGGTTGGTACTGGACAGATGGAAATACCAGACGTTTTACCAGCTCTTATATAGAAGTAAGTAGAAAGAATGGTAAAACAGCTTTAGCTGCTGCTCTTTGTCTTTATTATTTAATAGCTGATGGAGAGGATGGAGCAGAAGTAGATTTAGCTGCTAACAGTAAAGAATAGGCTAAAATTGCATTTGAGTTTTGCAGTAGCTTTAGTAAATAGTTAGACCCTAAAGGAAAGTATTTAAAGCCTTATAGAGATAATGTATAGTTTGCTTTAAATAATTCTAAGCTGAAAGTATTTGCTGCTGATGATTCTAAACTGGATGGATTTAATGCCAGCTTTGGACTTATCGACGAATACCACGCTGCAAAGAATAGTAAGGTTAGGGATGTTATTAAATCCTCAATGGGTATGCGTAATAATCCTCATTTATGTACTATTACTACTGCTGGCTTTGATAAAACTTTACCTTGTTATAAGCTAAGAAGTACATCTATAGAAATACTTAATAAACTAAAGACTGATGATAGTATGTTTATTGCTATCTACTCTTTAGATGATAAAGATGATTGGACAGATAAAGATAATTGGTTTAAATGTACTCCAAATTTAAATGTTACTGTAACAAGTAAGTATATTAAAGAATAGGTACAAAGTGCTATTAATAATCCTAGTGAGGAAGTTGGAGTAAAAACTAAAACCTTAAATCTTTGGTGTGATGTTGCTGATGTTTGGCTACCAGAAAGTTATATAGTTAAAGCCAGTAAGAATATACATTTAGAGGACTTTAGAGATTGTGAATGTTATATAGGTGTGGATTTATCTGCTACATCAGATTTAACGGCTGTATCTTATCTTATTGAGAAGGATAATATTTATTACTTTAAAACTGATTATTATTTGCCAGAATCTGCTTTAGTAGATAAGCCAGATAGAGAAACTTATAAACTCTGGAAACAGTAGGGGTTAATAACTATTACTGCTGGTAATGTTACTGACTATGATTATATTACTAATGATATTGTAGCTGCTAGTAACATCTTAAATATACAAAAAATTGGATATGATAAATGGAATGCCACTTAGTGGGCAATACACGCTACAGAGATAGGTTTGCCTTTAGAAGAATATCCCCAGACAATGGGAAACTTTAATCGTCCTACAAAAGAGTTAGAACGGTTAATATTATCTGGTAATACTGTTATTGATAACAATGAGATTACTAGATGGTGCTTTAGAAATGTTGAATTAAAATCTGACTATAATGGGAATGTTAAGCCTAATAAAGGTATTAAGGCTAAAAAGATAGATGGAGTTATAGCTATCATATAGGCTTTAGGAATGTATCTTACAGTTCCTCATTATAGCAATGAAATTTTAACTATATGAGTTGGTTTAGTAAAAAGAAAAAAATAGAAGAACGTAGTAATCCATTTGATTATTTGATGTATAACAGTACTGGAAGTTATACAGAAAGTAAGGCATTGCTGCTTAGTACGGTTTATAGATGTGTAGAAGTAATATCTGATAGTATAGCACAGCTACCATTAGAGCCATATAAAATAGATAAAAACGGATATAAGATTAAATATATAGAGCATCCTACTTATAGCTTACTAAATAGAGAGCCTAATAATAAAATGACTAGATTCACCTTTATAAAAACTTTAATTATTAGTATGCTTTTAAAAGGTAATGCTTATGCTTATATAGAAAGAGATATTAATGGAAATGCTAAGGCTTTACATTATATTCCAGCAGAATTAGTAACAGTTATACAACCACAAACTATTAATGATAATATAGTATATAGTGTTACTGGTATGGCTAATGCTGTTGAAGCTTGTAATATGATACACTTGCTTAACTTTAGCTATAATGGAATTAATGGAATTAGTACATTAGCACACGCTAAAAATACATTAGGCTTATCTACAGACAGTGAAGCACACGCTTAGGGATTCTTTAAAGGTGGTGCTAATTTAGCTGGTATATTGAAAGTACAAAGTACTTTAACAAGTAAGCAAAAGAATGACTTGAAAACTAGCTGGTAGACTGCTTTTAGTCCAGTAACTGGTACACCAAATGGAGTAGCTGTATTAGAGGGAAATATGGAGTTTTAGCCTATAACAGTAAATCCAGCTGATGCTTAGTTATTAGAAACAAGATAGTTTAATGTAGTAGATATATGTAGATTCTTTGGTGTATCTCCAGTAAAGGCATTTGATCTATCAAAGTCTAGCTATTCAACAGTAGAAGCCACAGAGTTAGCTTTCCTTACTGATACTCTTTCTCCATTGTTAGAAAAGATAGAACTGGAGTTTGAAAGAAAATTATATAAACCCAGTGAAAGAGATAGCATAGATGTACGCTTTAATACTGCTACACTATTAAGAGCTGATAAACAATCATTAGCAAGCTATTACAATACTCTATTTTAGATTGGGGTCATTAGTCCTAATGAGATTAGAAAAGAATTAGATTTACCAGCTTTACCAGATGGAGATAATACCTTTGTATAGGTTAATGTACAAACCTTAAATAATGCTACTAAAGCAGTTGCAAATAACATTATAGAGAATGAAAGAAATAAGGAATAATCATTTAGAAATTAGAGCTATCACACCAGAAAGTAGATAGGTTGAAGGGTATGCTTTAGTTTTTAACTCTGAGTCAAATGACTTAGGGGGATTTAAAGAGATTATAGATAGTAGGGCCTTAGAAGGAGTTATAGATAATTCTGATGTACTTTGTTTGCTTAATCATAACGAGGACAAAGGAGTATTAGCTAGATGTAATAAAGGTAATGGAAGTTTAAAACTTATTGTAGATGAGAAAGGATTAAAATATACTTTTGAAGCCCCTAATACTGCTTTAGGTGATGAACTTTTAGAAGGACTTAGGAGGGGGGATATTAGTACATCTTCATTTGCATTTACTGTAGGTTCTGATAGCTGGGAAAAAAGAGAGGATGGAACTTATTTACGTACAATTAATAACATTAAAGAGCTATTTGATGTTTCACCAGTATATCACGCTGCTTATGATGCTACATCAGTAAATACTAGAGGACTAGATAACTTAAAAGAATAGGAAAAGAAAGAGATAGAAGACTATTATAAAGAATTAGAAAATAAAATTAATGGCTAATACATTAGAGTTATTGGATAAAAAGGAATAGCTTACTATTCAAGCTAAGAATATCCTTACAGCTGGTAAATCTGAATCTAGAAAGTTATCAGCAGATGAAGAAAATACTTATAATGATTTATGTAAGCAAATAGCAGATGTTGACAAAGAAATTAGAGATATTAATGATAAGTTAAACAAAGAAACAAACAAAGTAATTAAAAGAACTATGAGTAAATTTTCATTGATTAAAGCAGTAAATGACATCACAAATAACCGTAATTTGGATGAAAGAAGTTAGGAAGTAGTAAACGCTGGTATTGCAGAAATGCGTAAAGCTGGGCAATCTTATAGCGGTCAGATTGTATTACCAGTAGAAGAAAGAGGTAATATTCAAGCTACAGTAGCTACAAGTGGTCAAGAAGTTGTAGCAGAAGATAAACTTAATATTTTAGAGCCACTTAGAGCAAATTTAGTATTGGCTTAGGCTGGTGCTACTTATATGAATGGTTTAGTAGGTAATGTATCTATTCCAGTATATAGTGGTTCTAATGTAGGTTGGTCTGGTGAAGTAGATTCTGCTACTGATGGTGCTGGTAAATTTTCAGAAGTTAATTTAGAGCCTAAGAGATTGACAGCATTTATAGATGTTTCTAAGCAATTCCTTATTCAAGATTCAGTATCAGCAGAGGAAATGCTTAAAAATGATATTGTAAGAGCTATCTCTAATGAGTTGGAGAAAACTATTTTAGGTGATGCTGCTGGTTCTACTACTAAGCCAGCTGGTGTATTTAATGGAGTAACTGCTGATACTACAGCTTTAGATTTTAAAGGCATTGTAGCAATGGAGCAAGCATTAGAAGATAAAAACGTAACTGGTAATCTTGCATTTATTGTAGCACCTAATGTTAAGGCTACTTTAAAGACTACTCTTAAATCTACTGGAGTATCTGGTTATTTGATGGAAGGTGGAGAAGTAGACGGTATTCCAGTTTATTCTACATCAGCTTGTACATCTAAAGGTATGGTATTAGGTAATTTCTCTGATTATGTAATAGGACAATGGGGAGGAATTGATTTGACTGTAGACCCTTATACACAAGCTGCTAGCGGTAAAGTACGTTTGGTTATTAATGCTTACTTTGATGCTAAGCCACGTAGAGCCGAAGCATTTGCTAAGAAAGTAATTAAATAATTATAGTCTATTTAATAAGTAAAAGCTATGTTTGTTACATTAAAAGAAGCAAAGAAACATCTTAATATAGATGATGGTTTTACTGATGATGATGCTTATATAACAACTCTTATTTAGGTAGCGGAGGATTCGGTAGCTTAGCATTTAGACATAGCTTTAAATGAGTTAATAGTAGGTGGTAAATTACCATCTGCTGTTACTCATTCTATTTTACTAATGGTTGGTAATCTGTATGCTAATAGAGAGCCAGTAAGTTATAGTACTGTAATGAAAGTACCTTATACTATGGAGTATTTATTAGGACTTTATAAACATTATAATATAACGTAATATGTAGGCTGGATTATTAACAGAAAAAATTAAAATAGAAAAGCCAATCACTTAGCAAAATGGATTTGGAGCTAATGCTATTAAGTGGGCTGAATTTGTAACTACCAGAGCTGGAGTAACTTATAGTAATGGTAATAGAGCTAATGAAAATAATGAGATAGTATATACTTATACTGTAATCTTTAAAATTAGATATTACCACGAAGTAACAGAGTTTATGCGTATCATTTGGAATGGATAGAAATATAGAATTTTATCTATTTAGACTGATAAACATAAGTAGTTTAAATTAATTAATGCAGAGTTAATAAATGATTGAATTTGATGATAGTTAGGTGTTAAATCTATTTGCTGCTTTATCTGGTAAAGATTAGACTAAAGCAATGAAAACAGCCCTTAGAAAGGCTGCTTAGATATTAATAAGAAAGACTAAAAGTAATTTAAAGAATATAGTAAAGAACTCCACTAAGAAATCTGCAAAGTATGGTAAATCTCTACAAAGTGGTATTAAAGCTAAAGTAAACAAAGATGGCACTGAAGCTAAAGTACACATAATGGGAGATTTTAGACTAAAGTTTTTTGAAACTGGTACAAAAGACAGATATACCAGAGGACATAAAATAACTGGATATGAAGGTAAGCATTTGAAAAGAAGTGGAAAAGGTGGTTTTAGAGGTGTAATTACTGGAAAGAACTTTTTTAAGTCAGCTTAGAAAGAAAGTGAAAGCTATGTATTTAGTAGTATAGATAACTTACTATCAGAATCAATTTAGAAAATAGCATCTAAGAAATGAGTAGTCTACAAATTGGTAAAGCTATATATACTATATTGGCTAAAAATAATATAAGTAAAGTATTTCCTTTAGTAGCGGATGAAGGTACTACTTTTCCATTTATAGTTTATAAGCGTAGTGGATTAGAGCCAGCTAATACTAAGGATAGATATAACTTTTCAGAATTAGCTACTTTAGATATTATAGTAGCTGCTAATACTTATGAAGAGAGTATAACAATAGCTGAAAAAGTTAAGGATATACTGGAGCATAGTAGAGGTACTTATGCTGATATTAATATAGAGGAAATTACTTTAGATGATGCAGATGAGGATTATTTAGAAGATACATTTATATAGAAACTAACATTTAAAATTAATATAAAATGAGTGTAATTAAAGGTAGTGATTTGATGCTTTTTGTGGGTGGTAAATCTATTGGATTTGCTACATCGCATAGTTTGTCAATTAGTGCAGATACAAAAGAAACCAGTTCTAAAGATAGTGGTGGCAAATGGCAAACCAGTGAAGTTGGTGTACTTAGCTGGACTGCTTCTAGTGAAAACCTTTGTGCAGATACAGCAGAGGGTGTTAGCTATGATGATTTGTTTGGAATGATGATAGCAAGAAAACCTATTACTGGTGTATTTGCTTTAGAAGGAAATTCTACTAACTTAGCAGAAGGTAAGTTAGATGCAGTTAAAACTGGTGGATGGACTCCAAAAGCAAAAAACGGATATACGGGATAGATGATTATTACTTCTTTGGAGCAAAATGCGCCAAATGGAGAAAACGCAACTTTTACAGTACAATTTACTGGAGTTGGATCACTTACAAAAGTACCAACAGTTTAATATTAACTATAGCCTACTCTTTTACCCATAAAGGGTAGGCTCTTATTTTAAATAGGCTATGATTATAAATAATAAAGAATATAAAATGAAATATACTTTTAGGGCTTTAATGCTCTTTGAGTAGATTACTAATAAGATGTTTACAATAGAAAGTTTATCAGATGAAATAATATTTTTCTATTGTATCTTATTAGCAAGTAATCCAGATAACACTATGAAATTTGACGAGTTTATGGATTATATAGATGATGATCCTACTTTACTTACATAGTTTCAGTAGTTCCTTACTGATGAAGCTATAAAAAGAAATGTATATAGTAAAGTAGAATCAGACGAAAAAAAAAGTCTTTAACCGTTACTGAAATATACTAGACTTTAGTAATATAGTGTGGTTTATCTCCAGAGTATGTATTAGATAAAATGCAAATGTATGAAGTATAGCCACTTATTACATCTTTGCACTTAAAACATAGGGATAGCTGGGAACAAAGCAGAATGATAGCCTATATTATTGCATAGGTAAATAGTAGAAAGAAATTGAATCCTACAGATATTATTAAATTTGCTTGGGATAATAAAGAAGAGATAAATAAAGAAACTAGTATTAGTAATGATGATATAGAAAGACTTAGAAAGAAAGCAAAAGAATATTCACAAAAAAATAAATAATAAAATATGGCTGATTTTGTAACTAGAATTATACTTTAGAATTAGCAGTTTAAAAGCTAGCTATAGGATTGTAAAAAAGAGATAGCAAGTTTAAAAGGTGCTAGTTAGTCTACTGGTAGTTCTTTAGGTAATTTTAATGGATTACTTAGTAAGGTTGGCATAAATGCTAATAGCTCTGGAAATTTACTTAGTACTTTAGGTGGTACACTTGGTAAATTAGGTGGATTCTTTGGTGTGGCTATGAGTGCTGGGGCTTTATTTAATGAAATGTTAGATAATAGCCAGACTTTAGGAGATGCTGTAGAAAGGGCGCAAACTTAGGCTGGTAGTGCTGTAGATTACTTTGCTACTTGTTTAGCGAATGCTGATTTTAGTAACTTTATAAGTGGGTTACAGTAGTCTATAGAGGAATCTGGTAAATTAGCTGATGCCTTAGATGATTTAGCAACAGCAGCACAATAGTTAGGGGTAATAGATGCTAGAGTAAATGCAAAGAGAGCTTTAGCACAAAAACACTATTACGAAGCTAGAACTAAAGAAGAAAAGAAAGCTGCTGTAGAGGAAATGAAAGATGCTGATAAGATGTTTGCAGAAGCTCATAGTAAATTTGGTAAGAAGAACTTAGATACTGGTAGATAGCAAATTAGAACTATTGTAAATCCTTAGCTTAATGGAAAACACCTTACTAATAATCAAATAGATTATTATTTCCTTAATGAAGAAAAGGCTGCTGAATAGGGTAAAAAAACTAATAAGAAACTATAGGCTATAGTTGCAGAGCGTAATAAGATACTTAATAAAGTTAATGTAGGTAATTTTGATAGGCCAGTAGGAAGCAAAGGGAACAATCATATAAATGATTTATCTGCTACAGATAGGAAAAGATTGCAGTAGTTAGAAGCAAAGGAAAAATATATTAAAGGTACAGTAGGGTATGCCTATTCTAGGATAAATGAAATATAGGATAACAAAGAAAATGCACCTATGACACAAGCTAGAAATAGTATCAGAGAATATTATAGCTAGCAAGCATAGGTAACATAGCTAGAAGCTAATACTGCTAGGAAAGAAGCAATGGCTGAAAATTATAAAGGTGGCACTAAGCACAAAGCAAAGAAAGGCACAACAAAGAAAGTATATAAAGAAACAGCTACCACTATAAAAGGTATGGAGGATAATATAGATATATTATCTGAAAAACTAAAGAAATGTGTACCTAACTCTGAATCTTATAAAGAAGTAGAATCCCTTTTAGATAAATGGAAAGATAAACTTTCTATGGTTGGATTTGATAAAAATGCAAAGACAATTAAGGGTATGAGTGATAACATTCAAATTCTTAGTGATAAGTTATAGAACTTAGATCCTAATACGGATGCTTTCAAAGAAACTACCAATCTTATAGAGAGCTGGCAAACTAAGTTGGATGATATTAATAATAATGGCTTTAAAGATGGAGCTAAAAGTATTAAGGATATTAATAACAATATTCAGATACTTAACTACAGATTGGAGAAAACAACACCTAGGACTGATGAATGGTTTTAGATTACTAAGCAAATTAAGCAATAGAAAGAATTACTAAATACATTTGCCAAAGGCTCTATAGCGGATTTAAATAATTAGATAAATGAAATATCAGACCAGTTATAGAATGAAAATCTTACTGTAGATGCTAGAATTAAGTTAGAAACTACTAAGAAAGAGTTATAGGATGCTATAGATAATATTAGTGATACTACTACTATTAAGATTAAAAAGCTGGACTTTGATACTTAGGATAAAGTTAAATCTTATGATAATGCTTAGACAAATATCAACTCGGTTACTAATCAACATAGTATAGGATTAATAGACAAATAGACTGCTGATAGTTAGATAGCTGATATTAATAAACAACTGTAGGAGTTAGGGTTAAAGCCAATTAAGGTACATATAGAAACTGACTTTGAAAAAGACTTTGCAGAATTTAAAAATAATGCTGATGCCATAATTGGAGGATTTGAAGGAATCGATGGAGTTGTAAATAGTGTAGAATCTTTATCAAATGCTTTAGCTAATGGTGCTGATGCTTGGTAGGTATTTATGGGAGTAGTAGAAACAGCCTCATCTATTTTACAAGGTATAAGTAGCGTAATGACTGCTGTTAATACTATTACAGAGTTATTAGCCGCTACTACTGCTGAAGCTGCTGCTATTGATAGTGCTGCTGCGTCTTAGGAAGTAGCCAACTCACAAGCTAGAGTAGCTGCTAATAGTGCAGAAGCTATTAGTGGTGCTACAAAATCTGGTGCATAGATGCCATTTCCTTTAAATATAGTTGCTATAGCTGCTGGTATTGCTGCTGTTATTGCTGGTATAGCTATGATTGGTAGTTTTGCAGATGGTGGGGTTATTGGCGGTAATAGTTTTCACGGTGATAGTATGTTTGCTAAAGTAAATGCTGGAGAAATGATACTTAATAATAAACAATAGGGTAATTTATTTAAGTTGTTAGATAGTGGTAATATTGCTTCTAATAATAATAGTTCAGTAGTTAAAATTAAAGGTTCTGATTTATATGTAGCGTTAAGTAATTACAGTTCCAAAATAGGTAAAATACAATGATATATAATGCAGAATTTAGAGATATAAACGATAATCTCTACACAATCAAAATAACAACAGAAAAAGGTGGAGCTACTTAGAAAAGACTAACTTTAGGTGGCACACCTTTTAAAACAGAGATGGATAGTTCAGATGATACTTTATATAAGCCAGTTAAATATTAGTCTGCCACTTGTAATATAATTACTCCGGATTATAACTTTGATATTTATAGTGGTAAAGCATAGGGTACTAAAATTGAATTATTAGATAGTGAAGGTATAGCTTGGACTGGATATATAGAGCCTAACCTTTATAATATGGGATTTGAAGAAGAAAGAGAAGAGATAGAGCTTTCTTGTATAGATGCTTTAGCTACTCTACAATATATAAAGTACACAACAGATAAAAAGAAAGTAACTACTTTACTAAGCATAATTAATAAGGTTATTAAAAACTGTAATGCTTATACTGGATTTGTTGTTAGTGCAAATACTTAGCTTACTAATACTGGGATAGATAGTATATTAGATAAGATGTATATATCAGAACAAAACTTTTATGAGGATAAGAAACCAGATGAAGCAGATACAGCGTGGACTTGCAAAGATGTATTAGAAGAGATTTGTAAGTTTCTGGGAGTAACAGCTGTTGCTGATAGAGATTTAGTTTATTTTCTGGATTACGATGCTATTAAAAATGGCATTACTGACTATTATAAATATACTATTGACAATCCTACCCCTACTAAAGTAACTATAGAATTTAATAAGACTATTACAGCTAATGATTATTCAAATAGTGGTGCATCCCTATCTATCGACAATGTATATAACAAAGTAAAAATAACTGATGATTTATATACATTTGATGAGATATTGCCAGATATGTTTAAGAGTGCGGTTAATATTACAGCTAATTCTGATATAACTTTACAAACATCCGATAATATTAATAATGGTATGTATGGCGAAGTTATATCTAATAAAGTTGGTAGTACTTTAAATAGTAAAAACAACAATATGGTAGTAATGATTGATAGGGTTAGAAATCCATAGGATGGTAATTATAGTGCTTATAATGTAGTATTTGCTAAATACTTTAATAATCCATACTATAAATTTTTTAAGTATAATAGTAATGGTGAGAATATAACAGATACTATTAAATCTTTAAATTATACTGATACTAAATCTATGCACGGTGCTACTATAGCTAAGTTTTGTGTAAAGCAATTAAAAAATACACCTAACTTTTTTTAGGAGCTGGTTCTTAAATTATATAATAAATCACTTACATTAGATTAGTGGTTAGCTATGAATGAATTTAGTAAAGTTGAATTTTCTGATTATATAGTATTACTAAATCCAGAAAGAAATCATATTAGTAATGATAGCATAACTCAATACCCATATTTTCAAACTGTAGTATCAGATACTACTGCTTTATTTGGTGGAGATAATGCCTATCTAATTATTAGTGGTAACTATATATATCATTATTTTGATGATGACCCCTATCCTATCCCAGAAAGAGAATCAGATATATCAGAAGGACGTTACTCTATGGATGCTGGATAGACTTATTTAATGGCTAAATTACAGTGGGGTAATCTTTATTGGAGTGGTGATACTACTAAAGGTAATAATGGCTGGGTAACAACAGAAACTACTTTCAAAATCCCATATATGAAAGATGATGCTGATAAGGGAGATAGAAGGGCAGACAGCACTATGTTTAAAAATCTAAAGTTTGTCAATAGTGTAAATTGGCGTATAGGTACTAATGAGCAAGGATATTTAATTACATTGCCTAAGAATGGAGTTATAAGCGGTTTACCAACACTTACAATATATAAGCCATTTGACCCTAATTATCATAGTGCTAAATCTGGAAAGAATAAAGGTTAGCACTACAAACATAGTTGCGTATTTCTAAAGGATTTTAAATTTAAAGCTATTATTGGTGATCCTACATTTAGTAAGGTTAATGATAGTGATACAGTCTATACTAATGTAATTAATACAGACTATGTAAAAGAGCTGGAAGATATTAAATTTAAAATTTGTACTTGGGATAATAAGAAACCTAACTACAGCTCTATAGCAATTAAAAAGAATGATGGCACTATGGAATATCTGGATAAGACTTATAGTAGAGCTACTGGGGATTTAGCCAGATAGGAAGAACATTTAATATAGAGGATATATAATTAGTATAATACAGCATCTGTAATATTGTAGTTACCCCTTAGAAATGACAATTAGATATATGGGCTTTATAGAGATACTACCATTAATGATAGAGTATTTATAGTAGATAATATAAACATAGATTATAAGAATAATTCAGCCGATGTTAAACTAATTGAAAAGAAATGATACAAATACAAAAATACAATAAGTCTAAAGATACTGGAGATAATAACCGAATTACTTATAATAGTGGTGGAGATACCCAGTATAAATAGACAGAATTAGAAACACATACTATTTACGGTTAGCCATTTAATGGTAAATAGGATGTAGGCGGTGATATGAGTGATATTACTAATATTACTACTGTTGGTGGTGATATTAATGTGAAGGCTACTACTGATTCAGAAGATAAAGTAGGTGGTAATATTAATGCAGAAGGAACTATTAGCGGTAATAAACTAACTGGAAATGATATTACTGCTGATACTGGAACTATTAAGAAGGCAACTATTAATGATATTTCTGGTAATACCTTAGCTTATTTAATAGGTAAAATTAATGAATTATCTGGCAACAAGTTAGACTTCAAAAATGCAGTTCTAAAAGATTTGTTGGCTGGTAATATATCAGTAGATACACTTACTGTTACTAAGGCTGCTCATTTTTTTAGTCTTATAATAGATGAAATTAAATCCGTAGGTGGTTAGATAATCCTTACTCCAGCTAATGCCACTATAGATAAAGTGGTTACTGTAAATGGTAACTTTAAATGTTATTGGAGAGCTACAGACGGGGAGAAAAAAATATATAACCAATTTGCTTAGAATGATTAGATAGTGTGTCAAACATTTAATACTGGGACTACTGCTAACACCTATTACTGGAGATTATGTACAGAAGTAGGAACTGAAACTATAGATAATGTTTTATATAACTATGCTGTTCTTTCTGGTACTGATAAAGATTCTGCTTCTACAGCTAATCCAACTAAAGGAGATAAGATAGTATAGCTGGGTAATAGAACTGATGTAAATAGATAGAACGCTATAATACTTTCAGCCTATAATAGTAAATTCTTAGATGCTGCTTTAGTAGCTCCTTCTATTGTACAATATAAAGGAATTAATGACTACAGATTAGATACACATAGATTAACCGTACTTAGTTCTGAATTAAATGAATTTACTGGTAATTTTAAAGTATCTACTGGATAGCGTATAGAGGACTATGTAAAAGATAATGCTTAGAAAGGTGCTGATGGTAAATCTTATTATATAAAATATTCAGATGATGGAGGTAAGACTTTTACAAAGACAGTTCCTTTGACGGATGTAGGAACACCTTATAAGGGGCGCAACATTTTTACTGTAAATGGTTTGGGGGTTGTAGCAAGTGATGGTGCAGAAATTGACAATTTAAATAATGGTCTCATTTGTCATTTTACAAAAGCTCCAAATCGTGTGTCTGGACTTTGGAAACGTTTTGGTGGTAATATGCCAGAGGGAGTTTATCGTATCAGTGGAAAAATAAAAACAAAAACAAGCACGTTCACTGTTAACATACAAATGGGTGACATTGATGCGGGTTAGATAAAGGCTACACAAGAGTGGCAGCCCTTTAGCTTTGCAGTAAGCAATATAAGATATTTAGGTACACCTTATTTTGGTTTTGTCGATTTTGAATATGGTATGACATAGCCAAATCAAAGGGAACTAATAGTCTATATTGCTGATTTAATGATTACACAAGGTGAAGAAATCTATGATTATGCCCCAGCTCCAGAAGACCAACGATTTGGGCTTACAAAGGGGAAGTATGTAGGCTTTGCAACGTGGGATAAACCTTATCCACCTACAGATGTATCAGCCTATACTTGGAATAAAATTGTAGGTGAAGATGCTAACTATTATAAATTAAATCCACTGATAGAATCTGCTGCTGTAAATAAAGATGGTATATTTAATTTAGCACTTAAATATAACATATAGCATATAGTAGGAAATAATATTACTAATATTAATGCTGGAGATTATTATGTAAGGTTTAGACCTAATACAATAAACACAAATACTAATCTTACAAATCTACAATATCTTAATAGCTCATATCAAACTAATTATTTCCAGCAAACTAATAAGATAACATATATAACAGTAGAATTAGTAAAAGATAATTAGGTTTTAGATACCAGAATAGTTAATGTTATATTGTTACCTTCTGCTACATTTGAGATAAAATAGGCAACTGATACAGAGATAGCCAGTATAAGAAGTATGGTAACTAATACAGAGAGTAAGATAACAAATAATACTTAGTAGATAACAAATAACTATTCTACATTAAATTAGAAAGCAGATAATATACAAACTTAGGTAACTTCTAATAAGTCTTCAATAAATACCCTTACTGGTAAACTAAATACCAATACTACAAATATATCTAATATTACATAGAAAGCTAACAGTATAGAAAGTAGAGTAAATAAAATAGAAACTTCTGGAGTAAATATAGTAAATGATAAGTAGTTCTTTATTAATAGTGATAAACAGCCACACCAATATAGAGAGTATAATGCAGCTACTGATACTTATACTTTTAAGAGTACTGATAAAACAAATGATATTGATTATGGTAGTAATTTTATTAAGTTAGATGCTGGTAAATATATATTATCTTTTACACCTTCTTTCAATGGTGGTGATATAAGAACTAATGTATAGGTATCTTTATATGCTAAAGCTGCTTGGGATAGTGATAAAATAGATTATAAAGTAATTGATTACTCTGATACTCCCCAGCATAGATTATATACTTATGAGTTTACTGTTACGGAAGATAAACCGTATTTATGGTTATATTTAGAAAGTGCAGCACAACAGAATTAGAAAACATTGCCGTGGATAATTAAACTACAGAATGTAAGATTACTAAAAATAACAGAATCAGAATCAGTTATTAAATAGACTGTAGATAATATTGTATTGGATACTGATAAAGTAAAAATATAGAATAAAGGTAAATTAGCTGCTTTATTTGAGGACGGAAAAATAAAGGCTGACTATTTAGAATCTAATACTGGGGTATTTAAGATTAATAATAAAGGATTCCATTATGAAGGAAGATCAGATTATAATAATGGTATAATAACTACTAAGATGTATAATGATGGATTTTCTACTAGGGCTGATGAAACTACTAACAAGGAAGGTATATATTCAGCTGTAGAAATTAATGCTGGAGGTAGAAAACCTAATATAAACATTACAACTAATTCAGATACTGCTATTAATATAGAATCTATCTTACCAGATGTAAGTGGTGCTATTACTATTAGAGATGGTTTTGTTTCTGGCTTAAGAAAATTGACTCTTATAGTTGGATAGGGAGTTAAAGTATTAAATACTTTATGTAGTAATATTATTGTTACTGGGGGTAATGAGAATACTTTACAAGGTGATGGATAGACTACATTAGTATTACCAGATAATGAGAATCTTACAGATAGAAATATATCAAAAGGGACAAATACTATAAATAATAGAATTAATTATAAAAAAACTAATAGCCATTATCCAGAAACGCTACAAGTTGGATAGGAATATACTATTTTAAAACGAAGTAAAGGCAATCTAATAATTACTATAGATGATATGACTTAGTCTTATTATCCTATAGCTGAATGTATTAATAATAGATAGATTATATAGAGCAATTCTGTAACAATTCCCTCTAATTTTAGTGGTATTATAAAGATTATATTTGATGGATATTTTTGGAATGTGTTTAAATATTAATGAATAATAATTGGTAGAGTTTAGGCATTAAGGATAAAATTTAGTATAGTATGGCAATACTATTAGTGATTAGTGGTATTGCTATTGCTTTCCTATCTTTTTTCCTTAATGCTTTTAATATTGCCACTGGAGTATTAATATACATAGCTTAGGCATTTATTACTGCTGGTGGTATCTTTGGAGTAAGTATTTACTTTAAGAGTAAGATAGGAGAGTTTGAAAGTAAAGTAGATAAAGATATAGTAGGTGTAATTACTGATACTATTAATAATATAACAAATGGAAATATTAATAAAGAGAATAGCAAAGCTGAATGAGTACACTATAGGTAATTTATATATAGATGATTAGTATTTTTGTAACACATTAGAAGATACTGATAGAGGATTAAAAGATTGTCAGCCATTACTTTATATTAAAGCCAAAAAGATATTTAGTAAGACAGCTATACCTACTGGGACTTATAAAGTAGAACTTACTTATAGTCCTAGATTTAAAAGGATATTACCATTACTAGTAGGAGTTAAAGGATTTGACGGTATAAGAATCCATTAGGGTAACTTTCCTAAAGATACAGAAGGTTGTATATTAGTAGGAAAGAATACTTTTAAAGGTGGAATATCTGAAAGTAAAGAAACATTAGAGAAATTACTAAAGAAATTAGAAGGGTAGAAAGAGATAAATATAACTATTGAATAAAAAATAGGCTGGTACTGGTTAAGTATCAGCCTTTATTTTTATCTTTGCATTATGGAGATAAAAGAGATTTTACGTAATAAAGATAATTATTATTGTGCATTTACAGAACCTTTACTAGAATATGTAGAAAAGGTAGCTAATCATTTCTGGAAAGATTTTGACCCAGACGCATATTATAAGGATGAGGAAGGTAATTTAATAAACGATGGTATTTGTGAATCATCTATTCCTAATGGATTTGGCTTAATGTATGTAAATGGTGGAATAGATATTACTGGTAAAGATACTTATATATCTAATGAGGAACTACAAAACACATTAAAAGCATTTGATTTAGATACCAGTAAGTTCTGGTATCTCTGTTTATGTATTAAGACTTATGTAAAGATACTGACAGTAAATGCACCTAAGAAAAGGCATTCACATAGAACCCATCTAAAAGATTTAGTAGCAGAAATGGATAAGATGCAACCAAAAATCGTTGAAGATAAGATAGATGTTACTAAAGGTGGTACACTAACATTTAAGATTGATGGGGGTAAAAAGATAACTATTACAGATAGTCAAACCATTTCCCTTATAAATATAGCTATAGGTAATATGATAGGACAATATAAAAATAAAAATATTCCACTATTAGATAATATTTCTACAGATAATCAAGATACAATAACTTTACCTTACATATATCAGATATATCTTTTTAATATGTATCTTAGTTGGTTTCTAAAGCCACTAAAAGCAAAGAAGGGAGTATTTGCATCTAAGGATAAATCTTTTCTAATATCTCAAATAATATATATACTGGGTATATCTAATGACAAAAAGTTTATAACTGAATATAAGGACAATGGAGATAAGTTAGACCATTTAAAGAATATGCTTAAACGTTATAAAGATATAGAGATACCTACATACAGTAATCTCTTTTTATGGTAACACCCTATTTTTAGGGTGTTATTTTTTGCTCTTATTTTACCCCCTAGGCTATCTAATAATATTCTTTACTTCTACACAAATCTATTGTATCTTTGCACCAGAAAATAAAACAAGTCTGGTGCTTAATACGACCACCAAAGCCACATCAGAGGAGTTAAATTAACAACTGGCTTAGGAGGATTAAAAATTATGAAACAGATAGTTTCTTATAAAGAATTAAAGAACACTGGTAAGAAGGTTGCTTTAGTGGATTCAAATCGTAACCTTAGTATTGCTAACTTGAAAAGCATTTGTAAGACTTACCAACAGTTTGGTACTAACATTTCTCCTATCATTTATGTAAGTGGAGAAAAAGCCCAGAGTGAAGGCTTAAAACTCACTGATGCTATCACTGGTAAAACAGTAGATAATGCTGCTGATTACATTGTAATAATAGATGGGCAGCATAGATTTATAGCCAGCAGAAAGACTATCACTGTATCAAAGACTGGTGCAGAACTGCTAAGGGATGCTACAGAGCCTACAGTAACCGATGATAGGCTAATGTTTATGGAGTGCGGTATAGATGCTCCTATTAGTATAATCTTAGGAGCTGCTAACTATGCAGCTAAAACTTGGGTGGCAAACGATTACTTAGTAGGGGCGGCTTTAGACAGTGAGGATGAAGCTACTAAGTTTGCTGGAGATTTAGTAAAGAGAGGATATAGTGCTAGTACCATTAGCTTAATCCTTTATGGTAAGAGTGATAAACTAAAGAGTGCTGACCTTAAACGAGCCTATGAGGATAAGGCATTAAATCCTAATGGCTTAAATCTGGATAAAGCTAAGCACTTTATGGAAGTTGCTAACATTAAGTTTAAAGATAGTATTATAAAGAAGAGGTATCTTATTCAAGCAGTGATAGAGCTTAATAATATAGATAAGCTAAGTGATTTAACAGAAGAGCAAGTAAAGGCAATATCTAAGGCCAAGTCTAAGGAAGAAGTAATGGAGTTACTTAATAAGTAATCTGATTTTAGTTAGTTTATATACGGACTTATTACCCTTATTAATAAGCTCTGCAAGTAGGAAGGATAGGGTACAGAGCAATTTAAATATCAAACACATATGGTAATTATCAATGGTAAGAATTACACCACAGTAGAGAATCTTTTAGCTATGAAAGCTAATGAAGCAGAAAAGACTTTTGGGCTTCTAATGACTGGCTATAATACACTGGGAGAGTTGTTTAGTAAACTGGGAATAGCGTTAACTCCAGATTCAATACAACGAGCCTTTTGTTTACTTACTTATGAGCTAGGTTGTAATGTAAATCTTATAAGGAAACCTATTGATTTATTAGCTAATTACTCCAATGTAAATAGGTGGCTTTCTAAAATTACTGGAAACAACCTATTTTTTCCTATTATACAGAATAAAATTAAGCTAAATGAAAGTTATTATCATATCCCATTACAAATTCATAATGGGAATTCTTTTCAAAAATGTATTAAGACACAAGCTATGAGTAAAATATCATTTAAAGTTGGAAATAAAGAATATTCTTTTAATCCTTCATTTACAATAAAACAAGAGGGTGAGGAAGAACCAAATAATACTAGAGTAGTAACATTATTAGAAGAGAGTGTTAAAAAATATAAAAAGAGAACTAAGATAAATGGTATTCCAACCAATATTACCATAGAGGATGATACTTACATTGGTACACTTAAAAGTTTTAAAGACTTTTTTAAACTGGAAATGAAATGTAAATAGGGGTATGGGCTAAAATTTTAACAGATGGTGCGTTGAAACCGCCGCCCCCCGACTTTTACACGAGATGTATTTTTTCAAAACCTAAAAAGCCTCCTAAAGCTGTTATTTTAAGCTGTAGGAGGTTTTATTTTTATATGTAAATCATATTTTTAGGATAATGGGAATACCATTTATTTTTTTTGTTGTATATTTGCAGTGTAATAATGACCGCCTATAATGACGAATGGCGCAAAACCCTAATAAATAAAGGGTTTTATTACTTTTGCAGAAATTTAACGCGTAGCAATTATGATACAATCCATGACGGGTTACGGCAAAGCTGTAGTCACTTTCAAAGAAAAGAAGATTAATGTTGAGATTAAATCTCTAAACAGTAAGGCATTAGATTTGTCTGCCCGCATTGCCCCACTCTATAGAGAAAAGGAGATGGAAATACGCCAAAAGGTAGCTAAAAGCCTTGAACGTGGGAAGGTAGACTTTGCCATTTGGATTGAAAAAGATGACGTTGTAGACGCTGCTTCCATTAATGCGGCGCTCGTGGAAAACTATTATAAGCAGATAAAAGATATCTCATTGCAAACTGGAATCCCTGAGCCTACCGATTGGTATGCTACTCTTCTGACACTCCCTGATATCACAACAAAGACTGAAAACGAAGAACTCACCTATGAAGAATGGGCAGTTGCCTCCACTGCTATTGACGAAGCAATCCATGCTTTGGTAGATTTCCGCAAACAAGAAGGGGCCGCTTTGCAACACAAATTCAACGAAAAGATTAACAATATCGAAGCCTTACTCGCAAGTATTGAGCCATATGAGAAGAGTCGTGTAGAGAAAATACGACAGAATATCATTAAAGGCCTTGAACAAATTCCAAGTGTTGACTACGACAAAAACCGCTTAGAGCAAGAGCTTATCTATTATATTGAAAAGTTAGATATCAGCGAAGAGAAGCAAAGACTTACCAATCACTTGAACTATTTCCGTGAAACGATGCAAGAAGAAGGCCATGGCGTTGGTAAGAAACTTGGCTTTATTGCACAAGAAATGGGGCGAGAAATTAACACAACTGGTAGTAAGAGCAATCAAGCGGAGATGCAAAACATCGTCGTAAAGATGAAAGATGAGTTGGAACAAATTAAGGAACAGGTGCTAAATGCACTGTAAGTTAAAGATGAAAGGGCTCTACATCTCTTTCTAAAGTGGTGGAACCATTAAACAGATGCATCTTTCTTGCGACTAATTCTGAAATGAAACTTCTCTATAAATAGCAGAATTTAGATAATCCTTCAATAGTGAATAAAAGTAGGAATGTATCTTCCTAATAAGAATAAACCATGATATTAAAGGATGAATATGATGAAACATAACAACGACTTTCTTCATTCCAACGAGTCAGAACAAAGCAAACAACAACCAGAAGATTCTAAAAAAGATTCTCATTTGGGTGAGTTTCCTGGCCGACTCCTAATCTTCAGTGCGCCATCGGGCTCGGGAAAGAGCACCATTGTGCAATGGTTGATGAAAGAACATCCTGAACTTAATCTCCACTTTTCAATCTCGTGTACAAGTCGTGAGCCTCGAGGAACGGAACAAAATGGCGTAGAATACTTCTTTATTTCGCCCGAAACATTCAAGGAAAAGATTGCAAACAACGAGTTCCTTGAATACGAAGAAGTTTATGAAAACCGCTTCTATGGCACACTAAAGTCTGAAGTTGAGGAGCAGATTGCACGTGGAGAGAACGTCGTTTTTGACGTAGATGTGAAAGGCGGATGCAACATAAAGCAATTCTTCGGCAGTCAAGCCATAAGCATCTTTGTACAACCTCCCTCGATAGAAGAACTGAGAAAAAGACTCAATGGACGTGGAACCGATCGGCAGGAGGTTATCGAACAGCGCATCGCAAAAGCTGAATACGAACTTTCTTTCGCACCAAACTTCGACCATATCGTTGTCAACGACGACCTCGAAACAGCCAAACAAGACACTCTTAGACTGATAACGACTTTCCTGAACAATAAATAAAAGTGGACGAAATAAGGCTCACTGCACCCCAAATCGGTATCTACGGCGGTTCATTTAACCCCATTCATATGGGTCATATATCGTTGGCTAAGACGCTACTTCAGCACACACGGCTCGACGAAATCTGGTTCATGGTGTCGCCTCTCAATCCTTTTAAGCGCATGGACAACGACCTTTTAGACGACAACCACCGCTTAGAACTCACACAAAATGCCCTTGCTGACGAGCCAAACCTTATTGCTTGTGACTTCGAATTCCGCCTTCCTAAGCCCTCATATACCTATGATACGCTTTGCAAACTCCATGAAACCTACCCCAAAAATCAGTTTACACTCATCATAGGAGCAGACAACTGGGCGAACTTCGACCGCTGGAAAAACCACGATTTCATCCTCCATCACTACCCCATTATCATCTATCCGCGCAAACATTCGCCTATATGCACAACGCAACTCCCTAAGAATGTCACGCTCGAAAATACGCCGTTATACGATTTCAACAGTACGGATATCAGACGACGCATTGCACATGGCATGTCGATTCATGGCATGGTGAAGCCTGAAATAGAAGCAAAAACAATACAATATTACCAAGAACTGCAAAAGAAAACAAATCTTTCAGAGAATCTCTAAGGTGAATCGACCTACTGAAAGATGTTTGTTGGGGAGATAGATTGAGGGAAATAAAGCCTCACCTCCAGCCCTTTGCTTTCCTCGTTTCGCAGGCTTCACGAACAGCGACCTATGGTTCCCCGAAGAGGGAGGGGAGTAGTTAGCCTTCGAAATGGAGGAAGTTGTTTTGAGAGTAATTAGTGGTGTCGCCATTGTTGATAATAAAAAGCGAAATGAATTGATACAAATGGCCGTGTAATTAGGCTTATTTTATGCGATGAAATGACGCAGATTACCGCATAAAATGACACAAATAATAAGGCGAAGTGCTGCAAATGGCACTTCGCCTTAATTGATTTTACACAAATGTTTCTATAATATTGTGATACACAACGGCTTAATCAAGATTCTACATATAGCCTAACCACCTCAGAATGTCATTGATATTGGCCACAATCATTAGCAGAATGAGAATCGTTACGCCTGTATACTCGGCACGAATCATGAACTTTTCATTCGGCTTTCGACCCGTTATCATTTCATAAATGAGGAAAAGCACGTGACCACCATCAAGAGCTGGGATGGGAAGTATATTCATAAAGGCGAGGATAATGCTTAAGAAGGCTGTCATTTTCCAAAAGATATACCAATCCCATGATGAGGGAAAGAGACTTCCTATCGTACCAAATCCACCGAGACTCTTGGCTCCACTGGCAGAGAACACATACTTCATGTCACTCACATAGCCTTTCAACACATCCCAACCATAGGCAACTCCTGCCGGGAAACTGGCCAAAAAGCTGTAGCTTTTGTGTGTAGGTGTGTAGAGAGACAACATACTTGGAAACTCAATGGCAAACTTCAAGTCGGGTGTAAGCACAGCTTTTGCGGTGTCAACCTTATCGGATTGATATACCAACTGCGCCGTTCTTATCTTCATACTGTCTTGATGTGTCTTGCAAGCAGATAGTTTTTCTCTCATTTTACTTAGTTCGTCAAGGAACACATTGGCTGAAGTTATCTTCACACCATTAAGTGCCAACAGCTTGTTTCCTTTCTTCAAACCAATCTTTTCGCCAGGACCGCCGGGAAGAACAGCGTCGACTGTGGCAGGAAGATAAGGCTGACAGAAAGCCGGAGTGCTTTTAATCATGCTTAAAAGATTAATATCTCCTGACAAATGTAGGCTCATTGGCTTTCCATTTCGAATGATATCAACGCGCTTAGCCTTTGAGATTGCGCGGAACATATCGGCACTAAAGTCTTTAAACTGCCCTTTTTCGGTGCCAAGAAGAATGTCATGGTCTTTAAAACCATAGCGTTTTGCCTCTTGATTAAACAGCATTCCTTGCTTCATGTCTTTCGTTTGGATGTAAGTATCGCCCCAAACAAACATGAGCATTGAATAGATGAAGAGTGCAAGAAGGAAGTTAACGGTGACTCCACCAATCATAACCAGCAGCCGTTGCCATGCAGGTTTTGTTCTGAACTCCCATGGTTCAGCAGGTTTAGCCATTTGTTCGGTGTCGAAACTCTCGTCAATCATTCCTGCAATCTTGCAGTAACCACCAAATGGAAGCCATCCCATCCCATATTCAGTATCGCTGTTTTTAGGTTTAAAATGGAACAGACTACCCGTCCATTTCCCTATACCGACATCAAAAAATATATAAAACTTCTCAACTCTTATACCGAAAAGCTTTGCAAAAAACATGTGTCCACCCTCGTGGAGCAGTACTAACAGTGAGATTGCAAGAATGAACTGCAATGCCTTTATGAATATAACTTCCATGATTTATTTATCGTTTTTATTTTCAAAATGAATGACTCTATAGGGTTGAAGCCTTCAAAACAAGACGCTGAGCAATGGTTCTGGCCTCAGCATCTGTCTGCAAATAGACATCAAGATTAGGGTTTTTATCGAATGTTGCCTGCTGCATGGTTTGCTCAATCACATCAGCCATGCCAAGGAAAGAGCACTCATTGCGACGGAAAGCCGCATTAACCACCTCGTTGGCAGCGTTCAAAATACAGGGCATATTTCCCCCTTTATCGATTGCTTCGTAGGCCAAGGCTAAGCATTTGAACTTATTTGTGTCGGGCTCGAAGAACTCTAAATGTTGCTGTTTGAATAGATTGAGGCGCTCACCTTTTAGATATAAGCGCTCAGGGAACGAGAAAGCATATTGTATGGGCAATCGCATGTCGGGCACACCCAACTGAGCTTTCACCGCACCATCAATGAATTCGACCGCACTATGGACTATACTTTGGGGATGAATCAACACTTGTATGCGGTCAGCGGGTACGCCAAAGAGCCACTTTGCCTCTATAATCTCGAAACCTTTATTCATTAACGATGCCGAGTCTATAGTTATTTTAGCGCCCATATCCCATGTAGGATGCTTCAAAGCATCAGCAGCTGTGACCGTCTTGAGTTGTTCGTGGCTGAACAATCTGAAAGGACCTCCAGAACAAGTAAGCAGAATTTTCTCTATCTTATTATCTGCATCACCGACTATACTCTGGAAGATTGCACTATGTTCACTATCAACAGGCAAGATGGGTACATGGTTTTCTTTGGCCAAATTACATATTAATTCGCCGGCAACGACAAGCGTTTCTTTGTTTGCCAAGCATATTTTCTTATGCGCTTTAATGGCATTTATCGTCGGAACAAGCCCCGAAAAACCTACCATTGCGGCTAAAACCATGTCAATAGGTGAGGCAGAAACAATCTGTTCCAAGGCCTCTTTACCAGCATAAACCTTTATTTCTGGTAGGTCGTTGAGCAGTTGTTGCAAAGCATCATAATGTGCTTCGTTGGCAATAACGACAGCAGCAGGCTTAAATTCTCGTGCCTGTTGGGCCAACTTCTCTACGCTGTTGTTCGCCGTAAGACAATAAACTTCGTAGCGATCACTATGTTGTCGGATAACATCTAAAGCTTGAGTACCAATGCTTCCGGTAGATCCGAGGATACATATCTGTTGTTTTTTCATTTCTTTTCCTATCGTCTTAGGGTTATAAATCAAGCAGCCCATCAGGGATGGACATTCGAATCTCACGGCGTTGCATATCAGCTTCGTGAATCAACTCCTCGTGAGCAGGCACCAAGATATCTTTACCCGTGGTGGTTTTAATCTCAAAAAGTGTGTTGATGGTGGTGTTATCAACTTCTGTTATATGCCCAACAACCTCATCATTCTGCCTATTGATGACCGTAAAGCCTATGATTTCGGCCCATGACAAACCTTGTTCTGCGCCATCAGAAAGACTGCGTTCAAAGAACACTTCGCATCCCGTGAGCTGACGGGCACGCCCTTCTGAGTCGATATCTTCAAACTTAACAAGAGCATTTTCGGCACTCTTGAACCGATATTCCTCTATAAAGAACGGCACAAGTATACCATCAATAGATAGCAATAAATAGTCGGCATCAACACGATCAAACACATCATCGGTGAAGAGAAAGGATATTTCACCTTGCACCCCATGTGGTTTCCCAAGCTTTCCGATTCTATATACGTCTTCGTTTTTAATCATTTACACGTTTGATACAAGCCCCGATAGCATTCAATCTGTTTTCAATGTCCTCATAACCCCTATCGATTTGGGCTATATTTGCAATATGACTTGTCCCCTGAGATGACATTGCTGCGATAAGTAAAGCGATACCCGCGCGGATGTCAGGACTGGTCATTCGTCCCGCTCTTAGCTTCATTTTGTGATCATGTCCCACGACAACTGCCCGATGAGGATCACACAAAATGATTTGTGCTCCCATATCAATTAGCTTGTCAACAAAGAACAAACGACTCTCAAACATCTTTTGATGTATGAGCACAGAGCCACGTGCTTGTGTGGCAACGACAAGGAGAACAGAAATCAAGTCGGGGGTAAGTCCGGGCCAAGGGGCATCAGACAATGTCATAATAGTGCCGTCAATGAACGAGTCAACCACGTAATGTGGCTGATAGGGGACAATCAAATCATCACCTTCAACCCGTATCTTTACGCCCAAACGCCTAAAGGCATCGGGGATGATTCCTAAGTTTTGGAGTGACACATTCTTGATTCTTACGCCGTCACCCACCATGGCTGCCATGCCAATAAATGAGCCAACCTCTATCATATCGGGTAAAACCGTGTGCGAAGCTCCATGCAATCGCTCCACCCCCACTATTGTAATAAGGTTACTTGCAATGCCACTGATGTTGGCACCCATGGCATTTAACAAGTGACATAGCTGCTGAATATATGGTTCACAGGCTGCATTGTAGATGGTAGTTGTGCCTTTTGCCGTCACAGCAGCCATGATAATATTTGCTGTTCCGGTAATAGACGCCTCATCAAGTAGCATATAACAGCCCTTCAACTGTTCTGCTTCGATTCGAAAAACATCACGTTCGGGGTCACGAACAAACTTGGCTCCGAGGTACTTAAAACCGAGAAAATGTGTATCTAAGCGTCTACGTCCTATCTTATCTCCCCCAGGTTTAGCCACGATTGCTTTGCCGAAACGGCCTAACAGAGGTCCAATCAAGAGCACACTTCCACGAAGTGAGGAACATTTCTGAACAAATTGCAAGCTGTCGAGATAGGAAAGATTCAGTTCATCAGCTTGAAACGTATAGTCTCCACGATGATGTCGCGTCACCTTCACCCCAATATCTTGCAATAATATAATGAGGTTATTGACATCAAGAATATCGGGTATATTCTTGATTCTCACGGGTTCAGTCGTCAACAACGTGGCACAAATCACTTCAAGTGCCTCGTTTTTGGCTCCTTGTGGCATGATAGTACCCTTTAATCGATGTCCACCTTCGATGATAAATGATTCCATAGTTACTTCTTTTTGCGCTTGTTCGGCGTATTAGCAATGGGCCTATCCGCAATCTTATTAAACACAAAGGAGTTCAAATCAAGTTGAACCTTCCCGTCAGTAAACCGTGCAAGGTCATCAGCGACCTTTACATCATCGGCTGAACCATGGCTCCACGTCATCAAATCTATCTTCATTTGATTCGCCGTCAAACGTATAAGTTCATCGCGTTCTTCGCCTTCTGGCATCGTCTTTAGACGCTGAAAAACTTCAAAAAGGATATGTCCGTAATGACGAACTGGTATGCGTTCCATCGGATAAGGCATCGGTTCAGGCTTTGAAGAGATTCTATTTGCCGCACTAATATCATAGGGCCAGTCGATATCAAGCTTGAAATCACTCATTATTGCAAGGTGATCCCACAGCTTATGTTGATAGTCCCCACTCTCTTTTCCCTGTGGGAACATACGCTCCATGATGGCAATTATTGTCTCAGCGCAAGCCTGACGCTCTTCTTTTGTCTTTAAGTTCACGCAGAGATCCACCATATCTTGCACCTCACGTCCATACTCGGGCATGATTAGTTTCTCACGTTGTGTGTTGTAATCTAATCCTTCAATATTCATAATTAAAGCAGTTTTTTAGGCATTTTAGCTACAAAATCTTTCAAATAGAAAGGCACAAAGTAAGCTACATCCTCAAATTTCTCTTCGGCAAATCGCTTTTCTGCCAAGGGAAACATATTCTTTGCAAGTGGTAAAATGTCTTTAATGTAACGGGCGTTAGGATGATTTATCTCACTCATACATTTGCCTGCACCATCTCCAAAGAAATAAACAATACCCTTATCTAAATAAGTTTTATAGGTTTCTTCTGTTACTACATCTGCCTGAATCGGTCGAACAACATGCAAAGCACGGTCAAACACCTCGGCATATACCTCCATTCTGTGGGCATCTAACATAGGAACCAGCAGCGCATCTTCCTCATTTGGATGCTCACCAAGTAACACTGGAACAGCCAAAAGCTCAAGCGTTGGTATGGCAATCAACTTTACATCGCGACCATAACAAATGCCCTTAGCCATTGAAGTACCTATACGTAGCCCCGTATATGAACCTGGTCCGCAGCTCACTGCCACTGCATCAAGTTTCAAACCATGGCTATCAATGAAAGAAAGTGCCTCATCTACGAACACACCTAACGTCTCGTTGTGATGCGGACCACTATGATCTTCCTTGTTAAAGATGCATTCTGCGTCATTACTCACGGCAACCGAGCACACCGTTGTACTCGTTTCAATGTTTAATATACACGACATAAATGAAAAATATAATCTTAATAAATTGCAAATTTACGCTTTTTTCCCACAAAATTATTACTTTTGCAGACATTTTTTTTCTAAAATGGATTTTGCAAATACCGATAAATAAACGGCATAAGTCGGCCATTATTGCAAGAATTCGCCAAATAATGACGGATTGTAATGACAAGTAATAATAACCAAACGTAATGACCGATTATGCAAAAGCAGTTATTTATCAATGGAATTAGTTGCAAGTTCAATTTAAGGAAACCAAAAGAAGTTGACAAACCAACAAACGTTTATTGTGTGATATATCAAAATGGTAAGCAGCATTATTTTGCTACTGGCCTAAAGGTGATACCCAAACACTGGAATAAAAAGAAACAGATAGCAGAAGTAAGTAACTCTTTAACGACTCTTGATAACCGAAACAATAATATTCTTAATGATAAGATAAATCAATTACGAGGATATTATAACGAATATATTGGTCATCTTTGCAGCAACCCAGATAGTACCGATGAACTGAATAACTTTATTTATAGGAATATGGAAAAGAAAGAAACTAAGTATAAGGCAAGTAACTTATTAGAACGTGCTTTAGAAATTTACACTACCGAAAAGAAGCAAAATGAAAATACCATTAGAAACTATTATAATAGACTAAAAGCATTTATAAAGTATATAACGAATAACCAGCTAAGCGATAATATAGACCTATTGACTCAAAGAGGACTTAATGATTATAAAGATTACTTATTGAATGAAGCTAATAAAACAAAGACTGGTAAAAGAGGTGGAGGAACTGCTGATATTAACCAAAAGTGCCAGTTTGTAGCACTAATGATAAATAATATATTATCTTGTAAGAATGAATTTTTGGATTTACATATACAACAAGTTAAATATGAAACAATAAAAGACAAAAGAGGAAAAGACGAACGTTCACATTTCTATTTGAAAACTGATGAGATAGAAGCCTTTAGCAATGTTACCGAATTAAACGAAAGGCAAAGAATATATAAGGATTTGTTTATGCTACAATGCCATTGTGGTCAGCGTACATCTGACCTTAAACAATTAGTAATTGGTAACTACACAAAAGACGAAAAGGGCTTTATACACTTAAATACAAAAAAAGAGAATATAACAGCATATTTCTATGAAACTGAAAATGTAAAATTGCTAATGGATAAATTATGCCCATTGATATATATAAAAAAGGGCAAACATCTTATAAAAACTGGAGATACAGAAATAAACATAGACAACTTAGACAAAGGAGGACTATATAATAATGCTATCAAGGAAATAGCAAAGAAAGCCAATCTAAATCGTATATGGGAATATAAAGATTCCAAAGGTACACCAGTAAGTGCCCCTATATATGAAATAATATCCTCACATTGTGCAAGACATTCCTTTGCAACTATAATGAGAAATAAAGGATATGAAGCAGATGAAGTTTGTTTGATGTTAGGGCACGCTGATGATACAATGGTAAAAGAAGTATATGCACATAATGACGATAAGATAAAAACAAATAAATTAGAAAAAGCAATAAAACGAGTTGAACAGAAAAGTAATATTAAAGAAAAATCAAGCATTCTACAAGCATTATTTGCCTATGATAGCTTAAAACAATTAGAAACAATGAAAAA
>ERZ772945.429-NODE-429-length-34419-cov-15.637993_pt1 | contig 34419 bp, 18 predicted proteins | sample MGYA00511681_ERZ772945 | MGnify/ENA primary metagenome ERZ772945 (study PRJEB29015, sample SAMEA2737943) | human oral metagenome | biome: human oral; feature: human-associated habitat; material: dental | place: China | collected 2143 ...
TATCAATATGCAAGGTGGTGAACCACACTCAATGCCTCGTTGGACATTGTTGAAGGACTATCCAATCTCTATTGGTTTGTGGGGAGCTCATTCTCAGAACATGTTCTTTGAGAGCCGTGGAGAGAAGGGAAGTGACCCTGAAACCAAGCAGCGTACCTATATGTTGCGCACAGAGCGTTGGTTCTCAAGTGGCTCACGTAACCCTGTTAACAACATTGAGATTGATAATAGCTTGAATTACAACGCTGATAACTTTGATTTTGCAGGTATGTCTGCTATGATGACAGCGCGTAGTTCAATGTCATGGGATCTAACAGAAGAGCCATTCATTACCCACTTCAACCTTGGTAATGGTAAGTTCTTTAATTACGATGGACAGCGTAAGAACGACCGCCCATGGGTTAACGTTGGTGTACAGGACTACTTGCCAACATGGCGTTGGTGGTTTGCTACCAAGTTATTAGGTCGTCAGCCTATTGATGTCCCAGATGATGGTACAGGCTTAGATGCCGAGTTTGTATGGGATGATGCTTATCTTGGTGGTTCTACTGTACACATCTTTGGTAACACTCCTAAGGAGTATCTCCACCTCTTCAAGACCGACTTTGAGTTGAAGTCAGGCGATAAGATCACCTTCCGTTATAAGGTGAAGGCTGGTAAGTCAGATGCTTCTTTGGTTCTTCTAACAAAGGATAATGTAAGTGCCGAGAATGATTATAAGGTATTGAATGCTTCTGATGAGACAGATGAAGATAAGTGGGTAGAGAAGACTATCACCGTTGATGGCACCTTAGCTAACAAGCACCTTGCACTCGTTGCATTGAAGATGGAGAATGCAAGCAACCTTAATCTCTATCTTGGCGAGTTCTCTATTGTACGTGGTACATTCGATAAGCCTGCAAAGCCAGAAGTAGTATCTACCACCTTGTTACACTCTGCAAAGAATGGTGTTGATGGTAAGATCATCTTCAACATGCCTAATAATAAGCCGGCAGGTGAGCCTTGCTACAACACGGATGTGAAGACTTCTCTCTTCAAACTCTGGGCACAGCAGGGTAATGGAGAGCCTATCTTGATGGGCGTTACAACCTCTTGGGCAGGTATGTACTACTCTGTTCCTGTTAATCTCGAGGGCGAGGGTACGATTAAGTTCGGTGTTTCTGCTGTATCTCTTGATATGAAGAAAGAGAGCGACATAGCATGGGGCACAGAGCAACACTCTATCTTTACTCAGTACGAATATAATGATGAAATCAAGGCTAATAAGTCTGTCATCAAACCTAACGAAGAGTTTACAGTAGCTTATGTAGACCCACGTCATGAGGCAGGAAACTGGAAGATTGAGCATAATGGTGCAGTCGTTGCACATAGTGACAACACTAAGGAGATCCATGTTAATGGCTTAAACGATACGGGCTTCTATGACCTTGTGCTTACAGGTATGGTTAAAGAGAATGGACATCGCGTCAATAAGGAAGTAAAATACTCTAACTACATTCAGATTACTTCTGATGCTGTCGGTGCTGTACCACATATCAACTCTCTAACTGCCAACGATCAGACAACTTCTATCGAAGTTCTTCCAAATGCGGAAGTGACAATGAAGTACGAGGGTAAGAAGGCTGACGGTGCCGGCTCAAGAGCTATCAAGGCACTTGAAAAACCTATTGCTGTTAAGGCTTCCGAATTAGGTATGTCTGATAATAAACATGCTTGGTCACTTGCTTTCTGGGTGAAGTTTAATAGCTTCTCTGGCGGTACACAGATCGTTGACTTGCGTCACCCTGGTACGGGATGGCCTGCAAATAACTGGGGTACTATTTGGTCTACATACGATCCAAATAGCGGTGTCTTGGATGTAACACTTCGTAAGAGGAATAATGCAAGTAACCCTGAATACCATCAACGTTGGAAAGTTGACTTCATTCCTGGTGCATGGACACACTTCATCTTAGCGATGAATGGCGATGGAACCTATACAAAGCCAATGGTCTATATCAATGGTAAAGAAGCCAAAGCACACAACTGGAAGGTAGGTGATAGAGAGGGCAATGGCTTGTGTTCTGAAAGTTACGCAACAGAGAGCTGGTGGGATGCTAATATTCTCGGTATCAGTCTCGGACGTCATCAAACAGCTGCAATGAATGCCACGGTAGACGATGTTAAGTTCTATGATAAGTATCTCTCTGAAGCCGATGCCACAAAGTCTATGATGTCAACCGACACCAATGAAGACGGTTTGAAAGCTTATTGGAACTTTGAAGACAATGCTGATGGTGACAACTACTTCGCAAGTAAGGTTGGTTCAGCTAAGTTGGCTCATGGCGAACTACGTACTGGAGTAGGTGAAGGTGTTGCAGGATTTGTGCCAGATGCACCTACTTACGATGCTGGTAGTCCATTCGTTACAGGTAACTTCAAGGTTACTACAACCGCAGAGTGGGCAGCAAAGAAGGCAACCATCATAGAGAAATCAGGTAACGACCTCGCTGGTTCTGCTAAACTGAAGTATGCTAAACCAGGCGATTATGAGGTAACTTTGACATTGAAGAATGCTCATGGTGCAGATACTCGCACCTTCAAGGTAATCAAGGTGAAGGCTGATCCAACAGGTATCAATGGTACTGAGGCTGCTGATATGAAGGTTTATTCTGTTGATCGTGACGTATTACTCGACATTGAGACTGCAGGTAACTATCTTGTTCAGATTTACTCTACCAATGGTCAACTCGTAGCTGGTAAGAGTCTATCAGTCAATGGTGCCGATAATGTTCGCCTCCATCTTGGTGCTCAAGGCGTTTACATTGTAAACGTAAAGAAGGATGGTAAGACACTTCGTACCGTTAAGTTAATCTGCAGATAAGATGTTTTTTGAGAAGTGAGGGGAGTCCAATAAAATGAAAGTATCTCCCTTTGCTTCTCAAAACTCTGTTCACTTCTCAAAATAACTCCCCTTAAAAACCTAAAATAATACCCCCTTAAACCAATTATTAACTAAACATTTAAATCATGAAAAGGTTTACGCTTTTTGCGTCCTTGGCTCTGGTTAGTTGTTTGAGTGCTACTGCACAGCGCACTCCGACACATCCGTTAGACATTCAGGACGCCAAGTTTGAAGATCTCCCTAATTATCTGGAAGCCTGGATGAAAGGAGACATGAAACAGCCACAGGGCGTTAGTGCGATTGATGATCAGTTCTACATCTCTCGCGTTCGTCCGTTGGAACGTATCAAAGATGGTGATTATCAGGTACGTCCGGCAGTTAACCCAGAACGCAAGATGTGTCTCTGGACACCACTTGATGACCCTACCTCTAAGTGGAAGGCATTGCCTCGTTATTGTTTTGAAGGCGATAACTTCAGTCTTTGGTCATACATTGACATTCACGGAAACTGGACTTCTCCATGGGTTCGTTCGTCTGCTGGTCTTACTGACGTAGCCCATAAGAATGGTGTGTCAGTAGGTTGCGTGATGTCAATAGGCTATGGTGCTTATGTTTATCCTAATCCTTTTGCGGGTAATACCTATGGTAAAATCCTGTACAAACTGCTTCAGAAACAAGGCGACAAGTATAAGTATGCTGCGCCATTCGTGCGTTTAATGAAGTATTACGGCATCAATGGTGTTGGTTTCAACTCGGAGTTCCACACCTCTGCCGCTGTAATGGAAGAGCTAACTAACTTCTTCGTTGAATGTCATAAAGAGGCAAAGAAGATTGATTGGAAGTTTGAGGTACACTGGTATGATGGTACTGGTGATGATGGTGGAATCCACTTTGATCGTGGTTTAGGTGACCATAACAAGAAGATCTTTGGTGATAAAGACCACATTGCTACCGATATGCTCTTTGCCAATTACAACTGGGGTAATTGGCATCTAAGCGGTTCTGTCAACACAGCGAAGAGCTTAGGTCGCAGTAGCTTCGACTATTATGCAGGCTTTGATATACAAGGACGTGCATTGCGGAATGACCATTGGAGTGCATTACTAAACAATGACATCTCTATCGGCTTTTGGGGTGCTCACTCACAAAGTCTCATCCATCAGAGTGCAACCGACGATGGAACATCAGACGTAGCGATACAGAAAGCCTATCTAAAGAAGCAAGAATTGATATTCAGTGGAGGTAATAACAACCCCGGTTATCTGCCCAGTATCAAAACGAATTGTACGTTGGCTAACTCGAGCCTAAGGAACTTCCACGGTCTTGCAACATTCCTTACAGCGAAGTCAACCATACAACAGATACCATTTGTCTCACGTTTCAACCTTGGTAACGGATTGAGCTTCCGCAAGGATGGACAGGTTGCTTTTGATCATAAGTGGTATAACCTCAATACCCAAGACTACATGCCAACATGGCGTTGGTGGATTACTGATCGCACCGACCAAGTGAATGGTGGTAACATCAACGGACTGGTGAAAGCAGAGCTAACGTTCGATGATGCTTATTGGGGAGGCTCTTGTTTGTCACTCTCCGGACAGACCGACTTCTCTCGTGTGAAGCTCTTTAAGACCATGCTTGAGGTGCAGCCTGACTATGAGTTCTCGGTTACCTATAAGACATTGAAGGGTACAGAGTCACACGCGAAACTCTTTGTTGCATTGAAGGGTCATACCACTGACTACAAACAAGTTGATTTACCAGCTACAGAGACAGCAGGTAAATGGAGCACATTCACCGTTAAGGCGTCCGATTTAGGGCTTGCTGCAGGTGATAAGGTGGCTATGATGGGACTTGTTGTAGAGAATAGTCCTGCTGATTATCAGCTCCATGTTGGTGAGATGGCATTGCGTAATAAGGCACAATCATTCAATACTGTTACTCCTACCATTAAGAAAGTACAGGTGCTCCGTGGGCGTTACAATGCTTGTGACTTTAAGTTGCAGTATGCTTCAAAGGAGGAGAAAGACTGGGAGAAGACCTATAATGATGAGGTTGGAACATGGTATTATGAGATCTACTTCCAGCAGAAAGGACAGGAAGAAAAGCTCCTTACCGCCACCACTTCATGGGCTGCTTACGTTGTAGATGCACCTATGTTGTCAGGTGCCGACAAGCGTGAATGCCGCTTCGGAGTGCGTGCCGTTGCTCCTGATGGCAAGCAGGGTTCAGCGATTGTATGGTCTAACTATCAAACAGTTGATTATGACCAGCCATTAAGCGACGTAGTTGCTGACCGCCCAGTCATCAAGCCGAACGAGGAGTTCACATTGAAGTATCTTGACGAGATGGTGCCTGCTGCAAAGTCATGGACATTGAAGAACTCTGTGACGGGAGCTACTGTTGCAACCGTGGAAAATGGTACAAGTGCAACATTCAAGGTTGAGCAGGAAGGTACTTACGACCTCGTTGTTGTTGATAGTAAGGGTAAGTCAACCACGACACGTGGTAAGGTGAAGATCACACCAGAAGCTACTGGTGCTGTTCCTCACATCAACTCGCTCACAGCAAACAAGTCTATGGAGCAGACCACCAAGCCCGTTACTTACACCTACGACGCTCGTTTAGGTGAAGGTAAGGCTTCTCATGGTTTGGTAATCAATGATCCTAAGATGTTCCGCATCCCTGGTGACGTTCAAAGAGGTAAGTCTTATTCATACGCATTGTGGTTCAAAGCTGATAACTTCAACCATGATAAGCAAGGAACAAACCTTATCAACAAGAACTCTATCTATGATAAGTGGCCTCACAACAACTGGGGTGACCTTTGGGTAACTATCCGTCCGGAGTGGAGAAGTCACCCTGCTAATGAGGTGTCATTCAATACAATGGGTTGGACCGAACATGACAATCCATACGAGGATGTGATGACTAAGGACTATAGCATTACTCCTGGTGTATGGAACCACATAGTTGTGACCCACGATGATGGTAACATTCAGAAGATCTACTTCAACGGTCGTCAAGTTGCAAGTCACAGCTTCGCAAAATCTAAGCGTCGTGAGGATGTTGGCTTAAGTGATCCTCGTATTGACAGAAGCAAGGTTGCCGACATCTTCATCGGTGGTGGTGGTGTTTACAAGAGCGGCTTCAATGGTGTCATTGATGAGGTTCAGGTATGGGACAAACCACTGTCTGAAACTGAAGTTTTAGAGGCTATGAAGGGTTATAAAGAAGGCTCTGTACCATCTCACCTAAAGGCTTACTTCACCTTTGAAGAGGCTAATGGTATGAAGTTCAAGAACCTTGGTAGTGCAGGTAGCGATTATGATGGTTCTGTTGTCGTTGTCTCTGGTAGCGGTGGTGAAAACACCTCCGGAGCTTCTTATGTAGACCAACAACCTAACAACGATGTACTCGGTTTCCCTGGTATCGTTGGTACCTACGATGTGAAGACCACTCCTACATGGGTATTAGGTGATGGTAAGATCTCATCAGAAGCAGATAAGACAGCAGTCGTTACATACGCTGCTCCGGGTAAGAAGAATGTCACCTTGAAGTTGAAGAACGGATGGGGTGAAGATGAGAAGACGGTGAATGAAATCGTTGAAATCACTGCTCTACCAGACGGCATATCTACTGTTGAGACCGAAACAGGCTTGAGTGTTTATCCGAATCCATTTGTTGAAAGCGTCAACATGCGCTTCGCTGAGGGTGGTCATTACACATTAAATATCCTTGGTGCAACCGGTTCGCTCTTACAGAGCAATCAGTTTGATGCAGTACAGGGACAGGTTGTTAACGTTGCTATCAGTGGTACACGTGGCATCTATTTCGTACAGGTAATGAAGGATGGAAAGACTTACAAGACCTTGAAAGTAGTCAAGAAATAATTTAGGTTTAAGTTTTATATCAGTGAGCTGGACAGCTCCTGCAAGTAATTGTGGGTGCTGTTTCAGCTCACTTCTCGTTAGACAGAGTACCTCGTAGGCTGTGTTAAAGACAGAGTAACATAATAACTGGTCATGTTGTAACACGTTTTTAGACAGAATGACACAATGACATGCGATTTTACTGATATATTCTTAGACAGAATGACGCAATGACATGTGTTTTTACTGACATATTCTTAGCCAAAAGAACACAATGACATGCGATTTTACTGATATATTCTTAGCCAAAAGAACTCTAAGTGTCTTGCTGCAAACTTAGAGTCCTTTTTGTCTTAAACAAGCTGTTCCTCTGTTCTTTTCTTTGGTTAATTATTATTAAAGATACCCTGTTTAATACAATAAACAAGGTGAAGGTATGACGGAAATTGTTATCTTTGTAGCTAATATAAAAGCATTCGTCTATGGTAAAAAAGATATTTACTCCTTTCATACTCACTTTAATACTCCTCATGGGGGTTGTTACTACGGCTCGTGCAGAAGCTCCCGCTGATATGATAGAACAGGAGCTTCCGTCAATCACCATTACTATCACAAGCAACATCCTACATGTTGTTGGGGCAGAGAATGAGGTTCTTTCGATCTATAACATTACAGGTGTAAAGGTACTGAATGTGCGTGTTGATGGTAGCGATAAGCACTACACTCTGAACTTCCCAAGGGGTTGTTACATCGTGAAAGTAGGTAAGTTAGTCCGCAAAATATCAATTCGTTAAGACAAGTGAGCCCTCTTGTCTGATACAGAAATAGCTTTTTGACAATCGTGTCTCCCCTCGATGAATCGGAAGAAGTTCGCTTGTTGGCGAGCTCGGAAGAGCGACAAAAAGCGTTCGAAGACATTATTAACCAGTATAGTGAGCAGCTATATTGGAAGATTCGTAGTATTGTTCTTACGCATGATGATGCCGATGACGTGTTGCAGAATACGTTGTTAAAGGCATGGAAAGGACTTGACAATTTTCAAGGTAAGTCCCATCTAAGTACGTGGTTATACCGCATTGCTATCAACGAGTCGCTCGCTTTTCTACGCTGTAAGCGTTCGGAGGTCATCGCGGGGGCTGAAGCTGAAATGCACATCGCCAGTGAGTTGTTGGCTGATGAGTATTTCGATGGTGATAAGGGACAGGCGGTGCTGCAAGAGGCCATCGCCACCTTGCCTGATGTGCAGCGTATGGTATTCACCTTACACTACTTTGATGAGATGAAGTATAGCGATATGAGCGACTTACTGGGTACGAGTATCGGAGCATTAAAAGCCTCCTATCATATTGCAGTAGAGAAAATTACAGCGATTATGAAGCGTTACGAGTGATGTTCCTCATCGTTCAGAACGAAATTAAATGGCACCTTGTTTAAACCAATGGGTCGACTCTGAATCAAAGAAGTAACAAGTATAAAACTCTTATGAAACCAGAATTTTACCTACAAACAACCTATGGAAAGGTGCGTCCCTTCCGTGTTCCCGATGATTATTTTGCGTCTTTTCCCAGCCGACTGATCGATAAGCTGTTAGCAAATGAGGCTGTGTTTAATAATTAAAAACATAACAAAGAGAAAGATAAAACACATGAGACAGATTCGTGAAGGCATGAAAGTTCTATCGTTGATAGTACTTTTCATGGCTGTGAGTATGGGCACCTTTGCCAAGAGTCAACCGTCAAAGCGCGAGTTTCGTGGGGCTTGGATCCAGTGTGTCAATGGGCAGTTTCAGGGTATCGGAACGCAACAGATGCAGCAAACCCTGCGTTATCAGTTGGACGAACTACAAAAGGATGGGGTCAACGCCATCATCTTTCAGGTGCGGCCAGAGTGCGACGCCCTCTATCCGAGTAAGTTAGAACCATGGAGCAAGTTCCTCTCTGGGCGGCAAGGACAGGCTCCTTCGCCTTATTGGGATCCCTTACAATGGATGATTGAAGAATGTCATAAGCGGGGAATGGAGCTGCATGCGTGGATCAATCCCTATCGTGCTAAGACGAAGACAACCAACCAGTTGGCTAATAACCACATCGCTGTGCAACATCCCGAACGCGTCTTTTCATACGATGGACAATACATCTTGAATCCAGCTTTGCGTGAGAATCGTGAGTATATATGCCAGGTTGTTAACGACATTGTGACCCGTTACGATGTAGACGGGCTCCATATTGATGATTACTTCTATCCTTATCCTGCTGCCGGACAGCCAATTCCCGATCAACGCAACTTCCAACAGGATCCGAGAGGATTCTCGAATATCAACGACTGGAGGCGTGATAACGTTGATGTCTTCGTCAAGGAGTTAGGCGAAACGATACATAAAGCGAAGCCATGGGTGAAGTTTGGCGTGTCACCCTTTGGTATTTACCGCAATCAAAAGACTGACCCTCGCAATGGAAGTAGGACAAATGGACTTCAAAACTACGATGATCTCTATGCCGATGTACTAAAGTGGGTGAACAACGGATGGGTTGATTATTGTGTTCCACAGCTCTATTGGGAGATCGGCAATCGTGCTGCTGACTACAAGGAATTGATTGGTTGGTGGAATCGCAACGCTGGGAAACGCCCATTATACATAGGTGAAGACGTGCTGCGAACCGTCAAATTCTCTGATCCACAGAACCCTTCTATCCATCAGTTAGCAGCTAAGCGCCGCTTACACCAGCAGTCGGCAAATGTCAATGGAACGGTACTTTGGTATGCAAAGTCGGCTGTTGACAACCCCGGAAACTATGGAACTCTCTTGCGAACAGACTACTGGCGCTATCCAGCCTTGCAACCCTTAATGCCTTTCATAGACTCTGATGCACCGAAGCACCCTAAGCGGTTGAAGGCAAAATGGGAGCGCGATGGCTATTACCTGACGTGGAAAGCTCCGAAGGGAAAGGGCTGGCAGGATGAAGCCTACCGATATGTTGTCTATCAATTCACGCCCGATGAGCCTCTTAACACCGATGACCCATCAAAGATTATAGCCATGCCTTACGACAATAAGGTGCGTTTGAATTATAAAGATGGCAGTTGTAAGTACGTTTATGTGGTCACTGCTCTGGATCGAATGAGCAATGAGAGCGCAGGAAAGAAGAAGAAGGTGAAGCTGTAATAAAGCCTCACCCCCAACCCCTCTCCGAATGGAGAGGGGAGTAGATAGTATTATTTACAAACAAAGAGGGCGTTTCTTCACATCGAAGAGACGCCCTTTTCATGATGACGGAACGCCCTCTTCGATTGGAGAAGGGCGTTCCTTTCTTTTTGCCCTTTCGTTCTTTGCTAACGAGGTTCTGCCTTGTTACACTGAAACTATATGACACAGAGCCTTTTAGCAAACAACCTTTTCATATAGAACTAATCACAATTTTGAATTTTGAATTATGAATTTTGAATTACACTTGGGCGTCTGCTTCCGTGGATTCCCATGTTCCTTTAGGAACTCTGTGTCGCCTTGCGGCTTCGTGCCATCCGTGTATTCCGTGTTGTAGATAGTATTGTTTCCCACAGAACAAACAACTCGTCTACTCGTCAACTATCAACTTGTCTACTCCTACCAACCACACTTTAGAAGTTAAGCAAGACCTTTGGGGAAGACATCCCCTCCTTCGGAGGGGCTTGGAGAGGCTTTAATTTTGAATTTTGAACTTTAAATTTTGAATTAAAGAAGAGCCTTTGCTCTGACAGAGGAGTTACGATTTGAAACTTGTAAGGCGTACACCCTTTGATTCTAAAAAGCGCATAAAAATGAGGTAAAAGCACATTATTAAGTTATAAATATAAACGTTTTAAACAAAAGTACATGCCAATTGTAATTTTTTATGTGAATCTCTTGCATCTAAATTAAATATTTCCTAAATTTGTGACCAGAGGTTGTGTTCAGGTTTAAAAGTATTAAAACATAACGAATTGTTACTGGCGATATATATAATAAGGTGAAATCTCCAATAGTGACAACCGTTAGATGGTTCTCAAAAGACTATTTTCAGCATTCGAGCTGATTTGACATAATGAAAGCAAAGTATCATAATATAAATTCAGTTAAACAAAAGAGATCTATGGAAAGAAGATTCGCTTTATTTTTGTTTGGACTATTGCTGTCCATCGGAACAGCCTTTGGTCAGACAAGAATCAATGGAAGCGTAGTTTCTCAGGACGATGGTCAAGGGGTCATCGGAGCCTCTGTCATGGTACAGGGCACGACGACTGGAACTGTTACCGATATAGACGGTAAGTTCTCACTTGACGTTCCTGCAGGTAAGAAACTCGTAGTTAGTTACATTGGAATGACCACTCAGACCGTCACACCTAAGGATGGTATGAAGGTCACCCTGGCTAATGATAACCACCAACTCACGGAGGTTGTCGTTACAGGTATGACCCAACAGGACAAGAGATTATTCTCTGGTGCAGCTACAAAGATTGATGCTTCGAAGGCAAAACTCGATGGTGTGGCTGATGTGAGTCGCTCTTTGGAGGGTCGTGCAGCAGGTGTCAGCGTTCAAAACGTGTCTGGTACCTTTGGTACGGCACCAAAGATTCGTGTGCGTGGTGCCACTTCTATCTATGGATCTTCTAAACCACTTTGGGTTGTAGATGGCGTCATCATGGATGATGTAGCCGAGGTGAATGCCGACAACCTATCATCAGGTGATGCTGCAACATTGATTTCTTCGGCTATTGCAGGACTCAATGCCGATGACATCGAGAGCTTCCAGATATTGAAGGATGGTTCTGCCACCTCTATATATGGTGCACGTGCAATGGGTGGCGTCATCGTAGTTACGACCAAAAAAGGTAAAGCAGGAAGTAACCGAATAAGCTACACTGGCGAGTATACAATGCGTCTTCGTCCTAGTTACTCACAGTTTAATATCATGAACTCACAGGAGCAGATGGGTGTTTACAAAGAGATGGCTGCAGACGGATTGTTCTCCTTCTCTCGTACACTTCGTGCTGCCACAAGTGGTATCTATGGTAAGATGTACAACCTCATCAACAGCTACAACGCAAGCACAGGCAAGTTTGGTCTTGCCAACACAGAGGACGCTATGAATGCTTACCTGCGTGAGGCGGAGATGAGAAACACTAACTGGTTTGACGAGTTGTTTACTAACTCGGTTTCAATGAACCACTCTGTCTCTATGTCTTCAGGTACTGACAAGGCTCAATACTACACCTCTTTCTCTTTCATGGATGACCCAGGATGGACCGAGCAGAGCAAGGTTAGACGTATGACATATTCAATTAATGCGAACTACAATATCAATAAGAAGGTGTCGTTAAACCTAATTGGTAACACCTCATATCGTAAGCAACGCGCCCCAGGATCATTCAATCAAGAGGTTGATCCAACGTCTGGTGCGGTGAGTCGAAACTTCGATATCAACCCGTTCTCATACGCAATGAATGCTTCACGCGCATTGGATCCAGAGGCATATTACGTACGTAATTATGCTCCATTCAACATCCATAACGAGCTTAACAACAACTTCCTCGATTTTGATGTGCTCGATATGAAGGTGCAAGCAGAGTTGAAGTATAAGCCTATCACTAAACTTACACTTGCCGTACTCGGTGCTTATAAGTTCTCTACAACGACGCAGGCTTCACAGGTTCGCGAGCGTTCTAACATGGCAATGGCTTATCGTGCAATGGACGATGCCACTATCCGTGACAACAATCCATGGCTCTATCAAGACCCTGACCTACCTAACTCTCTGAAGTACTCAGTGCTTCCTCAGGGTGGTTTCTACAATGAGACAAAGTATAAGATGAACAGTTGGGACTTCCGTGCAACGGCTAGTTACAATGATGTCTTTAATGATCGTCACATTGTAAACCTATATGGTGGTATGGAAGTCAACAACATTGTTCGTAAGCAAAGTGCTTACGATGGTGTCGGCATGCAGTATGATATGGGTTACCTTCCTAGTTACGACTACCACTACTTCAAGCAGGCAGTGGAAGATGGTAACCTCTATTACCAGTTGAGCAACAGCTATATGCGTGACGTTTCATTCTTTGGTACAGCCAACTACTCGTGGAAAGGACGCTATGCAGCTAACTTCACCACCCGTTACGAGGGTAGTAACCGATTAGGTAAAGCCCGTTCTGCACGTTGGTTGCCTACTTGGAACATATCAGGAGTATGGAACGTACATGAGGAACCATGGTTCCAAAAGACATTCAAGAACTCTTTGACTCACGCTACTCTTCGTGCATCTTACTCACTGACAGGTGATAAGCCAGCTATTACCAACTCACAGGTAATTATCCGCAGTACCAACATCTGGCGTCCATTCGCAGTCGATCAGGAGTCAGGTTTATATATCAGTCAGTTCGCAAATAAGGATCTGACCTATGAGAAGAAGCATGAGTTTAACATTGGTGCAGACCTTGGTTTCTTCAATAATCGCTTGAATGTAGTCTTCGACTGGTACACTCGTAACAACTACGACCTCATTGGTCCACGTACAACTAATGGTACAAAGGGTTCGATCACAGAGTATGCTAACGTTGCATCTATGAAGTCTCATGGTGAAGAACTTTCTATTTCAAGCAAGAACATATTGAAGAAGAACTTCCAATGGAGCACCGACTTCATCTTCTCACACGTAAAGACTGAGGTGACATCACTCGATAGTCGTTCACGTATTATGTCGATGGTTTCAGGTACAGGATTTACCATGGTGGGTTATCCTTATCGTGCTCTTTTCTCTTTCGACTTCAAAGGTTTGAATAAAGATGGTATCCCACAGGTAATCAATCAAGATGGTAAATTGACTACAAGTGACGTTGACTTCCAGAGTTATGACCTCACTCACTTGAAGTATGAAGGCCCAACTGACCCAACCGTTACAGGTTCTTTGAATAATACCTTTAGTTATAAGGGATGGCACTTGAGCTTCTTTATGACCTATGCGTTTGGTAATAAGGTTCGTTTGGATCCGTTCTTTAGCACAAGCTATAGCGATATGTTGGCTATGCCTAAGGAGTTCCGCAACCGTTGGACAGAGGCTGGTGATGAGAAGAAAACCACTATCCCTGCTATTGCTGACCTACGTACACAACAGCAGGATGGTTACCTCAATCGTGCTTATAACGCTTATAACTATTCGAACGAGCGTATTGCAAAGGGCGACTTCATCCGTATGAAAGAGATTTCACTGTCGTATGACTTCCCTGCACAACTGATTCGTCACTTGTCATTGAGTGCGCTCAGTTTGAAGCTCCAAGCAACCAACCTCTTCCTTATCTACACTGATAAGAAGCTCAACGGACAAGATCCAGAGTTTATGAATGCCGGTGGTGTGGCTCTTCCAACACCTCGTCAGTTCACCTTGACATTGCGTCTTGGCATCTAATACATTATTATATATAGACAAGAACATGAAGAATTTAAATATACTGCTTGCTGGATTAGGGCTTATTGCCCTATCCTCTTGCAACGACTTCCTCGATAAATTGCCTGACGATCGAGCAGAGGTTAACACCTTTGAGAAAGCTAAGAAGCTCGTAGCTTCAGCCTATGCAGAGGGATCACCAGACTTCCTAATGGAGTGGAGTAGCGATAACGTCATGGACAATGGTAAGACATTCATGTATCAAACTAACCAAAGTGAAGTCTATCGCTGGAAGCCTGTTACGACCGATGGTAATGATGATCCACGCAGCGTGTGGAATAGTTCTTACCGCGCAGTAGGGCATGCCAACGAGGTGTTAGCAAGCCTTAGTAAGGTGAAAGATCGCGATCCTTCACCAGTACGTGCAGAAGCCTTGCTGTGCAGAGCATGGACAATGTTCCGCCTTTCAAACATCTTCTGTATGGCATACGATGGTACGAAAGCCGACAAATACTTGGGTCTTCCTTATCCAAAAGAGCCCGGAGTATCTGTTAACGAACGTGGAACTCTGAAGCAACTATACGAGAATATCAATGCAGACATTGAAGAAGCTCTGCCGTTACTGGACGATAGTTACTTGACAGCTCCTAAGTATCACTTCAACAGTCGTGCGGCTTATGCCTTCGCAGCTCGCTTCAACCTCTATTATGGACAATGGCAGAAAGCAATCGATTATGCTACTAAGTCGTTGGGTTCTGCTCCATCAGCTGACTTGCGAAACTGGCCACATTATAAGACTCTCAGTGGTTTGATAGATATCCACAATGCCTACATTAGTTCAAGTGAGAAGGCTAATTACATGCTTCAAACAGCTTACTCTTCATTGGGAGGGTTGCTTAGTTCGAGTGCTCTTCGCTTCAACTTCGGACAGTTATTGGTAGGGAAAGAACTCTTCTGGGCACCTATGCCATGGGGTAGAGGTTCACAGAATAACACGCTGTATCAGGCTCGTATGCTCTATGGTAAGACACAGCTTACGTTCTTCCCAAAGATTATGTCCGAGATACAGTACACCAATGCAGCTAAGACGGCAGGCTATATTCATAGCTTGGATGCCGTGTTTACGGCTGATGAAACCCTATTGGTACGTGCAGAGGCAGAGATCTTGTTGAAGAATTATACAGCTGCTTTGGCGGATATGAATGCGTGGGTTGTGTCACACACAGAGGAGACTGCGGGTTCTGCCACACGTCCTACTCTGACCGAGGCGTCAATCAACAGTTTCTTTAATGGGCTTCCAACAGTTCCTGCAAAGGTGATGCTGGATGCACAGATGGGTATCAAAAAGCCATTACATCCACAAGGCTTTAGTGTTGAGACCGGCACACAGACCAACATGCTTTACGCCCTCTTGCAGATGCGTCGTATAGAGACTTGGCAACAAGGATTGCGTTTCCAGGATATTAAACGTTATGGCATTGAGATCACCCACCGCATAGATGGTGAAGATCCGCTCTATTTCGTGGCTGGCGATCTACGTGGTGCTATACAGTTGCCATCCGATGTTATCAATAGTGGACTACAAGCTAATCCACGTAACTAAACGGTGAAGGAGGTAATAAAATATGAAGAATATAAAGTTAATGCTTATAGCAGCTGTACTCGTACTAACGGCTGTGGCTTGCTCAAATGATGATGTCGATAAGGGAAATTCAATATTCCCTACGAAGTCAACGGAGCGTCAGAACGATTTTGATAAGTGGTTGTATAAGAATTACACCGAGCCTTACAATATCAAATTTAATTATAAGTACGTTGACCAGAACACCAACCTTGGCTATAACGTGACGCCTGCTGAGCTGAAACGTTCTATCGCTTTGGCAAAGATCATCAAGCATGTTTGGTTGGACGCATACACTGAGTTGATGGGACCGAAGTTCTTGAAAGAGCATTGTTTCCGTGAGTTTCAGCTTGTAGGATCAGCCCAATACAATGGTCAGGGGTCAATTACCTTGGGTTTTGCAGAGGGTGGTGTACGTGTGAATCTGTTCCAAGTTAACAACCTCGACTTCAATAACCTCTACATCGAGGAACATGACCCTTATAACACATCAGGCGTCTTTGACTTGAATTTTGCATACTTCCACACTATGCACCATGAGTTTGCTCATATTCTAACGCAGCTCAAGAACTATTCAACAGACTTCCGTACGATCTCTCAAGGCAAGTACCATTCATCCGACTGGGTCAATGTGAAAGATATAAATTCAGGTGCTGAAGGATTCGTAACAGGCTATGCCAGCAGTGAATACAACGAGGACTTTGCCGAGGTATTCGCATGTTATGTGACCGACACAGACGAGATGTGGCAGAAGAGACTGGCGCAGGCTGTTACCGCCGCAGGTGGTAAGGAAGACGGAAAGAAAGCCATTCTTGCTAAGTTGTCACTGATTCGCAGCTACCTAATGGACTCTTGGGGCGTTGATATCGATAAGTTACATAAGATCGTATTGAAGCGTGAGAGCGAGATAAGTAGCCTGGATTTGGAAACATTAAATTAAGAGAGTTAGATTATGAAGAAGTTATTTAGTATGTTACTTGTACTGACATCAATCCTGCTTTTAGGTGCTTGTACACCAGAAGTGGATAGTGTCTTTGACAAGTCTTCAGCGAATCGTATAGCTGAATCAATCAGTAACACAAAGGAGATTCTGACCTCTGCTCCTAACGGATGGAGGATGACCTATTATGGTGCAGAGCAGTATGGCGGATACAATGTGTTCTGTAAGTTCGATGCAACGGAGAATGTGAAAGTGATGGAAGAGACCGAACAGACGGAAGCTGAATCACATTATCGTGTAAGCCAGTCACAGGGCGTTCAACTCTCATTCGATACTTTCAACAAAGCCTTCCACAAGTTTTCTGACCCTGTAGGAAAGCTTGATGGCGCACAAGTAGGGCAGGCTGGTAAGGGCTTCGAAGGCGACTTTGAGTTCCGTGTGTTGTCTTGCTCGAAGGATAGTGTGGTTCTGCAAGGTAAGAAGGGAGGTGCTCGCATTGTCATGACACCTATGCCGGAGAATAAGACATGGGATGATTATGTTGCTGATGCACGCTATATGAAGACGTTGATGACCACTGATCACTATCGTCTCGTGCTGGGGAATGACACCTTGAAAGCCGTTAAGACCGATTATAATGTTATTGCGGCAACCGATACAAACGGTGTTGTTATCGACCTCCCATTCGTTTACACCGATAAAGGAATGGACTTGCTTGCACCAAAGAAAGTGCATGATAAGATCGTAAGAAACTTCACTTACTCTGAAGATGACAAGTGGGCAGACAAAAACGACAATACCGTCAAGCTCTTGCCATACTATCCTTCACCTGTTGAAGCCCTCATTTCGGGTCTATGGACAGTCAACGTGAGTGAGACAAACTCCCAGACTGTAACTGTATGGAAGACTGTTAATACTTATGCAAAGGCTGTTTCTGGTAATAAGTATCCTCTTCGAAGCCTGTTTATAGGTACTTATGATGGTGATGATGTGTTCACTATTGGTGCTGTGTATGGTCAGTTTGGAGGTCGAGTAGTCTATGATTACGAGAAAATAGATGATAACCACGTTCTCTTCTTAGGTCCTAATGAAGCAAAGAATGCAGGGTTGAGCGGTGCTGCCAACAATAACTACCCAATCTTTAAGAAATATCTTAGCTTTGAAGATGCACTCGTTCGCTTCAAACTGAATGGGCTTGAAACAACCTACGAGGTATCGCTTGATGATCCGAAGAGCCCAACGAAGTTGACACTAACATCTACTTTGGATCCTTCTTACAAGCTCGTCTTTGATAAAGGATTACGGCTTGTGAACTTTAATTAGGTATGAACTTAAATGAATTAAATATGATATTCATAGATAAATAGCGGTGAAGAGGTACGTTGCCAGGGTGCAATGTGCCTCTTCTTGCTATGATTCTTACCTATATTGAATCAATGAATATTTATCGAAAAGCCACTTAGTAACATAAGAGGAAATCGATCAAAGAAGAACAATTAATAACCAAAACCCTTAAAAGTATGAGGAAATTATACTCTATTATGCTGTTGGCAGTCATGCTGCTATTGTCTGCCAACGTCTTTGCCCAGGGTGGGGACAATAAAGAGACGGCTGTAACTGTCAAAGTCGATGATGTTAATCATGTGGCAGTACGCGTCAACTATGGTCAGCCACTGACCTTAGTTAATGGAGACAATACCGTGAAGGTGCCACAGTATGGATCGATTCAGATTGAGGCAAAACAGGGCTGTATCCTTTTAGGAGTGACGAAGAGTAAACTTGGTGAAGAGCCTGTTGACCAGGCTATCAGCAATTATAAGAGCTGTGCTGTATATGTTTCTAACCTTGATGCAGGTGCACTTTTTGAAGTGGAGTCAGGCGTGTTGGACGATTATCGCGACGCATCCTTTACGTTGAAGGTAGACGATGCTTCGAAGGTTCGTGCGAGCTTACAAGAAACCCAATCTCCCCTTTCTCTGCAAAATGGTAATAATACTGTTAAGTTTATAAATGGCACAGAGAACACCCTTATCCTTAGTTCCGCGAACTATGGCGGAGCACCTATATATAAGGTGACACAGGATGGTAAGGACGTTCAAGGCAGTGATGGTGAATACAGGCTACCACTTACCCCTAACACAGTTATCGATGTTCAAGCCAACTATCCAGATGTTGATTGCCCCGTAAAGTTCGCTTTTTCCGATGAAGCAGCTAAGGGAGTAATCGCCAGTGTGATGGTTGATGGACAGGCTGTTAGCAATTTCCTTGCTGGCAACTTCACAGTGAAAGCAGGCAAGAAAATTAGTTTAAACTTCAATACCAAGGACTTCGCTCTGGACGAACTCAAGATAAATGGTAAGAAGATAACCATCTATGGTATCTCTTATGATTATCTCGTTACAGGCGAAACCACCATTGATGTGAAGTCACATAAGTATGCTATGCTTCACGCCAAAGTGTCTATCGACAATCCAGCTAATGCCATTCTCTATCATGGACAGAGCTATCAAAATAAGGTAGTCAGCCTTGTTGCTGGTGAAAACAACATCGAGTTCGGCGAGCGCAGTAAACAATTTGAATTAAAGCCGACAGCTGATTGCAAGATTGAAAGCGTCAAGATCAATGGTGCACAGCAGTCTGCCAATTATGATGGATCCTATCAGTTCAACCTTTCTGAAGGTTCGGTTGTTGAGATCAAGACCTCTAAGATTGTAAGAGATAAGAAGGCTACCGTTGTTATTGATGACCTTTCTGCAAGTCCGTATGGCTTCAACTTCGAGCGTGCCGACCACTCTAAAGTTACCATGCAAACTGGTGAGAACACCCTCATGTTCATGTCTGAAGACAATCCATTCCGCTTCTCTGCCTATGGAGCAGACGCCACGAAGATGCTCGTGAAACTTAATGGCACTAAGGTTGAAAGTGCTTATGAAAATAGCACCGCGTATGAGGTTACATTGCAGGATGGCGATCGCTTAGAGATTAAGATTAAGGGAGATCCAACTGGAATAGAGGCTGTTCGCCAATCAACAAACGGCAAGAACGAAGTCTATCGTTTGGATGGAACACGCGTAAATGATACCAAGTTACCACGTGGAATATACATTATTAATGGTAAGAAAGTAATAATCAATAAGTGATGAGAAAATTTCTATTTACTGTTTTAAGCCTCGGTTTGGCTTGGACTGCACATGGTCAGTCCAAGTTAGACCTACAGAGTCAGATGGAGTTGTTGCGTATGCGCAATACCTCTATACCGACTTACAATGCCCGTACTCGTGCTTATGAGTTCCAGAAATCGTTGCCAAAAGGAACCATGGCAATGGTTGAGTTTAAGGGTGATGATGCCTTACAGAAACTCGAAGAACAAGGTGTAAAGGTGCTCCGTGTGCGTGGTAACATCGCAATTGTCTCTTTGCCTGTTGCTGATGTAGAGCGTGTTGCAAGTCTGAAGTGCGTTCATCGCATTGAACTCCCACGTCGCGTGTATCAGAAGATGGATGTGGTACGTAAGGAGATAGGCGTCGACAAGATTCATCAAGGGCTCCAACTCCCACAGGCTTACACTGGTAAAGGCGTTGTGACGGGTATCGTTGATGGTAGTATCGAGGCTAACCATATCAACTTCCTCAAGTCTGATGGCACCACACGTTTCGGTTACATCAGTAAGATCACGAAGTCATCAGCCACAAAGGAAGGCTACCTCTATCAGAATTATTACCCACAGGCTGTGCTCGACACTATGGCACAGAAGGCCGAGACCTATTCGATAGAAAAGGACTTCACAACCGACTCTGAAAAGAGTTTCCATGGTACGCATACTACTGGAATCATGGCTGGTGGCTATAGAGGAAACATCACTTATGCTCAGAGAGTGACAGACCAAACAGCCAAGCAAGTGGTTGGTCCGAATCCATTCTACGGCTGCGCGCCCGAATCCGAGCTTGTTGCTTCATGCGGCGACTTGCAAGATATGTTCATCGCAATGGGTGTTGACGACATTGTCAACTATGCGAAGCTGTCTGGCAAAGAGCCTAAACCTTGCGTTATCAACCTTTCTTTAGGTAGTAACGTGGGTGCTCACGACTCTACAAGTGTGATGAATAAGTTCCTTGCAGAGTGTGGTAAGGATGTAATCATCTGTGTGGCAGCTGGTAATGAGGCTAGTTATCCTGTGGCATATACGGCTAAGTTCGATCAACCGGGGCAAATCAAGCAAACCCTCATACGCCCAATGTCAGAGGGAGAGTTTAAGATGACGAGTAAAACTTACTATAACTTGCGCAACGGACAGGTAGCTGTTTATAGTCAGGACTCCACTGAGTTCGAGATGCAAGTCATCATTTACAACGGCTTAACAAATGGTATTGCTAAGCGATTCACCGTTAAGAGCAATACTAATGGTCAGCCCGTCACCATCTCATCAGGTGGCGATTATGCCGTTAATGGTGCTTCCACGGATGTTACTTTCGCAAAGGCTTTCGACGGATATATCGGTCTTGCGTCAATGAAAGACCCTGAAACAGGTCGTTACTACGCTCTTGTTCAGTTCCTGACCAGCGACAATCAAACCACAAATAAGGATGGGCGTTACAAGCTCGGACTCTTGTTTAAGAGCAAGAAAGCCGGTCAGCGCATTGATGCCTATGGTGATGCACAGTTTGTTTACTTCGATAACTATGATATAAAGAAGTTCGATAAAGGTTCGCGCAATGGCTCAATTAGTGATATGGCATGTGCCAAGAATGTTATTAGCGTGGGCAGTTACAATGTTCGTAAACACTGGCCCAGTCTCGACGGATGGGTCTATGGTTATAATGTAAAGGATGGTATTGATGAGTATCCAGATGGACAAGCCACCCGATTCTCATCTTATGGCACTATTGCTGACGGCAGAAGCCTACCTAATATATGTGCACCTGGTGCAGCAGCTATCATCTCTTCTTACAATGGCTACTTCGTTGACGACCCTGCCAATGGTGTTACTGATGCCGGACTACAGGGTAAGTTGAAGAAAGGGAACAAGACTTATTACTGGGCGCAGACGTTGGGTACATCCATGGCAACGCCTGTTGTAGCAGGTTCCATTGCTCTTTGGCTTCAAGCCAATCCTAAATTGAAGTATAAGGATGTGTTCCGTATCATCCAGAAGACTGCCGTTAAGGACGATAAAGTGCTCCATACAGGCGATCCTGTGCAGTGGGGTGCGGGAAAGTTCAACGCTTATGATGGATTAAAAGAGGTGTTGCGTGAGATGGCAGCAGGTATTGATGGTGTGAAGACAGTGGCTGAGAAGACCGAACCACTCATCACCATGACCGGTGAGCGTTCGTTCCGTGTATTCCTCGCAGGGGCTAAGCAGTTTGGTCTGCGCGTCTATACCGTCTCTGGACAGCTTGTTCATGCACAGCAGTGCGTGGGCGATGAGGCTGATGTTAACGCCACTTCATGGGGCAAGGGCGTGTACCTTGTACAAGTAGCAGGCGGAGTTTCAAAACGAATAATCATTTATTAATCTATTCAATGGATATGAATAAAAAGTTTACCTACCTATCATCATTCCTCATAGGATTGGTGGTAATGCTGTTAAGTCCGCTCGTTGTGCATGCACAAGAGGGCGAGCCTATCATCTCCTTCCATACTAATGTGTATGCAAAGGCTAAGAGTGCTGGTACCACTCCAATGGTTTATCTATCTCTCGGAGCCACCGAATCGACTACACTTAGCGTCGATGGCGGTAACGGAGAGGAAGAAGCTGAGGTCGGAATAGCCAACTTGACGACTACAGAACAGGGCGAAGTCGCTGTGAAAGGTTCACCTGTTTCTGTGCAAGTAGACGATAAAGGCTGGGTCAAGATCTATGGTGATGCAAGCAAGATCGACTATTTCAATGCCTCTGGTCAAGAGATTGATCAAATCAAGTTCAGCGATCAGTTAGGTTTAAAGATTCTCAATCTTGAGCATAACTCATTGCAGGCTTTGAGCATTGATAAGCTCCAGAAGTTGCAAGTAATCTATTTGGAGGACAACCCCTTCACAGCTGCAACACCGTTGATGATTGGTCGTTTGCCTAACCTTCAGGTGTTGGAAGTAACGCAGATAGGGCATATCTCGCCAAGTTTCACACTAAAGAACTTCCCGAAGTTAGTATCTTTCGATGCTTACCACACACTTAGTCTGACTTCTTGCGACCCTACAGGATGTGAGAATCTACGCCGTTTGAGCTTGGACATGACCTCTGTCTCTTCTGTAAATCTTAGCAAGAACCCTCTTTTGGAGGTGCTGAATGTCAGCGACTCACGCATTAAGAACCTTGATCTCAGCCGTAGTGGAAAGATCAAACAGTTATATGCCTCTCATTCATCGGGTAGCGTTAATACAGACATCAAGTTTGATAACATTGATGTAACAAGGTGTCCGCTACTTACGATCTTCTATTGTGATGGTAACAATCTAACCAATCTCAACCTCACAAGAAACCCTGAACTCTTCACCTTCTCATGTGCTCGTAATAAGCTAAGAAGCCTTGATTTAACAAAGAACACAAAGCTCTATAGCGTGAATGTTCGTTATAACTATCTTGACTTCGTGACGCTCCCTCAACCTAAAAACTGGTTCGAGTATTATCACGAACAGAATGATCTTGAAGTGAACCCAACCTATAGTGTCGGGTCTGTTGTCGACCTTTCCAGTCGTGTCAATCGTCCTAATTCAACCACAAATGGCGTGCTCTATCGTGTGCCAAAGGATGACCCAACGAAGCCAGAGAAGCTCTCTGCCGAGTATTACGACTATAACAATGGTAAGTTAACACTGAAGCGTGCGGTTGAAGGTGAAGTCTTTATCCAGTATGAGAACTCTGTTCTGAAGGATTACTCACTACGCACTGCGAACTTCCGAGTAAAGACTACAGCTGAATTTGGGCAGGACGACAAGGCTTTCTCATTTGTTACTGGCAACGCACAAGGCTCTGCCATCAAGATGGCGATTGGTGTGAAGGATGCTACGGCAGCAGCTCCTGTAAAGGTGAAGATCGACTTTGGTGATGGCACGAAGGTTGAGAGAACCATTGTAGACGAGCTTCCTACCGCTGTTAATGTTACAGGAACTCTTACCGGATCAAACGTTGTTACGGTTTATGTACCACAGGATAAGCAGATCACAGCATTAGGAACTGATGGCGTGAAGATGTCTAAGATTGACCTCGATAACCTCCCTCAACTCCGTCACCTCGCTTTGATTCATGCCGACTTAGACTCTGTTGGGCTTGGATATAACAATAAGCTCGAGACGTTAGACCTCTCTTATAACAACATGAGAAAGGTGAGCTTGAAGGGACCTTCTACTTACTTCGATAAGAGTATATTGACTGACATCAACCTTAGTCACAACAAGTTGGAGACGATCGAGTATAACAACATCACTGTTGTTCGTCATCTTGATGTAAGTTACAACAACCTCGTTAAGCTCGGAGTAAACAATGCCGACAACCTCCGCTCATTTGATGCTTCACACAACCAGTTCAACACCATGCTGCTGAACCATAGTGAGTTGCTTGAGAATCTGAATATTTCTTATAACCAGTTGTCGAAGTTCTACGTTCCTGCTAATGCTCCATTGAAGACATTGGACATCCGTGGTAACTTCTTCACATTGGCTACTATGCCTGATTATCTCGGTCTCGGGCAGGGCAAATTCCTATATGCTCCACAGAACCCATTGGAGATCTCTACTGCTTCCCCTGGTATCGACCTATCCGAACAATATGTAACCAAGAACGGAAAAGTTACTCAGTTCGTATGGAAGAAACTGAATAATCAGGCTCTTACAGAGGGCACAGACTATACCATCAACAAGGGTTCTTCTAAGTTCAAGAACACCAGTACGGGGCGTATCTATTGTGAGATGACACACGAGGCATACCCTGATTTCAAGGGTGCCAATGTGTTCAAAACAACCTCAACAACGCCTATCCCAATGCCAACAAACGTATTGGCAGAGTTCACAACAGTCAACCAGACCGATAGTGTAGAGCTCTCTTTGGCAAGTCCAGTAGCAGGTACTTCGGTTTATTTCGAGTGGAGTGGCGATAATAATGTCTATCAATATACACTAAAGAACACCTACACCCGCTTCCGTGCTAAGTCTAAGGAAGGAGCCAGAGTACGTGTGCTTGTTGCCAACCCAACCGATGAGCTTTCAGTCTTCAGTGTATCAAATGTACAGATGGAGAACGCTGATCTCTCTAAACTGGGGCGTACACACGCTATCACGCTATCGAATACAGGCTTGGAAAGTGTTAAGCTCCCGGCCGACGGACAGTATATTACTCAGCTCAATCTAAGCGGTAATAAGCTCGCTAACTTTGATGTGTCTAAGTATCCAAACTTGTCCTTCCTCACATTAGCTGACAATAAGATCACATCCATTGACCTTTCTTCTGCAAAGAAGTTAGAGCTTGCGATGATCTCAAACAACAGCTTGACAAGCATTGTCCTCGATAACCCAATCTTGTGGAACTTAGACTTGAGTGTGAACAAACTGGAGTCTATCGACGTGTCAAAGTTGCCTAAGTTGCAACAGTTGTTCTTAGCTTCTAATAGATTGACAGCCATTTCTGTACCTTATACACAGAATCCAGAGCTAACTATTCTCAACCTTGTTGGCAATCGTCTACGCTTCTCTACCATGCCTCCTGCTAATGAGAGAGTAACGAAAGGACTATCCAAGAAGCAGCGTTATAACAAGTACTCATATAACCTTCAGGACCCAATTAAGGTTGAATGTGTCAATGGTAAGGTTGATCTCAGCTCTGAGGTGACAGCTGGCGGAGAGCCAACTACCTTCCGTTGGTTCGTTGGTAAGATACAAGTTAGGGATGGCGAGCTTGATGGCGAAGAGCTGGAACTCAACGAATCATACACACTTGAGAATGGTGTCACTACACTGAAACTGGATAAGGCTATTAATAACCTCGTATGCGTAATGACGAATCCTGCCTTCCCAAAAGCCGTTCTTAGCACTGATTACGTTAAGTTTACTCCAACAGGCATTGACGCAGTGAAGACCAATGAAGACGTCAAGATTCAGTTCGTTGCAGGTGGTATTAACATCGTAGGAGGCGAGAATAGCCCTGTAGCAGTTTACTCCATTGATGGCAAAACCATCTATCGTGCCAAGGCCGCAACCGCTGATCTCCACATCTCATTGGCTCCCGGCACATACGTTGTGCGTGTAGGCAATAAGGCTACAAAGGTGCGTGTGAGGTAAAAAAAACTCCTCACCCCCAGCCATCTACAGCCTCACCCCCGCCCCCTCTCCGAATGGAGAGGGGAGTGAACGGAGTTGTTTGCATACGAAGTGGTGTATAGTCGGGGTGTAGCAAGGCTATGCCTCGTTAGCTGAAACAGCAGAACTAAAAGCAAGGGAACGCCCTTCTCAATTTGAAGAGGGCGTTCCCTTGCAATGAAGAGGGCGTTTCTTCGATGTGAAGAAACGCCCTCTTTGTTTATTAATAGTACTATCTACTCCCCTCTCCATTCGGAGAGGGGGCGGGGGTGAGGCTGTAGATGGGCGGGGGAGAGGCTGTTGGTCAGGTTTTCAAAACCTATTACACCTCTCGAAGAAACCAATCTCCTCGAGTTCTTTCTGCATACGTGCTTCCTCTTCATCGGTCATGTTTTGGAAGGGAACACGGTTCGGTCCGAGGTCGAAACCGAGCAGTTTCATGATGCGCTTACCGCCTACGATGTTACCACGGAAGTGACAGATAACATTGATCACTGCCTGTGAGAAGTTCTGTTTCTCACGTGCTGTCTCGATGTCGCCAGCGTTCCATGCCTCGATGATACCCGTCAGCTCGCGCCCGTTATAGTTCGTTGTACCACCAATGCCACCACGTGCTCCACCCTGAGCAAGGCTTGGGAGGATTGTTTCGTCTTGACCATGAAGCATGTCATACTTGCCTTCTTTATACAAACGACACTGATTGTACTCATAGAGACTCTCGAAGGTGTACTTGATTCCTGCAAAGTTTTCTATGCGTCCATCAACGGCTTTCAACAGGTCAAGCATCGGTAGGAAGGCACCGTTGAAGGCTGGGATGTGATAATAATAGAACGGTAGGGAAGGGGCAGCCGAAGCGATGGTTTCGCAATACTTCACCAACTCCTCGATGCGTCCTATCTTAGGGAAAGGAGGTGCCATTGCGCCTATTCCCCATGCACCAATGCGCTCGGCATGCTTCGCCAGTTCGACACTCTCACGTAGACAACAGCTCCCCACGTGTACGATAACCTTAAACCCTTCGGGCGCAACCTGCACCCATTTCTCAGCTAATTGCTTACGTTCTTCGGTCGTAAGCATGTATCCTTCGCCTGAAGAACCATTGATGAATACACCTTTCAAACCATTCTTCTGCAACATAGCTGCATACTTCTCGATAGGTTCGAGATTGACATCGCCATTCGCATGAAAGGGTGTGAATGGTGCGTCGATAAGTCCAATAATCTTTTCCATAACTATATTTTAATGTATTACTATTCCATATTGTCAGTGGTTGGTCGTAGGCAGGAAAGCTGCAAGATAAGGGCTACAACCACGATAGCTCCTAACAGCATAAAGCCCAATCCGAGGTTTCCTCCATCTTTCCACTTGCCTAACACTTGTGTAACGGCAGCCCCGGCAAAGACGCCCGTCATGTTCATTATACCATAGGCAGTGCTTCGATACTTTGAAGAAATGAACTGGCAGAGGATCGGCATATTGTTCGCATCAAAGATACCATAGCCCACTCCGAAGCATAAACCAGCTCCGACGACAGCGATGAGACTATGTCCAAAGCCCAAGAGGATCAATGCTGGGACGGTCAAACCAAGCCCAATAGCACTTGTATAGACTCTTCCGCGGATGTTGCGCTGTACCCATCTGTCAGAAACGATACCTCCGAGAATGACACCAATAAAGGACGATACGGCAATAGTAATCGTCGACAATGGACCCGCATTAGCCATCGGTATGTTCAAACTATCGGCAAAGAGCGTTGGTAACCAGTTCTTTGTTGCCCATCCGGGGAGGCTGGGTACGGCGAAATAGAACAATATTATCCAGAATGCCCACGTTGAGAAGACCACAGATAAGCCTCGGAATGGATTACGCGAGGGCTTTTCACCATTTGCGGCGGGCGTTTTCTGCGCATGTTTCGGATTCTCTTTGAGTAAGAGAAGGAGCACGATTGAATAGATGATACCGATAACGCCGAACCAATGGAACGCCGCATTCCATGAGAGCATGGCTGCAAGTGTGGCACCAAAGCCGCCTATCGCCTGTCCAACATAGAGTCCGGTCATGTGGATTCCGATAGCTAATGAGCGCGACTTACCCTCATGCCAGTCGGCAATTAACGACAGGGCGGAAGGGATATAGAGTGCTTCACTAATGCCCATAAAGGCTCTTAGCCAGTAAAGCTGCGTGAAGTTGTGAGCGTAACCCATAAGGAATGTGACCGCAGACCATACGAATATGCTACCGACGACGAGCCACTTACGGCTCATCCTGTCGGCTATAATACCTGCAAAGGGGCTTACGATGCCATAGATCCAAAGGAAGACTGCCATCAAAGCACCGAATGCTTCGGCTTGATTCAACTCACTGATGTCGGCTTTCATAGCCTCTTGCATGGTGGACAACATCTGTCGGTCCATGTAATTCAAGAGTGCTACGAACCATAAGAGGGCGACAAGCACCCAGGGATAATACTTCTTCATTGATAGGTTTTTACCCTATTCTCCATCCATCGTAACAATTTTCAAGGATGGAAGAAAGGGATTTTGTTATATTAAAATTAGGTTTCTTCTTATTTTATCTCACGTTCGTGTGGAGCTTGTTCGGGGTATTTTATAATCTGATTGCTCCTTACACGGGGTTTTAACTCACCTCCGATGACAAAGACACCATCATCGGTTTTGACCATGGCAGCACCCGCACGTGCTGTTTCCGTATGTTTCGACAATACTTGCCAACCACCCTCATTATATAATAAGGTGTAAGGGTTGAACTGATACCACGCTATCGGGTGAGAGAGATAGTCGGGTTGTGGATGATTGACAGCCGACAGGAAGATGTCTTTGTTTACTCCGCCCGTGACCAAGAGATGGTCGTCTACTATGTTGATAGCTGCTCCGCCACCCACAAAGAGGGCTTCGCCGGTGTCATCCTTAGGGCAATCAAGGTTTTTCCAAGTGCCGCTCTCTTCATCAAAGAGGTAGCCATCCATAGCCAACTGTGCCTCTTTCTCGCTTGTAGCAGGGGCAAATCCACCGAAAAGACAGAGTTTTCTTTCGCCTAAAGAACCGGCTACCGGCTGTACACGAGGTAGCCCGGGGAAGGGTTGGATGTCCTTCCATCCACGGTTGAGATGGTCTAAGTCGAGGCATAACACACGATTGCTTGCCTTTCCATCTACCATTCCGCCAACGATATATAGGTGTCGACCGACGAGTGCACCAGCCATATTATCCACCTTGCAAGGCATAGAGGGGAGGGCTGTCACACGTGCTTGACCATCCTTAGCGAGTGTAATGCGATAGACACCATGCTTGCTTCCGCTCTCGTTCTGACCGCCTGCTATGATCATTCCGTCCGCACATGACACGGCAACACCATAAGCTATTGGCTCGGGCAGGGAGCCTATCTGTGTCCATGTCAGTTGGTCGCCTATGGTGGAACGTGCGCTGTATATACCTTTATAAAACTTCTTCTTGCTGTCGGGAGCGAGCGTGTTAACAGGGAAATTGCAGCCTCCTGCCATCACAATATATGCTCCTATATGTCCTGCGAAACAGGCTGATACACCTTGTTCGATACCCGTTTCGGTCGTAGGAAATCCTTTCATCTGTGTCAAACTATCGGTTGTGAACGCATTTGCAGATAGTCCCGATAGTAACGATAAACTACTCATTATTAGGTTCTTAATACTCATTATTTAGGTTGAAGGGGGTCATTTAGCAAAAAAGCCGTCGCCCCCTACGGAACGACGGCTTATATATCTAAGTGCAAGCAATGCGCTTACTTATTGATTGCAGCTACTCCTGGAAGCACCTTACCCTCGATTGCCTCGAGCATAGCACCACCACCAGTAGATACGTAAGAAACCTTATCTGCAAGCCCAAACTTATTGACTGCGGCTACAGAGTCACCACCACCAACGAGTGAGTAAGCACCGTTCTCTTGTGTTGCCTGTGCTACGGTCTTAGCGATCTCGCCTGTTCCTTTAGCAAAATTCTCCAACTCGAACACACCTACAGGACCGTTCCAAAGGATGGTCTTAGAGCTTAGGATAATCTTCTTCCAAGCCTCAATGCTCTCTTCAGAAGCGTCCATTCCCTCCCACTCATCAGGTATCTGATCGATTGGGAACACCTTACGTTCAGTGTCATTAGAGAACTCTTTGCCACAAACAGTAGCCACTGACAATGAGAGGTTAACGCCCTTCTCCTTCGCAGCAGCTATCACATTCAATGCCTCTGGCATAAGGTCATCCTCGTGAAGAGACTTACCGATCTTACCGCCCTGAGCCTTGATAAAGGTGTAACCCATACCTCCGCCGATGATAAGATTGTCCACTTTGTCAAGGAGGTTCTTGATTACTCCGAGCTTAGAACTTACCTTTGAACCACCGATGATGGCTGTGAATGGGTGCTTAGCATTACGTAGGACGTTATCGATGGCAGTAACTTCCTTCTCCATAAGGAAGCCCAACATCTTATGGTCGGCATCGAAGTAATCAGCGATAACAGCTGTTGATGCGTGCTTGCGATGGGCTGTTCCAAAGGCGTCATTAACGTACACGTCAGCGTAAGAAGCAAGTTTCTTTGCAAAGTTCTGCTGGCGTTCTTTCATCTCAGCCTTGGCTGCGTCATACTCAGGAGTGCCCTTTTCAACACCTACTGGCTTACCTTCCTCTTCTGGATAGTAGCGTAGGTTCTCCAACAAGAGAGCCTCACCTGGCTTCAAGGCAGCTGCCTCTGCATCAGCATTACCAGCGTCCTTAGCGAACTTAACATCAACTCCTAGGGCATCGCTAACGTTCTTTACGATCTGACTCAATGATAGTTCAGGTTTAACCTTACCCTTTGGTTTACCCATGTGGCTCATCATGATGAGGGCACCACCATCCTCCAACACCTTCTTCAAGGTAGGAAGAGCACCACGAATACGTGTGTCGTCTGTTACATGACCATGCTCATCTAATGGCACATTGAAGTCTACACGGACGATAGCCTTATGTCCGGCGAAGTTGAAATCATTAATTTTCATCTCTTTATATATACTTTTTAATGTGATTACTAACCTACCGCAAAAATACTACTTTTCGATGAATTAGGGAAGAGATTAGTATCTTTTTTGTAATTTTGCACGTATGGTTTACCCTTAATCGGGTATTTTGTAAAGCGCAGTTAGCACTGGGCTGTATTGTAATTGATTAATTCGTTGGATATGAAAGATTCTGTTATTATCGTGAGTGGAGGCCTTGATTCCATCACATTATTATATGACAAGGCGGAGACAATAGCCTTAGCTATATCGTTTGATTACGGTCAGAACCATGGTAAGAAGGAGTTACCTTATGCTGAATACCACTGTCAGAAGCTGGGCATACCACACATAACTATACCCTTAACGTTCATGCACCAGTACTTCAAGAGTTCGCTACTTGAAGGTGCAGAAGCCATCCCCGAGGGGCATTATGAGGAAGAGAACATGAAGTCGACAGTGGTTCCTTTCCGCAACGGAATCATGTTGGCGATTGCTACGGGTATAGCGGAAAGCCACGAACTAAAGCGTGTTTATATTGCAAATCATGGTGGCGACCACACGATCTACCCTGATTGTCGACCCGAGTTTATCGATGCCATGGATAAGGCAACATCGGCTGGCACCTTCGTTGATGTGCGTGTCGAAGCTCCTTACACGAACATTTCTAAGGCTGACATCGTGCGCCGTGGCACTGCTCTTGGCATCGATTACGCCAAGACATGGAGCTGTTATAAGGGGTCAGAGATACACTGCGGCAAGTGCGGAACATGCGTGGAACGCAAGGAGGCATTCGCTCATGCAGGGGTTAAAGACCCTACGGAATATGAGAACTAAAACTCTACTGTCACCCTACCATTGATCTGGCGACCCGTAAGATAGTTCGGTACGGCATATTGCTGACCGCTTATGTCGGTCACCCAATAGTATGAATTGACATTGTTAATACCGAATAGGTTTAAGCAATCAAGCCCTAACCAGACATTCTTGAAGACGGAGTTTCTACGATTATCAGAACCTATCAAACGGTAACTCATACCTATATCGGCTCGCTTATAGGCTGGTGCTCGGAAGGAATTGTTCTCTAATTCTTGGTGAGGAGCAGCAAAGGGAAGACCGTCCGCATAGGCTAACTTGAGTGACATTCGCCATCTCGTCGTACCCGGGAAATAGTCTGTGAAGTATAGATTCAGTGCATATCGTTGATCGGTCGGGAGCGGTATGCTCTTTCCGTTCAGACGCATTCTTGTGTTCATAACACTTAGTGTCAACCATGAATCAGTACCAGGAACAAACTCGCCAAAGAGCTTTAGATCCAATCCTGTTGCATGTCCCGTGGCTTGCTGATCACCATAGTATGTAACTTTTACATTGTCTACTGAATAAGGAACGAGGTGTGACAAGGCTTTGTAATAGGCTTCGGCTGTGAACTTAAACGGTCTGCCCATCATCTCAAAACGATAGGACATTGATGCCAAGGCATGGATAGATCGCTGCGAACGAATCCTTTCGTTCAAGGTTGCATAGGTAACACCATTGATCATGGAAGTGTCTCGCAGTTCCTTATAGAACGGTGCTTGATAATACAAACCACCTGCGATTCGGAAGCTAAGATTGCGATTCCAGCCCGGAGTAATGGTAAGGGAAGCACGTGGGGAAACGATGCTCTCGCCATTAAACGACCAATGGGCAAAACGCACACCATAGTTTAACGTGAAGAGCGTTGGCACTGAATCACGTGTTTGGAAGTTCCATGTGTCTTGCAGATAGGCTTCTGTTCGCTTAGCATTCAGCTCGTTCTTCGCACGAAGGGAGTATATCATGCGAAGGTCCCGACCAGTATGTGGCACGTTATAACCAGCCGAATCGCGATACTCATACTCGGTAGAGTTCTCTCGAACTTGCTCTATCTTGTAAGTCAGTCCACCGTCAATCTTGTGTTTACCCATTCGATGTTGTAGCATTAACTTGAGGCTCTTCACGTTCGCTTTCAGGTAATCGCGCGAGTGCTGCATATAGGTTCCCACGCCCAGATTCTCCGATGTCTCGGTCTGCGTAAGCCAGTATTGTCCCTGTATATCATAGCGTTCCTGCTCCTTTGTTGAGAATGCCGACGCCAAGAGCGATACGTCTGTTCGAGGCGAGAGATGGCGTGTGATGGAGAGAGAACCAAAGTAAGTGCGGAAGAGATCCTTCTCTTGTCCATCGAAGTAAACACGGAACTTCTTCACATTCTGCAGTGTTCCGAAGTTCGTCTCACGGTCTTCTGGTTGGAAGTTATAGTGGTTGTCCGATATATTTCCTATAAAGTCTATCTGCCAACGCTTGCTGGGCTGCCATGAAAGATAGGTTTGATAATCCAAGAACGAGGGCTTATATTCACCCTTAGTCTGCAACGATCCGAGTAGATAACGGTTCGTTTTATAACGCACACCATTAGTCCAAGTGAACTTCTTTGACGCTATTCCAAGGTACGCACTGGCTCCAAGCAAGGAGGCAGTGAGGCTCGCTTCAGTTCGTTTCGGACGCTTATAAGTGATGTCAAGGGCTGAACTCATCTTATCACCATACTTTGCTTCAAAGCCACCAGTTGAGAAGCCGACACTCTGAACCATGTCAGGATTTATGATAGACAAGCCCTCCTGTTGCCCACTACGTACCAGGAAGGGGCGATAGACCTCAATGTTATTGATATAGACAGAGTTCTCATCGAACGTACCACCACGCACATTGTATTGCGAGGAGAGCTCGGAATGAGTGGAGACACCCGCTTGCGTCTGCACCATCTCTTCGACTGCATTACCCGAAGCAGAGGGTCCCTGCTTCACCTTCTCGACGTCGAGTTCCTCGGTCGTACCGTGTTGCTTGGTCTTACCCTCTACTACCACCTCCTGCAATTCGTTGTCGTCAGCGAGCTGAATGAGCAGCGTCTGCTTCCCTTGTGGGCGTCGGAGCACACGCTCCTTACTCTTATAACCAATCATCGAAAAGCGTACTTTCACCGAATCAGCGCTGTGTAACTGCATGTGAAATTCGCCTTTTAGATTCGTCATAGCCAACTTTCCTTGCGAAACAACCATCACGGACGCTAATTCAATGGGGTTTCCATCTTTATCAGACACCTTTCCTTGCAGTGTAAAAGACTGACCGATAGCTACTTGCGTAACCATCAGAAAGAACACAAATAATATACTTGTTTTCAGATACTTATCTACCATAACGACTATATAACGTCCCTCCTGCCTTGTTTATTGTTATGGGCTTGCAATTAAAAGACCCTCTTTTATAATTCAAAATTCAAAGTTCATAATTCAAATTAAAGCCTCCCCAAGCCCCTCCAAAGGAGGGGATGTCTTCCCCAAAGGTCTTGCTTAACTTCTAAAGTGTGGTTGGTA
>ERZ772945.432-NODE-432-length-34256-cov-4.237712_pt1 | contig 34256 bp, 31 predicted proteins | sample MGYA00511681_ERZ772945 | MGnify/ENA primary metagenome ERZ772945 (study PRJEB29015, sample SAMEA2737943) | human oral metagenome | biome: human oral; feature: human-associated habitat; material: dental | place: China | collected 2143 ...
GGACAGAGTGGCGGCTTCTGACGGGGTACAGTGCGGCGGACCAATGCACGGCCATTGCCGACTTGCGCAAACTTGGGGCATCCGCCATCATCATCACTCCCATCAGCGAGCCGGACGTCATACGTACCATCGAAGACTGCATTCATAATGAAATTTTCGTGATTGCGCTCAACAACGACGTGGCGTCCAACCTTCCTCACGTCTACGTCGGCAGCGACTACGCAGAAGGCGGGCGGACAGCAGCGGCTCTTCTGCGCAAGCTTCATGCGGGACCCGTTCACGCAGTCGCCATCTACAGCGGTGTCCGCATACTCGGTCATATCCATCGGATCGAAGGGTTCCGTACACGCCTTTCCGTCGAGCCGGACTGCGTGCTAACGGATGTCACAACGCATTTTGACGATGACATACAGGCATACGAAAACACCTTGCAGTCACTGGACGCCCATCCCGAAATCAATGCTTTTTTCATCGCGACATCCGGCGGGACACACGGCGCCTGCAAGGCCCTTGCCAAAATGGGACGGACGGAGGACATCACCGTCGTCAGCTTCGACATCACCCCCGCTGTGCGCTCTGCCATGCAAAGCGGCATCATCGATGCCGCCATCTATCAGCATCCACGGAGGCAGGGACAGATCGCGATGCAAATTGCCTATGATCAGCTCATCAGCGGAATTTCCCCATCCCACAGCAAATACCTCATGAAAAACGAAATTCGAATTCTCGAAAATCTGTAAGAGATCCCGACCTTCATTTCACCAAAAAAAAACTTCCCGACGTGCCAAAAGCAAGCATGGGGAAGCTTTTTGTATGAGCTGAACCTTATGGTTTTGCGGTGTGCAAACGAATCAGCCGATCATCGTCTTGATGTCATCCTCGACGGTAGAGATCGTGCCGATGCCGAAGTTTTCGACAAGTACCTTTGCGACATTCGGGGAGAGGAATGCGGGGAGCGTCGGCCCTAAGTGGATGTTCTTGACGCCGAGATGCAGGAGCGCAAGAAGGACGATGACCGCCTTCTGCTCATACCATGCGATATTGAATACGATCGGAAGCTTGTTGATGTCGTCGAGCCCAAAGACCTCCTTGAGTTTGAGCGCGATGACCGCAAGGCTGTAGCTGTCGTTGCACTGGCCCGCATCGAGGACACGTGGGATGCCGCCGATATCGCCGAGACCGAGCTTGATGTACTTGTACTTCGCGCAGCCTGCCGTGAGGATGACCGTATCCTTCGGCAGTGCCTTGGCGAACTCCGCGTAGTATGCACGGCTCTTCATGCGGCCATCGCAGCCTGCCATGACGACAAACTTCTTGATTGCGCCGCTCTTGACCGCTGCAACGACCTTGTCCGCGAGTGCGAGAACCTGATTGTGCGCGAAGCCGCCGACGATCTTGCCCGTCTCTAGCTCCTGCGGAGGCTCACACTTCTTTGCCATCGCAATAACAGCGGAGAAGTCCTTCGTGCCGTCCTTTTTCGGCTCGATATGCGTGCAGCCTGAAAAACCCGTCGCACCCGTCGTGAAGATGCGATCCTTGTAGCTGTCCTTCGGCGGGACAAGGCAGTTCGTCGTGAAGAGGATCGGCCCGTGGAACGCTTCGAACTCTTCCTTCTGCTTCCACCATGCATTGCCGTAGTTGCCTGCAAAGTGCTTGTACTGCTTGAACTTCGGATAGTACTGCGCCGGAAGCATCTCGCCGTGCGTGTAGACGTCGACGCCTGTGCCCTCCGTCTGCTCAAGGAGCATTTCAAGGTCGTGGAGGTCATGCCCCGTGATCAAGATGCCCGGGTTCTTGCGGACGCCGAGATCGACTTCCGTGATCTCGGGATCGCCGTAAGCCGTCGTGTTCGCATGGTCGAGAAGTGCCATGCCATCCACGCCGTACTTGCCCGTCTCAAGCACGAGAGCCGTAAGATCCTCCCCCGTCATCGTATTGTCAAGGAGCTTCGCGAGTGCCTGCTGGATAAAGGCGTCGATTGCCTCATCGTCCTCGCCGAGCGCATTTGCATGCTTGACGTAGGCTGCGAGTCCTTTGAGCCCATACGTCGTGAGCTCGCGCAGGCTGCGTACATCCTCATTCTCTGTCGAAAGCACGCCGACCGAAGCCGCCTTTGCATCGTAGTTCTCCTTCACGTCGTTCCAAAGCGCCGCTGCCGGGAGGTCGGCACGGCTCGAAAGCGCCGCCATGAGCTCGCCCTTTGCGCGCAGCGTGATCGAAACGTGCTCCGCGATCGCATCATAGTCGAAGTTCGCATTCGTAATCGTCATGAAAAGATTTTCCGTCACGAGGTGGTTGATCCCCTTTTTGACGGACTTTCCCTCAGCGCGAAGGCGCGTCGTCACAGCGGAAAGCCCTTTCGTCACGTAGACCAAAAGATCCTGCATGGCAGCGACCTCTGGTTTCTTTCCGCAGACGCCTACCTGCGTGCAGCCCTTGCCGCCCGCCGTCTCCTGGCACTGAAAGCAAAACATCTTGTTTTCCATCCTTTGGTTCTCTCCTTTGATATATACCTACTGCATCGTAAATCATATAGCCGGGCGGCTGCTCACGCCGCCGTCTTCCAAAGCATAACAAAATGCTGCTGTTTCTTCTGTAACAATCGTTACAGAAGAAAATTCATTGCCCGACAAAAAAATCCCAATGCATTGCTGCATTGGGATGCCTGCCTTGCTCACGCGGCAAAATCAACATTGCTGCCAACCGGGGTCTTCATCTGCTGTGCCGTCTGATACGCCTCTTTTGCGATGCGCTTGATCGGTTCAGCGGCTTCCTGCATCGCGTGCGCCGTAGCGCGTTCGCCAAGCTGGTTGCTCTCCCGGTTCGACTGCTGGAACTTGCTCGTGCCGATCTTCGTCTCATCGCCGAAATTCGACGTCGAATAGACCTGCTTTGCCTGATCCATGAGCTTTGCTGTCGTATGTTCGCCGATGCTCACGATCGTCTTGTTGTTCTGCTGGAATGGTCCCTTGCCGAGCTTCGTCTCAGTCCCGAAGTTCGACACCTTCGAGTACGATGCCGCCTTCTGCGTGATCTGTGCGGCAACCTGCCGCCCCTGCGCGTTGACATCCCTGTTCAGCGGGACGATGGCCTGATGCCCAATCGCGCCAATCCCTGAAACTCCCATGCGTTTTCCCTCGCTTTCCCGAAAAAGCCACTGCGCTTTTCCACTATCCTTGTAAAGGAATCTGAACCCTACGCTTATATTATACGAAGAATCATGTTCTTTGGCAAGGGATTAAAATCTCATTTCAAGAGTTCCAGGATCTGTTTCCCGATGAGAACCGCTGTCATGATGATGAAGAGCGGCCGCACGTATCCGACCCCTTTCGCAAGCGCCACGCGCGCCCCGCACCATGCGCCGACAATCATGGAAACCCCCATGGGGATCGCGTAGGAAAAATTCACCTCGCCAAGATAGGAAAAGAGAATCGCCGCCGCGATGTTGCTCGCGAAGTTCAGCGCACGCGCATTTGCAGCAGCACCGACAAAATCAAAGCCGATCATCAAAAAGGCGAACAACAGGAAGGAGCCAGTCCCCGGGCCGAAGAATCCATCGTAAAAGCCGAATCCGAACGCCGTGAGAACGGAAAGTACGAGGAGACGCCTGCTCATTCCCGCATACGTTGCATCCCTGCCCCACTCTTTCTTGACGATGCTGTAGATGAGCACGAAAGTAAGCATGACGACGACAAGCGGACGCAGGATCTCAGACGGCACGAGGCGCACGGCAACGACGCCGACTGCAGAGCCAACGAGCGAAAACGGAAAAAGACGCCGTATGAGCCAGCCATCGACCTTGCCCGAGCGCAGGAATGTCACGAAGCTCGTCAGGGCGCCCATGACAGCGGCCACCTTATTCGTGCCGAGCACCGTGACGGGAGGAAGTCCTGTCCACATGAGCGCCGGAACAGAAATGAGGCCGCCGCCGCCGACAACCGAATCGACGAAGGCGGCCATAAAACCGAAGAAAATCAAGAATGCCAGCGTATGTATGTCGAGCAGTTCCATAATACCCTCCTGCTGCGTATTCCAAATTCACACTTTTTGCTCAGTAAAAAACCAGTATGTGCCCGACCGCCTTGCGTCTTTGCTCCATACTGGCCATCCCGTTTTATTTCGCGTCCTTCGTCTCCGCTGCGGCAACATGCGTTTCCTCCGTCGGCTTTTCCGCTGCCCCCGACTTAAACGCTTTGATGCTCTCACCGAGCGACTTGCCAACCTGCGGCAGCTTGCCGGGTCCAAAGATCAGAAGGCCGATCGCGAGAATCAAGAGCAGCTTCGGAACGGTAAGACCCATCAACATATACACGCACTCCTTTCAGCAAACGATAATATACGATAATATACGAGTCTATTATAGCATAAATCCGCTTTGCTACAAGCTACAAGCCTTTATTGATTGTGTTCCGTATCAAATATACGGCCGATGCAGCCAATGCCGTCACCGTAATTGATATCCATGAAATGAGGCTCTCCCATCCTCATGCCGACTGTCGTCTTCACCCACGCGTCGTTCAGAAGGACCTCCACCGTATCGCCGACATGGACCGGGATGAGATGCTCGTCTCCATCCGCAAAATACTGAAGCATATATTGGTTCTTGCGCCAAACGATTTCGCCTTCCATCAACAGTCTCCCCCTCGTTATCCATTTCCGTGCTGCGAATCATGTGGCATCGTCTCCGTCCGAATCGTTCCTTCCGCAAGGCCAATGCGCCGGTCCGCACCTTTGATATGCGCCGTCAGCCATTTTGTAAGAAAATCAAGGACCTCGAGAATGTAGGCGTCCTGGCTATTATCGATCGCGCCCATATCGACCTCTTCAAGCTTCTTGACGAAAAGGCGATGCGCACGGCGCTCGCTCCATATATGTGGAAAGCCAATGCGTTCCATATACGCTTCCTCATTCGCGAAATGCGTCTTCGTATACGCGCGCAGTTCGTCGATCATCTCGACGATTCGATCATACTTGTCCGTAACGAGTTCGTCCTCAAGAAGATCGTACACCTCATTCGCGATCTCGAACAGGCGGGCATGCTCTTCATCAATTGAGGGAATCCCTGTCAAATACGCATCCGTGAACTCGTACTTTTTCCCTGTCATAAGACCTTTTTCCTACCTTTCTGCCCCACTCAGGCACGAAGCCATAGTCCTAACTACTTCGCTCTATTCGCTCTAAAGTTACAGAATCCTTTTTTTCGTAATAAAATTATTTCTCGAATATTTTCCAAAAAGTTCACTCTATTTCTTGCCAATCCCGAATGGAAATGCTAAAATGAGAGCGTTCCCGAAAAGGAGTGTTGCACGAATGAATCGAAAAGCGGAGATCCATGCTGCCTACGAGCACCTCGGCACACATGCCGCACACTACGACGGCATGATGACGGGAACGAGTGTGTTTGGCTGCCTTGCACTTCGCTTCCTATGGCAGTTCTCAAAAGAAGAGTACGCCAGCTACATGGCGCATCTTCTTGCAAGTGTTCCACATGATTTCGCGGGATCGCTTCTCGAAGTCCCCGTCGGAACGGGCTCGCTCACGATGCCCCTCTACCAAACGCTGCCCCGTGCCAAAATCACCTGCCTCGACTACTCCGGCAAGATGCTTGATGTCGCACGCAAGCTCGCAGGCGAGATGAACCTGTCGAATGTCGTCTTGCAGCAGGGCGATGTCGGGGCGCTCCCATTCGGGGACGGCACATTCGACCACGTTCTCACCGTCAACGGCCTTCACGCCTTCCCCCACAAAGATGCCGCACTTGATGAAATGTGCCGCGTTCTCGCGCCCGGCGGCATCTTTTCCGGCTCCTGCTACGTGCGCGGCGAGCGCAGCGTAACAGACATTTTCGTGCGGACGTTCTGCACGTGGCGTGGGTTCTTCACACCGCCGTACGATACGGCAGACAGCCTGCGCTCTCGTCTTGCTGCACGCTATGAGAGCGTCCATCTCCATACGATCGGCTCGTTCGCCGAATTTATATGCAAAAAAAAATGAGGAATCTTTCGATTCCTCCGCGCTCAGCTTCCACCCCAAGCGCAACTGCAAACCATACCGAAGAAAAGTATGAGCAACTTCCCTTGCCGACCGGCAAGGGAAAACCTTTTGACGATGGGTCAAAACAAAAACGCCGCAGCAGGAAATCACAATCGGCAACCCCCTCGCTGCGGCGTTTTGAATGCGTGGTATAAAAAAGCCTCGGCTGCTGCCGAGACTTGGTACATACGTTAGGACACGCATCCAAATCCCCTTCCCATCGCTCGCAGGTCAAACGGTGATTGTCGATCAGGCAGTTCTCCTGGCTCCAGCTCATCGCTCCTTTGCGCCTTCCCAGGCAAAGCCCAGTGACATATTGCAAAGTCGCTCGCTGATACAGTGGCGGGACCGCTCCGGCTTATCCGGATTCTCTATGAAGTCTTGCGACACCTAATCCAAATCGCTATACAGTTGTCTGATACAAATAGGATAGCACAAATGCTATTTTATGTCAAATGCGGATTTCTGCGGTGCGGCATCTTCTTTCGGATATCCGACAGCCGCGTCAATGCGTCGTTCAAGGTCGCCTCGTTCTTCGCGAAATGCAGGCGCATGTAATGCGTGATCGGCTCATGGAAAAATGCCGAGCCCGGCACGGCGCCGACTCCGACAAATTCCGCGAGCGCCTCGCAGAATTCCGTGTCGCTCGCATAACCAAACGCCGAAATATCGACCATGATGTAGTAGGCACCCTGCGGCTCGGTATGCGAAAGACCGATCCTACGCAGCCCGTCGAGGAGCAAATTGCGGCGCTTCGTATAATGTGCCTTGAGCCATGCGTAGTAGCTGTCGTCAAATTCGAGTGCCGTGACGGCCGCTTCCTGCAAAGGCGCCGCTGCGCCGACGGTCAGGAAGTCGTGCACCTTGCGTGCGACCTCGATGACATGCGGCGGCGCGATGACGTAGCCGAGCCGCCATCCCGTGATCGAGTACGTCTTCGAGAGCGAGCCGCACGTGATCGTGCGCTCGCGCATCTTCGGCAGCGTCGAAAAGTAGACCATCTCGAAAGGATCGTATAGGATATGTTCGTAGACCTCATCGGTGATGACCCACACATCGTATCGTTCGGCAAGATCCGCAATCACCTGCAGCTCCTTGCGCGTGAACACCTTGCCCGAAGGATTCGACGGATTGCAGAGGATCATCGCCTTCGGGCGCTGGCAAAACGCCGCTTCGAGCACGTCGGGGTCGAAGCCGTACGCCGGCGGTACGAGCGGCACGTAAATCGGCTCTGCGCCGCAGAGGATCGCGTCTGCGCCGTAGTTCTCATAAAACGGTGAGAAAATCACAACTTTATCGCCGGGATCGGCGACGCTCATGACCGCGACCATCATCGCTTCCGTTCCGCCGCACGTCGTGACGATTTCCTGTTCGGGATCCACTGACAGCCCGGTAAAATGCTTCTGTTTCTTGGCGAGTGCCTGACGGAAATTCGCCGCGCCCCACGTCACCGCATACTGATGCGGGCCGGAGTGTGCGACTTTTGCAAGCCTGTCCGTGACGGCCTTCGGCGGCTCCCAGTCCGGAAATCCTTGGCTCAGATTGACAGCATTGTGTTTCAGGCAGATGCGCGTCATGCGGCGAATCACGGAGTCCGTGAACGTCTTCGTTCGGCTCGATAGGCTTGACATGATTTGCACTCCTTACTCTGCCGGCACGATCGTGCCCTTGTACTGATCAGCGATATATCTCTTGACCGCCTCCGAATGGAATATTTTTGCGATCTTTTGATATGCTTCGTTATCCTTGTCCTTTTCGCGTGCAGCGAGAACCATGACCGCCAGCGGCTCCGTCTTGTCTTCGAGGAAAATTCCCTGCTTCCCGACATCCAATCCACCGCTCATGACGTAGTTCATCGTGATGACGGCAATGTCGACGTCGGAAAGGCTTCGCGGAAGCTGCGCTGCCTCAAGCTCGACGAACTGCAGATGCTTCGGATTCGACTGGATATCCTGCACCGTGACCTTGAAATTATTCTCGGGAATCGTGATGAGCCCTGCCTTCGCGAGCAGCATGAGCGCGCGTCCGCCGTTCGTCGGATCGTTCGGGATCGCGACCTTCGCCCCGTCCGGTACATCCTGCACATCGTGCACCTTATCGCTGTAAATCCCCATGCGCATGAGGATCGTCGTGCCGATCGACGTCAGATTCGCGCCGCTTTTCGCATTGAAATTTTCCAAAAACGGCTCATGCTGATAACTGTTGAGATCAATATCGCCATCGGCAAGCGCCTGATCCGGCGTCACGTAATCCGAAAACTCGACGACCTTCACCTTCAGCCCTTGGTTCGCCGCTTCTTTCGCAACGGCTTCCGCTACCTCTGCATGCGGGCCGGACGTCGCACCGAGCTGGATCTCCTTCTGCCCTTCCTGCCCGCCGCAGCCGCTGGCGAGGACTGACGCTGCGGTGAGCATGCCGAGCGCGAATACTGCCGTACGTTTCCACTTCATAAACAATCCCTCCTTACTCATACGCTCTATGATATATCGTCCGTTTGCCCTTGTCAATGTTTTACATATATATAAAATAGGCTTTCCACCTCACGCATTGCGTCGCTCCACCATGCGAAGGCGAATAGCGAGGAAAATCGCGCCGACGAATACGCCGCCGATAAGCCCGACCCAGTAGCCGTATGCGCCGAAATCCGTGAAATGCGCTGCCGTCCAGCCGAGCGGCAGGCCGATGATCCAGTACGAGAGGACGGAAAGGAGAAACGTCACATGTACGTCCTTGTAGCCACGCAGCGCGCCCTGAAGCGGCGCGTTGATGCTGTCGGCAAACTGCATGAACACGGCAAAGACGAGAAACGCCGGCAATATCGCAAGCACGGAATCACTCCCGCTGTAGAGCGAGGCGACTGCATCCCGATGCTGCACGAGCAGGAGCGCGATCATGCCTTCAAAAAGAAACGTCAAAATACGGCCAAGGCGGATGTAGTCGCGCGCATCGGCATGCCGCCCAGCTCCGACCTCGAATCCGACGAGGATCGTCAGCGCCATGCTCGCCGAAAGCGGGATCATGTAGACCACTGTCGTGAAGTTCATCGCTGCCTGATGCGCTGCGACGACGACCGTGCCGTAAGCCGTCATCAAAAGACCGACTGCGCCGAAGATGCTCTGCTCGCAGAACATCGTGCCGCCGATCAGAAAGCCGATGCCGAGCTGCTTCTTCCATGCGGCAACATGTGGGCGTGGAAGATGGTGAAAGATGCCGTACTCGCGAAACGGTGCGAGATGCGTCACGGCAGCAGCGTAAAGGAAAAAACTCAGCGTGAACGTAATAGCAGAGCCGACGCCCGCGCCCGCACCGCCAAAAGCGGGCACGCCGAAAAGCCCGTACATGAGCACGTAATTACATGCGATATTGACGGGCACGGTCACGAGCGTGATCGCCATCGACAGGCGCGTATAGCCGTGCGCTTCGACGAAGTTGCGCAGGACAGCAGCGAGAAACACGGGAAGGATGCCAGCGGACACGGCCATCAAATAGTCGCGCGTGATTGCCGCAACGCGCGGTTCGAGGGCGAGCTGCGGCAGGATAAGCGGCACGGCGGCATAGCCAAGAAGAACGAAGGACGCCGCGAGTGCCGCCGCCCAGTAAAACCCCTGCTTGACGACAAACGCAGCCTGATCCGTCCGCCCTGCGCCGTAGAGCTGTGCGATGACAGGCGTCAGCCCCGATATGATGCCGAGAGCCGCACCGAAAAAGGGCATGAAAAGATTGACGCCGACCGCGACGCCAGCAAGGTCCTGCTCGCTGATCTGCCCTGCCATGATGGTATTGAAAAATCCTGTCGCCATCAGCGAAAGCTGCGTGATGAGTATGGGCAGCAGTACGATAAAGAACTGCTGCCCCTTCTCCATATAGCCGTATGCCTGCTTCATGCTGCGCCTCGTTTCAGGCACTTTTTCACCTTAGCCCTCGTCCTTCTTCATGCATAGTTCTTGTATTTCCTCCTCCTGCTGCACGGGCAGGGATCATAGCGTCCTGCCTTGTGCCTTTTGGCGGGATCTCGCCCCGTGCCGAAATGGCTACGTCCTTTCTCCATATAGCATCAGCGCATCAGCCGAAATAATCGGCGATTCCGTCCGCAATGCCCTGTGCTGCTTTCTTGATCCCCTCCTCGCTGTCGAGAAGCTTTTCTTCTTCCGGGTTCGAGACGAATGCGACTTCAATGAGCGTCGCCGGCATATCCGTATGCTTGATGACATAGAATCCTGCGCCCTTCGTACCGCGGCTTGGCGTGTGAATCTGATCGACGACGCCTTGCCGTATGCAGTCCGCGAGCTTCTGTGACGCAGCAGATCCATTCGTGTAGTAGTATCCTGTCGTTCCCTTCACATCCCTGCCTGGAAAGGAATCCATGTGAATCGAGACGAAGATATCCGAATTGTGTTTATTTGCGACATCACAGCGCGCCTGCAGCTCCTCAATATCCGTCGCAGCAGCGCCCTTCGGCGAGACTTCCGTATCCGCCGTGCGTGTCATATAGACCGTCGCACCTTCCTGTACGAGCAGGCGATGCAGCTCGTTCGCAATGCGAAGCGCGATGCTCTTTTCCATGATGCCCGTCGGTCCGATCGCTCCGCTGTCACTTCCGCCATGACCGGGATCGATCGTGATCTTTCGCCCCTTGAGCCCCGTGATTTCCGCGATGCCGGGATCCGGGTCTTTCCCCGTATCATCCGGTGTGTTCGCCGCCGGGTGCTGCGGGCGGGACGTCTGCGGATCCGCCTTGGGATTTTTCGCCTCAGGTCTTGCTTGCGGATGCGGCTGCGGCTTTGGCTTTGGTGTCCCAGCGGGCCTGCCCCCCACGTCCGGGATCGCAATCGAACGGCCCGCGCTTCCCTCGCTCAAATTGCCGAAATCGAGTACGACGCGGCCTGGCACGGGGCCTCCCTTCAGCGTGAAAACCTTATAATTGTTCCTTCCGACCTTCGTCTCGACGACGATGCGAACCGTATTTTTATTGAACTGCGCAATGCGAAGCGATCCCGTGAATCTGCCGCCCGTATCGACGACGCGCTTCACCTTCGGCGACAGCCACGCATTTCCGATGTCGACGGCAACGCGCTCCGGTGAGGAGAGCGCCATCTGCTTGATCGTGACCGGCTTCGATGCATCGACGACGATGCGCACCTTGTCTGCGCCGCTCGCGACACGCACGCCCGTAACTTCCGCCATGCCGTCCGTGCGCTCGCCAAACGCGATCTCCGCTGCGGATGCCATCCGAAACGGCAAGAGCAAGGTCAGCAATGCCAAGAAAAGAAAGAACACTCGCTTCATCGAAATTCTCCCATCAAGTCAAACGAAATAAAGCTAATGTATATTATCGCCGTTTATCGGGAAAAATGCAAGCACTGCATCCCCTTCCCGAATCAAAAATACCCCGCCGGACATAGGTCTTGCGGAGCATTTTTGCCGTGTATGCGCGAATCGCCATGTTCTCCTTACGCCCGATCTTTCGGCAGAATCTCAATCCAGTACCCATCGGGATCGTGGATGAAATAGATGCCCATCGCAGGGTTTTCATAGCAGATGCAGCCCATCTTCTTATGGCGCTCGTGCGCCGCGTCGAAGTCGTCGACGACGAGCGCGAGGTGAAATTCATTGTCGCCGAGGTTGTACGGCTCCTTGCGATCTTCCAGCCACGTGAGTTCCAAAAGATGCGGCGTGCTTCCGCCGCTCTTCAGGTAGACGAGCTTGAATCCTTCGCCGTCGAGCGTATGATCGACTCTGAGATCGAGTGCGTCCGCGTAAAATTTCAAGCTGCGCGCAAGGTCGAGTACGTTGAGGTTGTTATGGTCGAACTGGAATTCCATTTCTTTCGCTTTCTCCTTTATGCTCATGCTTCTTTTCACGTCGAGCGGCTTACTGCCAGCCCTTCATCGTCCAGTAGTCTTCGACTGCCTTTACGACAGGCGGAAATGCTTCTCCGACGTTCGTCACGCGCTTCACCATATAATGCCCATCTTCCTGTGCTTCGAGGCGAACCTCCACCGTGAGTTTGGGAAGGAGCGTGCCGTAATCGCTCGCATCGCCCATTACGGTCAGTGTTGCATCCGCCGCATCGCCCTCTTGGCGGACGGAATCGATGCGCACATTGTAGTGTTTTTCGAAGACTTCCGCTTCATCTGCCACCCACCGTGCATTGCCGTCCATGCGGCTGATCGGCACAATGTCCGTATCGAGGTAGAGCTCTTCCGCACGGCGGATGAAGACGAGGTCATCGCTGCGGTGCCTTGCGATATGGTCCTTCATAAACGCCGTATCATGACGGAAGAACCAGTCATCCGGATATGCCGCATGCAACGACTCGATGTCGCGTGCGAGTATCGCAGTGCTTTCATCGTAAAGCGATGCCGTCAGTCCCGCGACGTCTGCATAGCGCGCAACCTTCTTCGCGTCGTGATTCCGTACGCCGTCCATGAACTCGGCGAGTGCATACGTCGGTGTCCGTTCGCTCTGGTAACTGTAGCCGCTCAGGCCGAGTGCGGCGATCAGAAAGACCAGCATGGCAATGAATCCCCTTTTGAATTTCATGCAGCATCCCCCTATTCCGCAGCCTCGCTCCTATTCCATCGCTATTATTCTATCCGGATTCCCACACGTATGCAATGGGGCTTTTTTCTTATAGGAATATTTTTATTTTCCTGCCGCAGGTTTACGATTTCTTCTGCCGCTCTTCTGCGATCCACGAGAAGTGCTGCATGAGGTACGCGCCGATTCGCTCACCGATGTACTTCTTGCCGAAGTAGTCGGGGTGAAGCCCGTCCGTCGTGTAGTCCCCCCGCAGCAGCCCCTGTCCGTCTGCAAGCGCAGACGCGACATCGATCGCATACGGCTGGCTCATGATCCAGCGGTTGACATATGCCTGATGCATCTGCCAGTCTGAAGGAGGCGTCTCAATCTGCGCACGTGAGACCATCAAATGCGGATTGATCGGCGTCGGCGTCACGAAGACGGGAACGATGCCGTAAGCATTGCACTTGTCGCGGATAGCCGCGAGATTTGCAACCGTCGTCGAGCCGAACGTCCCGGCTCGGTAATCGTTGACGCCGCCCATGATGACAAGGACGCGCGGCGAAAACGGCAGGACATCGCGCTCAAACCGATCAAGCATTTCCGCTGTCGTATTGCCGCTGAACCCGATATTCTTGACGGGTACGGGGGAGTACGTTTCCCAATCGTATATCGCCATGCCGGGCGGGATGCTCATGACGCCCCCACCATGCGTAATGCTGTCGCCAAGCGCCGCAATCGGTGTCGGCGCCGTGACAGTGAAACGGCTCGGCGCCGACCAATCCGTGACGGGCGCGCCGACAGCCGTCACGGCACGCACGCGCCAACTGTAGTCGCCGGGCGTCGTGAATCCCGCCGTCTCGTAGACGTCGTACTCGTCTGCCGCAAGGCGATGCAGGACGACAGGTCCCGCTGCCGTTTCGCGGCGCACCTCGACCTCATGATGTTTCGCGCCCGGTGTCGGCACCCATGAGTAAACGGGATAGACGGGCATGTAGTCCATCTTTTCGTACTCGGTCGTCGGCGTCGGCGTCTCGGGATTTTCGATGCCCGTCTCTGCAATGGCCTCAGGTGCGGAAAACGGACGCAGCGGATGCCCGTCGTAGTCCAAAGGGCAGACCTTCCAGTAAAAGTTTCTCGCCTCGTCACCGAAGCTGAGCAGCGAGATATCCACGCCGTTCGTAAAAATCCAGTCGCGCGTCAGTGCGATATTATCCTTCGTATCGGCTGCCGAGCGAAGCAAGACGACTTGGTAGCGCACGGCGCCAGGCACGACGGGCCAGCGGAGCTGTACGCTCATCCAATTTCCTTCCGCCTTCTGTTCCGGCCTATCCTCTGCCATCGCAACGCCTGGCAGGGTTTTTCCCGCTACCGTATAGCGCGGCTCGACCACGCTTCGCGTCGCCGCTTCTCCAGCTCCCGCAAACGCACTCGCCCAAAATCCCGTTCCAATCAGCAGGCAGGATAAAAGGCCTGCCGACTTCCATCGCTTCATTCGTCTATGCGCTCCTTCCCATTCGCTCCCATTCGCTGCAAAAATCGTTCGCACGTCCCAATTTCATGCTTATCATATTCTTATCATATTATCTATAGCAAGCTTAGAAGTCAAGAATGTATGAACGAGAATCTTTATCCATCCGTGCCCTGCTCCTCCGCGCTTCCCTCCTCCTTCAAACGTCACGCGCAAGGATCTCCGTCATGGCGAGCTCGATCCAGCACGGGAACGACGACGTCATGCACAAGTTCGCCACGATGATGGACAAGGGACGGCTCGCCGGCGATCAAGGCTATAAGACGCGGATGCGGCAATGCAAGAATCGCCCCTTTCCCAACGGAAAGAGGCGATTCTTTTGCCAAAAACAGTCATGCTTTCGTATTCGTGATGATGCGTCCGAGACGCGTGCCGGAGAAAAGATTCCACGTCCACTTCAGTGCGACCGTGAAGTTCGCATGCGCGCCTGCAAGGCGGAGAAGGTGGACGAACATCCATGCACACCAAGCGATGAAGCCCGTAAGCTGCGGGTTCATGCTCGTCTTGTCGACGACCGCCTCGCCGCGTCCGATCGTCGCCATCGATCCGAGGTCTTTGTAATGGAAGTCCTTGAGCTCACGCTCACCGCGAATGAGCCGCATGATGTTCTCGTAGGCGACCTGTGCCTGCTGCGTCGCGACGGGCGCGACGGTCGGCAGCGGTCGCTCTGTCCCATGCTGGAAGTTCGCACAGTCGCCGATCGCAAAGATCGAATCGCTATCGCCAATCTGCAGTTTTTCGTTGACGATGACACGTCCGGCACGATCCGCCTCCCCGCACGTTGCGATAAAGGGAACGGCTTTGACGCCGGCTGCCCAAATGACCGTATTCGTGGGGATCGTCGTCCCGTCCTTGAGCTTCAGATCGTTTCCGTCGTAGTCGACGACCTGCGTATTGAGCATGACGTCGACGCCTTTTCTCTGGAGCACCTTTACCGTATATTCGCGCAGGTTCGGCGCAACCATCGGCAGGACACAGTCCATCGCCTCGATCAGTTTTACATGGATCCCATTGAAATCGAGATCGTGGAACTCCTTCTTCATGACATCGATGAGCTCGCTGATGGCACCGGACTCTTCGACGCCCGTCGGGCCGCCGCCGACGACGACGAACGTCATCATGCGCTTTTGCGCCTCCGCATCATGGGGGCACATATTCGCCCGTTCGAACATGTGCAAAACGTGGTTTCGGATCTGAATGGCCTCCTGCAAGGTCTTCATTCCGAAGGAATGTGCTTCGACGTTTTTCATGCCGAAGAAATTCGTCGTCGCACCTGCTGCAAGAACGAGGTAATCGTACGGTATCTCGCCCTGATCCGTCAAAAGCACCTTGCGGTTCTTATCGACACCCTCTGCCCTAGCCATGCAAAGATCGACGTTTTTCCGATCGCGAAAGAACGAGCGTATTGGATAGGCGATTTCGTCCGTCGCGAGAACTGCTGTCGAGACTTGATAGAGAAGTGGCTGAAATAAATGAAAATTATTCCGATCGACAATCGTAACTTGGACGTTCTCCTTTGCAAACAGCTTCGCAAGCTTGACACCGCCAAAACCCGCTCCGACAATAACGATGCGTTTTCGTTCTGCCATAACCTTCTCCTCCAATTCACGGCAAGTGAAAAAAGTCATGATAACTGATTTCTATCATATCACGTTTTTTTCGTTTTGCAAGCAATCTCGTACTTCTTTTCATGAATAACTGCAAAAATCCATTCTTGTTTATGAGACACGTTTTAGCAAGGCGATCCCATCCTTTGCATGACAAAAGCCGCATAAAACTTATGCGGCTCCCGTTGCTTGAACGTATTGCGCGCGTTTCCACGGCGGCGATACGCCTTAATTGATATGAATCTCGTGCCCTGCAGGCTTTGCCTGCTCACACTTTGGCAGCTTGACCGTCAGCACGCCGTCCTTGAACGCGGCATCGGCGCGCTGCTCGTCAATATCGCTGATGTAGAAGGATCTGCTCATGCTGCCGTAACTGCGTTCGCGGCGCAGATAGCCACCCTTGTCGTCCTTCTCATCGTTTTCCGCTTTCTTTTCTGCGGCAATCGTCAAGTAGCCGTTTTCATAAGAAAGATGGACGTCCTCCTTCGTCATGCCCGGCAGGTCGGCCGTCAGTTCGTAATGATCCCCGCCGTCCTTGACGTCGACTTTGAAGCTTCCGCCACTAAAGCCCGCAAAAAACGGCTCATTGAACATATCGAAGAGGCGATCGAACGAATCCTCGCGCCTTGCAAGACCTTTGTTGCTACCAAATGGAACTAAACCAAACATAATCTCGATCCCCTTTCTGCTTCTTGGGTTTTCATATTCTCGCTTGGGGTCTCTCTCTTTTCCCCCTTGCACATATTATAATACCACAAAAAATCAAAAAGTCAATAGATCAAAAGAACAAAAAGTAAATTATTTTATTTCGCTCTTTGCAAGGAGCGAGCGCCGCGTCCAAACGTATGCGATCGCAAGCGGGACACAGGAACCGATCCACGCCATCGGACTCGCCATGCAGGCACCCACGTAGCCGAGCCAGTCGCATAGGACGATGGCAGCAGCGGCGCGCATGACGAGCTCCATGATGCCCGCGATCGTCGGCACAACGCTCTGCCCAAGCCCTTGAAGTGTATAGCGGAAGACGAAAAGCAACGATAAAATCCAGTAGCAGACGCCGTTGATGACGAGATACTCCTGCCCGTAGGCAAGGATTTCTGCCTCGCCTGCACCGACAAAGAGCGCCATGAGCGAAGTCCCGAATGTGATGAGGACGAATGCGACCGCGACGCTGAACAGGACGGACATCATCGCGCATTTTCTCACGCCGTCCGCGATACGATGGAATTTCCCTGCACCGTAATTCTGCGCCGTGTATGCAGCCATGGCAATGCCGAACGACATCATCGGCATCATCGCAATCGACTCGATTTTCTGCGAGGCGGAAAAAGCCGCGATTGCCGCTGGACCGAACCCGTTCAACGCGACTTGCAGGATGACGGCGCCGACTGCGATGACGGCAGACTGGAAGCCCATCGGGAGCGCAATGCGCAGGTGCTCCCAGCAAATGCGGCGCGAAAAGATCCAGTCCCTTCGTCTCGTGTGCAGGTCGGGAACCCGTTTCCAAATATAGGCAAGCCCGATGAGGTTCGCGACGAACTGCGAGGCGATGGTCGCAGCCGCAGCGCCCGGGATCCCCCATCCCATGAGGGGAATCGCGATGAGCTCAAAGACGATGTTGATGGTAACGCCCGCTCCCATGAGCAAGGTTGGTGTTCGGCTGTTGCCGAGCGCGCGCATGAGATTCATCTGCGTCTGGAAGAACACGAACATCGAAATTCCTCCGTAAACGATGCGGATGAAGTCATACGCGCCCTCCAAAATCTCCGGCGGCGTCTGCATGAGAACGAGCAACGCGCGGCACGAGATGAGGCCGAGCGCCGTAAGCACGATGGAAGCGAGAAGCGAGAGCATGGCGCACGCCGCCGCACTGCGGCGAACGCCCGCGCGGTCTCCTGCGCCGAACCGCTGCCCCGTATGGATCGTAAGCCCCGTCGTAAAGCCGATGATGAAGCCGAGCACGAGAAACATCAGCGCGCCCGTGCAGCCGACAGAAGCGAGTGCCTCGACACCGAGGAAGCGCCCGACAAGGAGCGTATCGATGAGTGCGTAGAGCTGCTGAAATATATTGCCGGCGAGCAGCGGGATCGTGAAAAAGAAAATAAGCTTTGCCGGCTCGCCTTCCGCCAAGTTCTTTGTCATTCCAAATACCTCGTCACAACCGTCCGCAGCCGTTCCTGCAAAACCGTCACATTATCGAGGAGCGCCTCCGTCTGCGGGCGCAGCTTGGTATAGTGGAAGACGGGGTGGTGGGAGACGAGATAGTCCGCAGGGTACGGCTGCACTTCCATTCCCTGTTTCTCAAAGTTCAGGACAGAACGGTTCATGTGGAATGCACTCGTCACGAGAATCGGATGTGCGAGCCCGTGCTCGCGCAATATTTCAGCCGAGAACTTCGCGTTTTGGCTCGTGTTGATGCTATGGGTCTCCGTCAGGATCTTCTCCTCCGGCACGCCAAGACTCATAAGGATGCGCTTTGCGATCTTCGCCTCCGCGCCCGTGTCCTCGTAGGCCTGACCGCCTGAGAGAAGGATCGGCACATCGAGCCTTCTCTGCAGCCGGACAGCCGTCAAAAGACGATTGGCGGGGCTCGCGCAGAGCGCCCCTTTCCCGTCCACGTCTGGAGAATCCGCCATAGCGCCGCCGCCGAGCATGATGATGACATCGCCTTCCGGCTTTTCAGGCGGCGCGTAGCACGACTCAAGCGCGCCCATCGTCCATTCGGCGACCAATCCCGTACAGAGCAGATAGAAGACGAATGTGAGGGCAGCGAGAATCGAAGCCGCCCGCTTTTCCTTGCGACGCCAAAGCCAAACGGAAAGGGCGAAAAACGCCAGGATAAAAATGCCGGGAGGCAGGATCCAGCTCGCGCCGAACTTCAAGAAGTAAACCATTGCAGCTCCAAAAAGAAAAAGCGCAAATTCCTTTGAAAAAAAGGAATCCCCGCATGAACAACGAAATGAATGATATGCTTATTTTAGCAAAGCCGACCACGATTTTCAACTGAAGCGAAAGCACAAAAGGAGAGATTTTTATGGCATGCATTGAAGCAGCGCCCGTCCAGGCAACGAACAAGGCAGGCGGAAACGGGACGATCACGATCGTCAAGCTCTTGACGCCCGCTGAGCTGGACGGCAAGTGCGATATGTTCGCAAAGGTCATCCTGCCTCCAGAGACTTCTATCGGCGTTCACGAGCACAAAGGCAATACGGAAACGTATCACATCCTGAGCGGCACGGCGCTCTATAACGATAACGGCAAAGAAGCATCCATCGGCGCAGGCGCGACGACGTTCTGCCCCGACGGCGAGAAGCATGGCATTGCAAACCCATCCAAGACGGAAGACCTCGTCTTCATGGCGCTGATCATCAAGAAGTGAGATGCGCACCTACGCCACCCCACTTTTCACGGCGGTTCAAAACAGCGTCATTTCAAAGAAGGAAATATCGACCTGCTGCTCTTTCATGTAGGCATAAAGGGCATGGATAAATGCGGTAGAATGATTCGTATGGATCGAGATCCACCTTGCCGCATCGAGGATCGCCTGCTGCACGGGCGCAATCCCGCTCCCATCCGCTGCTTGCGCGGGTTCTTCCATGAGCCGGTCATCGGCGAGCACGAGGAACTCCGTGAGCTTTGCGAGCACGACGAAAACCTGATAGTTGAGGATGAGGCTCGTGCCGCCCATGAGCGGATAACGCTCCAAATAGAACGCATTGACAAAGTAATTTTCGAGCATGTACGCGTACGGTGCAAGGACGTGCTCCCGATACTTTGCCAAGCGATCCGAAAACGCTTCGGACGCATGTCCATGGCCAAATGCCGCAGTGAGATGCGCGATTGCCTCGCGCGTCTCTGGAAGCGTGTCCTCGCATGCTGCTGTGACGTACGGAATGAGCTGCCGGAAGAACGGCAGGCCCTGTGCCGCGTCAAACGGCGCATCTTCCAAAAGCGCGGGAACGGCTCGCAGCGCTGCTGCCGCAAATGCTGCGCCATCCGCTTCAAGGCTCGCCGTCCCTCCCTTCCCGGCACGCGTTTCGACTTCGCTGAGCAGAATTCCGAGCGCGGCGAGACGATGATTGAGCGAGGCGCTTCGTTCCTGCAGAAGGGCAATCGCAATGCGTCGGACGGCAAAAAATGTCGTTTCGCCGAGCGGCGAAGCATCGCCCTTTTCGTAATACTTCGGACGCGAAAGCTCCGCCTGCACCTCCTCAAAGCGCATGGGTTCCCTAGGAAGGAGCGCCGTCTCCGCCGCAACGGGACACGTCATGCAAAGCCCTCGGAAGACTTGCGTCTCGAAGACATGTGTCTTGCGCGGGTACTCAGCGCAGACGTCGGACAGCGCAACGGAGCCGAAGCGGCGATGCAGGGAGCACAGCCCGTCCGCACGCAGGAAGATGCAGACGCCTTTTTGATGGCGCATTGCCCAAATCCCAGTCCCGCCCACGCGCACGACGCCGCGACGCAGCTCCTCGCCGAGTTTTCCGCCCGCATTTCGATAGCGTGCAAGCGTGTCATCGTCGACGACGACGTGCCAGTTCTCACGGCAGCAAAGCGAGCCGCAGCGCGAGCTGTCACAGGCAAACGCACGGTAATACAACGGCTGGATCACGCGCTGAACGTCTTCTTTCTCCTGACCAAACTGAAACATGCTGCTCCCCTATTCACAACAAAATCATGCCACCAGTATAGCACAAAGTCAGGAAAAATGCGATTCTACCTCTGCAAAGTGGTCGAGCAGCCAAACGACGAGATCGTCTTCCACGCGGCAGCCGACAAAATCCGCCTCTTTTTGCAGCGCCTCATGCGCATTTCCCGAAGCGATGCCCACGTCAGCGCGTGCGAGCATCTCCCGATCATTCAGGTAATCGCCGAGCGCGATGATCTTACGCCCCGCACACCTCGGATGACGGCGGATCCCATCGAGCATCGCGCCCTTTGAAACGCCTGTTGCAACGAATTCGTGATAGTTTGCTTCCGAATCGAAATGATTGCTGAGCGCGGCCACGCCAAAGGATTTCGCAAGCCGCTCCAAACGGTGAAGCGCAGGCGGCGCATCGCAGACAAAGAACTTGAGCCACCGTGTTTTCCCCATGTCCGAAACGGAAGCGAGCGGAACATGCCGGACGTGGTAGAATTCTTTTGCGAGGCGCGGGTCATCATTTTCCTCAGGGCTCACGATAAAACACGCCTCTTCCGTGTATACTTCAATACATGCCTTCGGAAACATCCCCAGACATTCCTTCGCGAACCGCACCCAAATATCCGGCGCATCCTCGGTTCCATGGAGTGGACGTGTCGCGATCACCTTTCGCGCCTGCCAGTCATAGAGCATCGCGCCGTTGAAAAAGACGCTCGGTGCCGTGACCGCAAGCCCCTCGATGTATCCCGATGCCGCCTCCGGCGTGCGCCCCGTTGCGACTGCGAAGAGCCCTCCATCCGCGACGAATGACGCGATTGCCGCCCGATTCGCCTTTGAAATGAGCTTTCCGCGTGGCACGATCGTGCCGTCGAGATCGCTGATGAGCAAGCAGCCATCGTATCGCTTCATAAATGCAAATCCTTTCCTTCCATAAACGCCTTTGGCGTCGTATGCATGATCCTTTTGAAGACCTGTGCGAAGTTCTTGTAGTCGCCGAACCCTGCCTGCTCCGCGATTTCGTAAACGCGCAGCCGCCCTTCCGACAACAATTCGATGCTCTTTTGAAGCCGATATGCCGTCAAAAGCTCACCGAATGTCTTTCCCGTCACTTCTTTTATCTTGCGTGAAAGGTAGCTCGAGGAAACGCCCTCATCCGCTGCGATCGTCTCGATGCTGGGACGTGACGCATAGCGTGCCTCAATCGTGCCGAGGGCGACGCGGACGTAAGGATTCCGTTTCGCGCAGTCCCGATACGCCGTCCAAGCATCGAGTTTTCCCGGCAAAGCCATCCGATCCCCGCCTGCGGCCGCCGCACGTGTCTGCAGGCGCGCGAAGACCGGCACGAGCGCCTCTTCCTCAACGGGCTTCAGCAAATAATCTGCCGCGCCGAGCCGCACGGCCTGCTGCGCATAATCAAAGTCCGCATAGCTCGTCAAAAAGACGACGTGCACCGTGCGATGCTCCCCTTGCAAGCGCTTTGCGAGATCGATTCCAGAAAGGCGCGGCATCCGAATATCAGTCAAAACGACGTCCGGCTTCTTTTCATGGATGAGTTCCAGTGCCTCTACGCCGTCTTCCGCGTCTCCGACGACGACCACGCCGAGTTTTTCCCAGTCAAACGTACAAACCAGGCCACGCCGTATGATTTCCTCATCCTCTGCTATGACCAGCTTCAGCACGCTGTCCCCTCCTCTCTGCAGGCAAATGAAGTGTGACTGCCGTTCCGCCATCGGGCGGACACCATACCGTCAGCCCGAAGCCCATGCCATACATGAGCTCCAGCCTGCGATGCACATTATAGATGCCCGTATGGGTGCAGATCCCCTCCGCCTTTCCCTTTCCTGCTTGCAGCAAGCCCCGCACATGTGCGAGTTTTTCTTTTTCCATTCCCATACCGTAGTCGCGGACTATGACTTCAACCGTGTCATGCCCTGCCATTTCCGCCCGCAAGGCGATCCGTATCGTGCCATCCTCCGAAGCGCCGTAGCGCACGGCGTTTTCAAGGAGCGGCTGCAAGAACAGGCGCGGAACCATGCAGTCAAGCACGTCAGGGGCAAGCTCCTCCTCATAGCGAAGGCGCTTGCCAAAGCGATACTGTTGAATCTCCATATAGCTATGCGTATACGTCATGTCTTCCGAAAGGGGCACGCAGCGCGCTTCCCCTTTGATGCTGTAGCGCAGCAAGCTCGCGAGCTCCATGAGCATGTGCTGCGCGGCAGCGGGATCGAGCTTGACCATGAAGCGGACGTTTTCCAACGTATTGAAGAGGAAGTGCGGGTTGAACTGGCTTTCCAGGCGGCGCATCTCCGAAACGGCGGTCACGCGTGCTTCCTCCTGCTCCACCATGCGGATGCGTGCGCGCGTCTCACGCCGTACGCTGAGCAGCAGAAGAGGAACGAGCACGGCGAGCACGCACAGCAGGATGACAAGCCCTAAGAGATAGTGGCTAAAGAGATTGGAAACAGGCATGACCGACCAAAGCCGCCATCCGCCCGGCACGGCGAGCGGCTCGCTCGTCACGAAATACTGCTCGCCGCGCGCTGCTGCAACGCCGCGCACCGCTGAGGAAAATGCGGGGAGGATCTTTCCCTGCCGACCATCCTCCCACTCGCCTCCCGTCATGATGCAGGCGTTCCCAAAGGCATCCGTCAGCGCAAAGCCTAGGTGGGGCGACGTGATGCTGCGCACGAGATACTCACTCGGTATGACGAAAAAGAGGTATCCTTCCGTCTCCTCTCCGACCGACTGCCCGATGATGAGATCCTGCCGCCCATCCGTACGCACGACAAATTCCGCGCATACCGTGTCCGGCCTCTCCCTCATGCGGCAAAGAACCCCCCACGATGGCTGCAGCGGGATCCGCATCTCCGGAAGCCCATTTTTGCTGCCTAAGATGAGCGCGCCATTGGAATCGAGCAGGAAAAACTGCGTGCCGTCGTGCGCAATGTTGACCTCGTGGTAGAGGTAAGCGTAAAGCGATGCCCGCTCCGAGCCGTTTCGCCGAAGTACAGGAACCGTAGCAGCCCCGACACGCTCTGCTGCCTCGCGCGCGCGCATGGCGTAGTCCGAGAAAATGCCGTCGAGCACCTCACGCGCAACAATACGGCTCACGTCACTCTGCTGCACGACATGATACTCCCAGCTCCCCACGACGAGCCCGACAGCGAGCAGGACGAGAAGGAGCACGGGGATGAGCGCAAACTTCATGAGCGTACGCCGCACGCTCTCCCGATAACTGTTCATCGCCGCGCCTCCTTCCCTATTTTTTTATTATAGCAGAAAATTTGCTGCTATGGGCAGGATCCGAAAAACCCTCTCGTTCCCCCTTCCATCCGAATGTCTCATGCAGCCAAGTACATTGGCAATCGGACGGTATGGGAAAAGCGAGAGGGCTTTTCGCGATTACTGCACGCTCGTGAACACATCCTTGAACTTGTCGAGCCATGCCTTCTTGTTCTTGTTGATGACCTGTTCGTCGCCCTCGATAAGATGGATCTCGGACTTCTCAAGCAGGCCTACAGGGGCGGAGACATCGTCACGCACGCTGCGGCGATGGAGTTTCTGCGTGATAAGCGTCTGTGCTTCTTTGCTCGTGATGAAGTCGATGAACTTCTTCGCATTCTCCATGTGCTTCGCGTTCTTCACGATATAGATGCCGTCTGGGTTCGAGATGACGCCTTCCTTCATGTAGACGAGCTTCACTGGCGCGCCATCTGCAACGTACTTCGCGCCGCCTTCCTCGAACGTGCAGCCGACCGCATACTCGCCGTCCGCGACGCCCTTATAGACAGCAGACGACCCGGAGAGGAGCTTGCCGTCGAGGTTCCTGCAGAACTTTTCGACGTAATCCCAGCCGTTGTCGGGATTGCCGTTTCCCATTGCGTAGAGCATATTGATGAGATGCTCATACGACGACGAGGACTTCGACGGATCTGCCATCGCGATCCTGCCCTTGAGGGCAGGATTCAGAAGATCTTCATAGCCCTCAACTTTGATATCGCCGATCAGATTCGTATTGACCATGATAACACTTGGAATATCCGTGAAGCGCGTGATCGATCCTTCCGTATTCTTGAACGCTGCCTGCACGTGATCCTCATTCACCGACTGATACGGCTCGAAGAGATTGGCTTTCGGCTTCATGGTCGAGAGCGAGCCGCCCCAAAAAATATCGGCGAGCGGGTTCGCCTTCTCCGACTCGACGCGCTTCAATAGCTCGCCCGTGCCGGCGGCTACGACTTCCACCTTGATGCCGCTCTGCTTCTCGAACTCCTCGACGAGCGGATTGATAAAGGAGAGTGGATGCGGACAGTAGATGACGAGCTTTTCGCCGCTATCCCCGCTGGAGGATGACGCCGCCTGCTTGTTTCCGCCTCCGCCGCAGCCCGCCAGCCCCGTCGCCAGCACGGCGGCGCCGAGGAGCGCCGCTACGAGTTTTCTGAGTTTCATGATGCTTCCCCCTTTGATAAAGAATAAAACAGCTTGCCTTTATAGTGTTACATCGCGTCGGCCGGATACCTTGAAGAAGATGACCATTGCCGCGATCGTCGTAACCGTCAAGATCGTCGAGAGTGCGGCGGCTGTGCCATAGCTCGCACGAATGACCTCTGTGTAGATGGCGACCGACATCGTCTTCGTGTCGCCTGTGAAAAGGATGACGGAACTCGAAAGCTCATTGATCGCCGTGATCCACGAGAGGATCGCCCCGCTCATGACGCCCGGCAGCATCATGACCGCCGTGATTTTGAAAAACGTCTTGAGCGGCGAAGCACCGAGGCTGATCGACGCTTCCTCCATGCTTGGGCTGAGTTGATAGAGAATCGCCGAGCTCGAACGAAGCGTGTAGGGCAGGCGCCGTATCACGAGTGAAATGATAATGATGATCGCCGTGCCAGAAAGCAGCATCGGCTCTTCATTGAATGCCAAGAGGAGCGTGATGCCGAGGACCGATCCGGGAATAATGTACGGAAACATCGAAAGGGTATCGATAACATCCGTGAGCCAGCTCTTTTTGCGCGTCGTCAGATAGGCGACCGTCATGCCGAGGAAGATGATCATCGCCATGGCGATCGTACTGAATAGGTACGTGTTGGAAACAGCATTCCATAGATTCGAGAAAATCGTCCGATAACTTTCGAGCGAATAGCCATCGATGAAGACCGAGCCATTCGTATTCTGGAACGACGTGTAAATGACGACGAGCTGCGGAACCATGGAAAGCGCGACGAGCAGGTAGATTCCTGCATGGACAACGACGCACTTCACCCCGTGAAGCGCATGGACCTGCATGGGGCGGAGCGAGCTCATCGTGAACGATTTCCGATTGACGATGTACTTCTGCACCATGAAGATCGACGACGTGATGAGCACCATGATCGCCGCCATCGCCGCAGCAAAGTTTGCCTGATCACCGACCTCATTGATAAACTCTGAGTAAATCATGACAGGCATGACATTAAAGCCTTCACCGATGAGCATTGGCGTACCGAAGTCTGCCATCGCATTCATGAAAACCATCAATGCACCTGCGAGAATCGTCGGCGTGATGAGCGGAATAATGATCGTGACGACCTTGCGGAACCCGCTGCAGCCGAGGCTCTCCGCTGCCTCGATGAGCGCCGAGTCGATGTTCTTCATCGCGCCTGCCACATAGAGGTAGATGAACGGATAGAGCTTGAGTGTCAAGACGAGCAGGATGCCAGCAAATCCGTAAATCGACGGGAAGCTGATGCCGTAGTCCGCGAGAAACCGCGTGAGCATGCCGCTCCGTCCGCCGATGAGGATCCACGAGTACGCGCCGATGAACGGCGGAGACAGCAGCGAGATGACGATGCACACCTCGACGAGCGGCTTGAACTTGATGCGGTACAACGTCATGAAGTACGCGACTGCCGTGCCGATGATGCATGCGAGCAGCGTCACGCACGCCGTGACCGAGAAACTGTTGATCATCGATTGGTAATAATACTTGCGTTCAAAGAAATGCGCGAAATGAGAGAGCGTCCACTCCCCCGTATTGGGATCTTGAAACGCGCTCACGAAGAGCGAGAATAGCGGGTAGATGAGAAAAAGACCAAATACGATGATCGAGAGCGCCGTGATCCCTGCCCAAAAATCCCAATGAAATGTTCTATTCATGGCGCACCACACCTTCCATGAGGCTATGACTGCCATCGGCGGAAAAGACGTTGGCTTTTGCGGCATTCGGACGAAGCGTCACGGTCTCGTCAACATCGAGAATACGCTCCGCATGGCCGAGATCCTGACTGTACTCGATGGAAGGCTGCCCCGGCACGAGCATGGACGCTTCGAATGCCAGCCCGTAATTGATGTACTTGCCTAGGAATACCTTCGTATGGATCTTGCAGGCGAGCCCGTCTCCCGCAGCACGAATCGAGAACTCTTCGGGGCGAACCGATACGATGGCTTCCATTCCTTCCTGCGCCTCTGCCGAGAGATTCTCCATCGCCATCGTGTAGCCGTCCGCAAAGACGACGGCAAGCCCACCTCCCTTTCGCGCAATGCGGGCACGAAAGAGATTGGAATGCCCGATGAAGGTCGAGACGAACACGTTGTACGGGCGCGTGTAAACCGTATGCGGGCGCGCTGTCTGCTGGATCTCGCCCTTTTTCATGACAGCGATGCGGTCGGAAATCGAAAGTGCTTCTTCCTGGTCGTGGGTGACGTAGACCGTCGTGATGCCGACCTGCTTCTGCACCTCGCGAATCGCCGCGCGCATCTCGACGCGAAGCTTCGCATCGAGATTGGAAAGCGGCTCGTCCATGAGGAGGACGCTCGGATGAATGACGATCGCACGCGCCAGTGCGACGCGCTGCTGCTGCCCGCCTGAAAGTCGCTCTGGCAGCCTGTCCTGATACTCCGTGATCTGCACGACATCCAAGATCGCATCGACGCGCTTCTTCATTTCATCCTTCGGAACATGGCGGAGCTTCAGTCCATATTCCACGTTCTGCCGCACCGTGAGATGCGGGAATATCGCGTAGCTTTGGAACACCATGCCAATGTTGCGCTGATGGGCGGGAATGTCGTTGATGACCTTGTCATTGAAGCGGATCGTTCCGCCCTCGATGGAGTTGAAGCCCGCGATCATGCGGAGAAGTGTCGTCTTTCCACACCCCGACGGTCCAAGGAGGGTAAAGAACTCTCCATTTTTGATTTGTTCCGTGAGATGCGGGATAATCGTAAGATCTCCGTATCGTTTGATGACCTCATCGACTTGAATCGCAACGCTCATGCTCTTCCCTCCTACATGCTTCCATGCTTCGTATCGTACCGAATCTGACTGGTCTGATTCGTTTTTATTATAAAAAAAGAAGCAGGATTGAACAATCCACAATCCTGCAAAAATATCATAAAAAATGAACAAACAATTTTCCTTAGAAGAAATATTCGATTCGGCCAAAGAGCTTGTTCTGCGACGTCTTGCCCTCAGGCTCTGCCGAATAGATCTGGTCGCCCGTAAAGTAAATGAGCGTGCCGACGACATGCTTCGCAAACGTGTACGTGCCGCCAAGCTCCCAGCCTTTCGTATTCCACATCGCACCATCGAAAGTCGGCGCAATCACGCAGCCGCCGCCCAAGTAGCGATAGGCCAAATGAAGGCCAAAGGTGTGCGGGTCTTCCGGCTTTGCCCCCTTGTAGGCGAGCTCAATATGATACGCCTTGAGGTGCTCGGCTTTGATCTCTTGGGACTCTGCGCTGCTATTCTTCCAATAGCCGCCCGACAGCGCAATGGCATGATCCGGGCGCCATGCCGCACCGAGCCCCCAAAAATGGCATACCTTATCCATGCCAGCGACGTTATGGACGAACGATTCGTTCTGCATGCGCACGTAGTCCGCTCCGATGTGGAATTTTTCCGATGGATTCCAGTTGAGATTTACGAGCTGCAAATTCGCCGCTCCATCGGCATCCATGCCGGCTTCCTGTGCCTCCTGCAGCTCACCGCCCCATGCGGAATGCCCAAGACCATAACGTCCTGCGGCAACCGTGCCGAAGAATTTCTTCTCGGCGCCGAGCGTCACGGCGACGCCGGACATATCGTCATCGATCAGGACGCCTTGCTCCGTGTATACGGGCAGCTTGCCGATGTCCACAACGGCAGACCCATAGGCTCCTTCTGCGTAAAGGCGCTTGAGCGAGACCTTATCGCCATTCTCGCCTTTCGCATCATCACGGGTCGGATCAAATGCCGCATCGAGACGCGATTTGACCGTCCAATGCGCGCTGACTGCGGCCTCCGGCTCCAGACGCAGCAACAGCTCATGATCTTTCTGCGCGCCTCCCTCATACTTGTTGACGAAGTCGCCCGTCGTCTTCGCATACGTGGCACGCAGCTCTCCCGTCCATTTCACACGGTCTGCATTCCGTTCCAAATGGGCAACGCGCACGCCGAGATTGTTAAGCTCATCACGGAACTCAGCGGCGAGCCGATCGACCATGGCTTTCTGCTGGGCACTCATCCGATCTTCCTTCGCCATCGCCTTGGCCACGAGCTGCGCCATCTCATAGCGCGTGATCGCTTGCTGCCCGCGATACGTGCTGTCGCCATAGCCCTCGATGATGCCATCGTCGGCAAGCTGCGCCACCGCATCGTACGCCCAATGCCCTTCCGGCACATCGCTGAATGGATTCGCCGCTGCAAACGTCGTGGAAGCGGCAGCGATAACGAGCGCCGTCGTGAGAGCCGCCGCAAGAGACTTTTTCATAAAAATTTCTCCTTCCAATCGTTCCCTTATTGATCCATAAATATTGCTTTGGATATATCCAATCCAAATAATAATATTCAATACTATAAAAGTCAATAAAAATTATAATCATTATCATTAATTTTGTATGGGAACCCGATTATTGCAAACAAATAGCTCCTCCTATTGCAGCATTCATTCCGCAACAGGAGGAACTGGATCCATCTCGTTTGATTCAGCCTTTCGCGATTGGCATTAAACGGCAGGCCGCTTGCTCAGGCCTTGGCCCGCTCTCTTAGCGCCTCGCGCGCGAACGCCACTGGATAAGCATGTGCCGGAGCGTCATAAACGGATGATGCAGGATCATGCGCAGGCCGGCATAGCGCATCACTTCCTTGATCTTCGCGCGCGGTTCTTTTGCGTAGCAGTGAACGGGGCATACGGCGCAGAAGGTCTTTACTGCCATGCGCGGGCATTTCTCGATGCGATGGAGCGCATAGCCGAGCAGGGCATCACAGTCGGCACAGAGGTCTTTTCCTGCCGCCGGCGCGTGATGATGTGCCTTGCAATACAGCGTGAGTATCTCTCGCATCGTGTCCATTTCTTCCCGCCGCTTCTCTTCCGTATCCATATCGCACGCCCCCTTCCAGATTCCGATGAAAAGCATACCATAGAAAAAACGGCGGCGCATTGACAAATGCTACCGCCGCAAAATTTCTCTTACTTGAACTCCACGAAGTCGTCTATCCGCGCCCCGCCTTTTATCATGGGTTCGACGAAACTGCGCCAAACGTTCAGCACGATGACGCGCGGGTGGCTTTTGTCCGCAAGCGCACGCTCGAATGCCTCCGCAAATTCATCCTGCGTCGACACGGCCTCTGCCGCAATGCCAAAGCTTTTTGCGTACATCACGTAGTCCATCGGATAGTCGAGCTCACAGGCAATGTAGCGTGACTTGTACATGACCTTCTGAAGCTGCCGGATCATGCCGAGGCTCTTATTGTTCACGATGAGCGAGATAATCGGAAGCTCCAGCCGTGCAATCGTGTAGAACTCGCTGCCCGTCATCTTGATGCCGCCGTCGCCCGCGATGTGGATGACGCGCCGCGCTTTGCCATAGGAAAGCTGTGCGCCCATCGCAGCGGGAAGTCCATAGCCCATCGTGCCGAGGCCGCCCGAGGTCAGCCACGTGCGCGGCTCCTCTATCACGAGGTGGAGCGCCGCCCACATCTGGTGCTGCCCGACGTCGGTCGCATAGGCGTACGATTTGCCCTTCGTGCTGCACGCAACGCGATGGAGCGCCCACGGCACGGTCAGGCGGTCCTGCTGGTAGTCGTAGCCGTACTGCGCACGCCACGCCTCGATCTTCTTCCACCACTCCGCGCGCGGTCTAGCTGCCTCGTAGCGCATGAGAAAAGCGAGTATCTCCTTCATCGGCCCAGCAAGCCCGAGTGCGTTTTCGACATTCTTGTCGATTTCAGCGGGGTCGATATCGATGTGGATGAATTTCCTGCCGCGCGTATAGTTCTTGACATTGCCCGTAAGCCGATCACCGAATCGGCTGCCGATCGCGATGACGAGATCCGATGCGCCGATGGCGTGATTCGCCGCCTTCTCACCGTGCATGCCCGTAAAGCCAAGCGACTGCGGATGGGAGCTCGGAATCGCGCCGAGTCCCATGAGCGTATGGACGACGGGCAAATGATTCTTCTCGATAAAAGCGATGACCTCGCGCGAAGCACCTGCCGATATGACGCCGCCGCCCACGATGACGATAGGACGCTTGGCGCGCGCAATCTCCTCTGCCGCCTCCGCGACACAGATCATAAAGTCGGCATCGGGCTTTGTGTGCGGCTTGCTTTTGGGTGGTTCCGCTTCATAGCCGACGTCGGCATTGAAGAGGTCGCGCGGCACGTCGACGAGCACGGGTCCCGGTCTCCCTTTTCTCGCAATTTCAAACGCTTGTCGGACGCTTGGAACAAGCTGCTCTGCGCCCTTGACCTTGAAATTATGCTTCGTGACCGCCATCGTGACATCGAGGATATCCGTCTCCTGGAACGCATCGCGCCCTAAAAGGCTCGTATCGACCTGCCCCGTAATGGCGACGACGGGAATCGAGTCCATGAACGCCGTTGCAAGTCCTGTGACGAGATTTGTTGCGCCCGGGCCGGACGTCGCGATGCAGACGCCGACCTTTCCGGAGGCACGCGCGTAGCCGTCCGCCGCGTGTGCGGCATTCTGCTCGTGCGTCACGAGGATTTCATGTATCTTGGCATCGCCATAGAACGCGTCGTAGAGCGGCAAAATCATGCCGCCCGGATAGCCAAAAACCGTGTCGACGCCCTGCTCCTTTAGGCAGCGCGCGACGGCTTGCGCTCCTTTCATGGGCTGCTCCTTTCCGTCTTTTCGCATACTGCTCAGATGCGTTTCAGATACGCTCGCAGATGACCTTCGTCATCTCGTCCGTATTTGCCTTTTGGAACCCTTCCCGCCAAAGATCCGGCGTACGGAAGCCCGCTTCAAGCGCCTTGTCGACCGCCGCCTCAATGGCGCGCGCCGCCTCTTCCTCGTGAAGCGAGTAGCGCAGGAGCATCGCCGCCGATAAAATCGTGCCGATCGGGTTTGCGATCCCCTTGCCCGCGATGTCGGGCGCACTGCCGTGAATCGGCTCGTAGAGGCTCGTGCTCGTGCCGATGGACGCCGACGGCATCATGCCGATCGAACCGCCGACAACTGCCGCTTCGTCGGATAGGATATCGCCGAAGAGATTGCCCGTCACGATGACGTCGAACTGCGTCGGTCGGACGGCAAGCTGCATCGCGCAGTTATCGACGTAAAGGTGTCCTAACTCGATGCCCTGATAGGATTCTGCGAGCTTTGTCACCGTGCGGCGCCAAAGACGCGATGTCGCGAGGACATTCGCCTTGTCGACAGATGTCACCTTGCCGCGGCGGAGCTTCGCCGTCTCAAAGGCGAGCCTTGCAATGCGCTCGACCTCAGGGACGGAATAGTTCTCGAAATCCCATGCGCGCTCCACGCCGTCATGCTGCTCGCTCTCACACTTGTCGCCAAAGTAGATGCCGCCGATGAGCTCGCGCACGATGACGAGATCGACGCCGCGCACGAGGTCTGGCTTTAATGGCGAATACTCGGTAAGCGAATCCGCGACCTTGACGGGACGGAGATTCGCGTAGAGACCAAGTTCCTTTCGAAGCCCCAAAATCGCGCGTTCGGGGCGAAGGGCAGGCTCTACGGAGTCCCACTTGCCGCCGCCGACCGCACCGAAGAGGACGCCGTCCGACGCCTTGCAGGACTCCAGCGTATCTGTGGGAAGCGGCGTGCCGAACTTATCGTACGCCGTGCCGCCCGCATCCTTAAACGCATAGGAAAGCCCAAGGCCAAACTTCCCGTCCACCTTCTTGAGCACCGCGACGGCGCTGTCTACGATTTCCTTGCCGATTCCGTCGCCCGGAATGACCGTGATATGATATGCCATAGTGCTGCCTCTTTACTTCTTCTGTTTGATGTAGTGGATGAGCCCGCCTGCTGCGGCGATGTCCTGCACGAAGCCCGGAAGCGGCTGTGCGTGGAACGTCTCGCCCGTCGTCACGTCTTCGATGACGCCCGTCGCCGTATCGACACGGAGCTTGTCACCTGCATGGATCTTCAAGGCGTCGGCGCCGATCTCCAGGAGCGGCAGCCCGATATTGATGCCGTTTCGGTAGAAGATGCGCGCGAAGCTCGCAGCGACGACGACGGGCACGCCCGATGCCTTGATGGCGACAGGAGCGTGCTCACGCGACGAGCCGCAGCCGAAGTTCCTGCCGCCGACCATGATGTCGCCTTCCCTGACGTTCGGCGCGAACGTCGCGTCGATGTCGGCCATGCAGTGGCTCGCAAGTTCTTTCGGGTCGAACGTATTGAGGTAGCGTGCGGGAATGATTACATCGGTATCGATATTGTCGCCGTAGCGCCAGACCTTGCCTTCATGCTTCATTTACTTTACCTCCTCTGGCGTCGCGATGCGTCCTAGGATCGCACTCGCCGCTGCGACGTGCGGGCCTGCTAGATAGACTTCGCTGTCGACGTGCCCCATGCGGCCGCGGAAATTGCGGTTCGTCGTCGAGACGCACTTCTCGCCTGCCGTCATGATGCCCATGTAGCCGCCGAGACAAGGGCCGCACGTCGGCGTCGAAACGGCACAGCCTGCATCGATGAACGCATCGACGTAGCCGCGCTTCATCGACTCCTTGTAAATGGCGGGGCTGCCCGGAATGACGATGCAGCGCACGCGGTCTGCGACCTTGTGCTCCTTCAGTATATTTGCGGCGATCTCCATATCCTCAAGGCGTCCGTTCGTACAGGAACCGATGATGACCTGATCGATTGCAATGGGCGCGCCGATGTCCGCAACGCGCTTCGTGTTGCCCGGCAGATGCGGGAACGCGACGACGGGCTTCAGTGCCGATAGGTCAATCCTAACCTCCTGCACATAGCTTGCATCCGCGTCTGCCTCGACTGGCTCATACGCCTTCGTCACACGACCATCGACGTACGCCTTCGTGATGGCATCGAACGGGAAAATGCCCGCTTTCGCGCCCGCTTCGATCGCCATGTTGGAAATCGTGAGACGATCCGTCATCGTGAGCGCCGCGACGCCTTCGCCCGCGAACTCAAGCGACTTATAAAGCGCGCCGTCGACGCCGATCCTGCCGATCAGCGTCAAGATGACATCCTTTCCACTGATGTCCTTCGCCTTCCTGCCCGTCAGCGTGACCTTGATGGCCTCGGGGACTTTGAACCAAGCCTCGCCCGTCGCCATGGCCGCGCCGAGGTCCGTCGAGCCGACCCCCGTCGAGAACCCGTTCACCGCACCGTACGTACAGGTGTGCGAGTCGGCACCGATCGTCAGCATGCCCGGTGCAACGATGCCCTTCTCCGGCAGGATGACGTGCTCGATGCCGACGCGTCCCTGCTCATAGTAATGCACGATTTTATGCTTGTGCGCAAAATCGCGGACGATCTTTGCGAGCTCGGCGCTCTTGATATCCTTCGACGGCTGGAAGTGATCCGGCACAAGCGCGATCTTCGCATGGTCGAACACGGGGCGCCCGATGCCCTCAAAAATCTTGATGGCAGGCGGCGCCGTGATGTCGTTCGCAAGCACCATGTCGAGCCTGCACGTCACGAGCTGCCCCGCATGGACGGAAGGG
>ERZ772945.435-NODE-435-length-34020-cov-17.296599_pt1 | contig 34020 bp, 21 predicted proteins | sample MGYA00511681_ERZ772945 | MGnify/ENA primary metagenome ERZ772945 (study PRJEB29015, sample SAMEA2737943) | human oral metagenome | biome: human oral; feature: human-associated habitat; material: dental | place: China | collected 2143 ...
ATTCCTCATGCTCCCAACGAAATGAAGCCAATGACACAGTTCAGATGACGTACCCCTTAAATATAGACTTTGGCTGGATCAGAAATACTGTTCCCCTTATACAGGTAAACCTATTTCTCTTTCAAAACTATTCACATCAGCTTACCAAATAGAACATATCATTCCACAAAGTCGATATTTTGATGATTCATTCTCAAATAAGGTCATCTGTGAGGCTGAGGTAAATCAGCTCAAGAGTAATATGTTAGGCTATGAATTCATCAAGAAACATAGTGGAGAGATTGTGCATTGTACGATGGTAGGCGATGTAAAGATACTTGATGCTAAGGAATATTATAACTTTGTAACAGAGCATTATGCCAACAACAGACGTAAGAAGGAAAACCTCTTATTAGAGGATATACCACAGGAATTTCTTAATCGTCAAATGAATGACAGTAGATATATCAGTAAGAAGGTGATGGCACTGCTGTCTAATATTGTACGAGAAGAAGGTGAACAAGAAGCAAAATCTAAGTTTGTTATCGCATGTTCAGGAGGCATAACAGACCGACTGAAACAGGATTGGGGACTAAATGATGTATGGAACAGCATCGTTTATCCTCGTTTTGAACGCCTAAACAAACTCACCAATACAGAGAACTTTGGACATTGGGAGAACAAAGAAGGGAAACAGGTATTCCAGACATCATTACCTTTGGAACTACAAAGAGGTTTTAGCAAGAAGCGTATAGACCATCGCCATCATGCTATGGATGCACTCGTCATAGCCTGTGCATCAAACAATATAATCAATTACCTCAACAATGAATCTGCTAAGAGTCAAGAAAAGAGAGAAGACTTGAGAAAGAAACTTTGTGATAAGAATCGTATTATTCGAAAACCTTGGGAGACCTTCACGCAAGATGTACGTACAGCTCTTGAGGATGTCGTAGTAAGCTTTAAGAATTATGTCCGTGTCATCAACAAGGCTACGAACTATTACGAGAAATATGATAAGAATGGTAAGAAAGGAATAGCAGAGCAAAAAGGACAAGATATGTGGGCTATAAGGAAGCCTATGCATAAAGAGACAGTATTTGGTCAAGTGAATCTACGTCGTAAAGTTACTGTTAAACTAAAGGATGCACTTGAGAAGGTTCCTGCTATCTGTGACAAGGAACTGCGTGACTACATCAATAATTTAGTAGCAAAACAGTTCAATAAAAAACAAATACTTGCACATTTCAAAAGCATCAACAATCGTCTAAATATGAAATCTGTAGACAAGGTTGACGTATGGCTGTTCAGTGACGAAAAGGAACCTATGGTCGCTACACGCAAATCTGTAGACACATCATTTGATGCTAAGCGCATTGCTACCATTACCGATACTGGTATCCAAAAGATTCTTCTCAACTACCTCAATGCAAAAGACAATGATCCAAACATTGCCTTTACTCCAGAAGGAATAGCTGAAATGAATAAGCATATCACTGAATATAACAATGGTAAGCAACACCAACCTATTCTGAAAGTTAGAGTCTCAGAGCCTAAGGGAGCAAAATATCAAGTAGGTGAAACGGGCAATAAAACGTCAAAGTTTGTTGTAGCACAAAAAGGAACAAACCTTTACTTTGCAATCTACGAAGATAAAGAAGGTAATCGTTCATACAATTCCATCCCATTGAATGAAGTTATAGAACGATTGAAACAAGGATTGTCTCCAGCAGAAGATTTGAATAAACGAGGAGAAAAGTTAAAATTCTATCTTTCTCCAAATGACTTGGTATATGTTCCTACTGAAGAAGAAAAGCTATCTGGTGAATGCAAACTCAACAAAGAACGAATTTATAAGATGGTTAGTGCGACAGAAAGTACATGCCTTTTCGTACCTTATTCAGCAGCCAAGCCAATATATGATAAATTTGAGTTTGAGGCTAAGAATAAAATGGGAAGAGCCTTAACTGGTGAAATGATTAAAGCTGTCTGCTGGAAACTTGAAGTAGACCGGTTAGGAAATATACTTAAGGTTATAAAGTAGAATTCATTGCCTATGATAAAGAAAACCCTATGCTTCAGCAATCCAATCTACTTAAGTTTGCGAAATGCACAATTAGTTTTGCATATACCAGAAGTAGAAAATAACAAAACATTGCCTGAGGCTATAAAAAAAGAAGCAGAGCGTACCATCCCGATAGAAGATATCGGGGTGGTGGTCCTTGACAATAGGCGTATTACCATAACCTCTGGCGCTATGGAAGCTTTGCTTGAAAACAACTGTGCAGTCATCACTTGTAATCAAAAGAGTATGCCTGTAGGATTACTCCTGCCACTATGTGGTAATACTACACAAAACGAACGCTTTCGCTCTCAATTAGAAGCCTCTTTACCTTTACGGAAACAGCTTTGGCAACAGACAATAAAACAAAATATTCTTAATCAAGAACATGTATTACGAATAAATACTGCTCAGGAAACCAATTGTATGCGTGTGTGGTCCAATGATGTACGTAGTGGAGATCCCGACAACCTTGAAGCAAGAGCTGCAGCTTATTATTGGAAGAATGTCTTTACAACCTATCCGAACTTTGTAAGAGACAGAGAAGGAACACCTCCTAATAACCTCTTAAATTATGGTTATGCTATCCTTCGTGCCATAATAGCACGAGCATTAGTAGGAAGTGGTTTGCTGCCAACCTTAGGAATCCATCATCATAATAGGTATAACGCCTATTGTCTTGCTGATGATATTATGGAACCCTATCGCCCTTATGTTGATCAATTAGTGTTAGATATCATTCAATGCAACTTAGAAATATCTGATATCACACGAGATTTAAAAATGCTACTTCTCGGTATTCCAATGTTAGATGTAGTAATAAATGGTAAGCGCAGTCCTTTAATGATTGCAGCCCAACAAACTACAGCCTCACTTGCAAAATGTTTTGCAGGAGAAATCAAACGCATTAGTTATCCAGAAATGTAAAATTATATGTCAACATTTGAGCGCTTCAGTGAGTACCGAATTATGTGGATTCTTGTATTCTTTGATCTACCAACGGAAACCAAGAAAGAGAAGAAAGCCTATACAGATTTCCGGAAATCCCTTATAAAGGATGGATTCACTATGTTTCAGTTTTCTATATATGTACGACATTGTACAAGTATGGAGAATGCAGAAGTACACATGAGACGTGTTCGTGCATTATTACCTAAGATAGGAAAAGTAGGGATACTTTGCATCACTGACAAACAATTCGCCAACATTCAACTCTTCTATGGACAAAAGACACAAACTCCAAATGCTGCAGGACAACAATTAGAACTATTTTAAAACAACCCAATATCATTAAAAAAGAAGAAAGGAAATAGATAATTCATAGTATCAAAACAATGAAATTAATTTTGATAACTTTTGCTGTCATTTTAACATTCGCTTCTAACTCATTGTAATCAAGGAATTTATTAATGGAGGAGAAATGACAAGAATGACAGCAAAATTGATTATATAAAAATTTGCATACTTATAGTGTGCTAAGAGACACACAGAAAAAAAAATTATAAATCATAGCACCCTCATATTTACTCTACAAGGCTTTTCGTTGAAACATCATTTCTTTCCATTTGGAAAAATCCCTCTTATTAAATACTACAATACCATTCGCTATAATCAATATACAATACAAAAAATCCCATTCAAAAGAAATGGGATTTTGAGTTGTGGATCAAAATTTATTTTTACAACAACTTTATATGTCACTAACACGCAATGCTTTACCACATATCAGTTGTTATTGATACCACAAAGGTAAGACTTTTCAAGCAAATCACAACGAAAACGTTAATATAAGAGTTTTATTTTTGTTGTTATTGATACCACAAAGGTAAGACTTTTCAAGCAAATCACAACTGTCAGCGTATTCTCAGACACATTCTCTTGGTTGTTATTGATACCACAAAGGTAAGACTTTTCAAGCAAATCACAACCGATGAGGACGAGAAAGGCTGCTATCCGCTGTTGTTATTGATACCACAAAGGTAAGACTTTTCAAGCAAATCACAACTGTATAGAATCTCCATAGGTTCTTGCCTTAGGTTGTTATTGATACCACAAAGGTAAGACTTTTCAAGCAAATCACAACTCCACTCATACGCTACGCATTCTTTAAGTGTTGTTATTGATACCACAAAGGTAAGACTTTTCAAGCAAATCACAACAAAGTAGCGAGGGCGCACAGCAGGTTAATGTTGTTATTGATACCACAAAGGTAAGACTTTTCAAGCAAATCACAACATACCTTTTGAGTTAAGTTTCACCCTATTCGTTGTTATTGATACCACAAAGGTAAGACTTTTCAAGCAAATCACAACTATACAAATCAAATTAAAAAAAGATAAGAGGTTGTTATTGATACCACAAAGGTAAGACTTTTCAAGCAAATCACAACTCCTCCGAGATGGTTTGCCACGTATTTACGTTGTTATTGATACCACAAAGGTAAGACTTTTCAAGCAAATCACAACTGAAGACCTCCAGTTATTACGTGAAAGTGAGTTGTTATTGATACCACAAAGGTAAGACTTTTCAAGCAAATCACAACTATGTCTCTTCCTATAGTCTCAAGTCTTAGTTGTTATTGATACCACAAAGGTAAGACTTTTCAAGCAAATCACAACTACGAACTTAATATATTCGATGAGATTATGTTGTTATTGATACCACAAAGGTAAGACTTTTCAAGCAAATCACAACGAGGAGGAATTGGAGTGTATCATTGCAGACGTTGTTATTGATACCACAAAGGTAAGACTTTTCAAGCAAATCACAACACATGGGTACTTTCTGTTTGCTTTGTTGTTGTTGTTATTGATACCACAAAGGTAAGACTTTTCAAGCAAATCACAACTTCCACAAACAAGTAAATACGAGTTTAACGGTTGTTATTGATACCACAAAGGTAAGACTTTTCAAGCAAATCACAACTAACAACGGACTGTCGATTGTCGATGATGAGGTTGTTATTGATACCACAAAGGTAAGACTTTTCAAGCAAATCACAACTAGATTCTAAAGATTACGTTGTTAAAGATTGTTGTTATTGATACCACAAAGGTAAGACTTTTCAAGCAAATCACAACTCTTTCTGAATGACGATGCAAAGGTAGGAAGTTGTTATTGATACCACAAAGGTAAGACTTTTCAAGCAAATCACAACACCGCTATTGTTGGGACTTGTACCCACATAGTTGTTATTGATACCACAAAGGTAAGACTTTTCAAGCAAATCACAACAGAACATCAGCAAGAAAGATAATACAAATGTTGTTATTGATACCACAAAGGTAAGACTTTTCAAGCAAATCACAACTAAATCTGATTATGTTGACCTTTTTGACAGTTGTTATTGATACCACAAAGGTAAGACTTTTCAAGCAAATCACAACTAGTAAGGTAATTTCTCTTAATCTTGGTCAGTTGTTATTGATACCACAAAGGTAAGACTTTTCAAGCAAATCACAACAGATGTGTTGGACGTGCCTTTTGTGCTTGTGTTGTTATTGATACCACAAAGGTAAGACTTTTCAAGCAAATCACAACTTCCACAAACAAGTAAATACGAGTTTAACGGTTGTTATTGATACCACAAAGGTAAGACTTTTCAAGCAAATCACAACACAAATGGCTATTAAATAGCCGTGCGCAATGTTGTTATTGATACCACAAAGGTAAGACTTTTCAAGCAAATCACAACAGCGTTTAATTGTAGGTGTATAGTAGATAGTTGTTATTGATACCACAAAGGTAAGACTTTTCAAGCAAATCACAACACGCTTAACGAGGTAGGCGCACACGTGCAGGTTGTTATTGATACCACAAAGGTAAGACTTTTCAAGCAAATCACAACCACTTCCCGCTCGTCCTTGAGTGGAACCTCGTTGTTATTGATACCACAAAGGTAAGACTTTTCAAGCAAATCACAACTATAACCTGAGACATCACATAATGTTTCTTGTTGTTATTGATACCACAAAGGTAAGACTTTTCAAGCAAATCACAACACTTTACAACATCTTTCCAGAATGCTGTCTGTTGTTATTGATACCACAAAGGTAAGACTTTTCAAGCAAATCACAACGCCTGATAAGGTTAGTGTTTATGCTAAAGAGTTGTTATTGATACCACAAAGGTAAGACTTTTCAAGCAAATCACAACTACTCTCAAAAAGGCTGTTGCTGATAAACAGTTGTTATTGATACCACAAAGGTAAGACTTTTCAAGCAAATCACAACTCTTTCTCTTTGATGTATAAGTGTGAATATGTTGTTATTGATACCACAAAGGTAAGACTTTTCAAGCAAATCACAACCAAATCGCTTTTCTTATCTTGCGGAGTGGTGTTGTTATTGATACCACAAAGGTAAGACTTTTCAAGCAAATCACAACTGCTACTCTGTGGAATAAACTCAAACCTCGTTGTTATTGATACCACAAAGGTAAGACTTTTCAAGCAAATCACAACCTCATCTGGTAATGCTCTTCCTTATGCTCTGTTGTTATTGATACCACAAAGGTAAGACTTTTCAAGCAAATCACAACTCATTCGGATATGTACCTACTTACTCCAAGGTTGTTATTGATACCACAAAGGTAAGACTTTTCAAGCAAATCACAACTTGCGTGGCATTCTTGGTGATGTGCTCATTAGTTGTTATTGATACCACAAAGGTAAGACTTTTCAAGCAAATCACAACGGATTTTCTAATTTTTCATTTAAATTCGAGTTGTTATTGATACCACAAAGGTAAGACTTTTCAAGCAAATCACAACACGCAAAAAAGAGCGGTATTGCTGACGAGTGTTGTTATTGATACCACAAAGGTAAGACTTTTCAAGCAAATCACAACAGAAGATGAATTACAAGCTGCAATAGATGGTTGTTATTGATACCACAAAGGTAAGACTTTTCAAGCAAATCACAACACTTTGGCAACTCCACGGGGTCGTCGTCAAGTTGTTATTGATACCACAAAGGTAAGACTTTTCAAGCAAATCACAACCATGCGAAGGAAGTCGCCTACAAGGCGGATGTTGTTATTGATACCACAAAGGTAAGACTTTTCAAGCAAATCACAACTCACTAAATCTCCATAAACAATCATCATAAGTTGTTATTGATACCACAAAGGTAAGACTTTTCAAGCAAATCACAACTATGCTAAAAAGGTTCGAAATTCCTACTGCGTTGTTATTGATACCACAAAGGTAAGACTTTTCAAGCAAATCACAACACAGGGTTGCTTGCTCCGTTGGTAATGACAGTTGTTATTGATACCACAAAGGTAAGACTTTTCAAGCAAATCACAACTCTTTCTGGCCAATATGTTAATACGTCTTCGTTGTTATTGATACCACAAAGGTAAGACTTTTCAAGCAAATCACAACCGTCTAAAGCGTCTCCGTAGCGCAGCTCTGGTTGTTATTGATACCACAAAGGTAAGACTTTTCAAGCAAATCACAACAGTTTTGCGATGCTTCTGCAACCTTCACCGGTTGTTATTGATACCACAAAGGTAAGACTTTTCAAGCAAATCACAACATAAACATATAAGTTTGTGGAGGGGTGGTTGTTGTTATTGATACCACAAAGGTAAGACTTTTCAAGCAAATCACAACTTAGCAACTGATGGATTGTTACCAAATGCGTTGTTATTGATACCACAAAGGTAAGACTTTTCAAGCAAATCACAACCTGTTGCCTTCGAACCTTTTTCGATATTTCGTTGTTATTGATACCACAAAGGTAAGACTTTTCAAGCAAATCACAACGCCTGGTGACGCTATTGCCTCTGCTCCTGCGTTGTTATTGATACCACAAAGGTAAGACTTTTCAAGCAAATCACAACATCTCTTAAGCCTCGTAAGCCTGCCACTACGTTGTTATTGATACCACAAAGGTAAGACTTTTCAAGCAAATCACAACCGCACTCCCTCTTTTTGCTTTTTATAAAGGTTGTTATTGATACCACAAAGGTAAGACTTTTCAAGCAAATCACAACCGTATTTCTAACATTGATAATCGCAAATCTGTTGTTATTGATACCACAAAGGTAAGACTTTTCAAGCAAATCACAACCAGTTCTTTAACGAAGCCTTGACACCAGCAGTTGTTATTGATACCACAAAGGTAAGACTTTTCAAGCAAATCACAACAACCTTCAACCTCGACTCTGATGCCTGCTGGTTGTTATTGATACCACAAAGGTAAGACTTTTCAAGCAAATCACAACAACTGAATATCGGGCAAGGTGGAGGCAGTGGTTGTTATTGATACCACAAAGGTAAGACTTTTCAAGCAAATCACAACTCAGCTCGTGCGTAACGGAATTATGCCAGCGTTGTTATTGATACCACAAAGGTAAGACTTTTCAAGCAAATCACAACTGATCAAGGCTTCGTCGACGACAATTTCACGTTGTTATTGATACCACAAAGGTAAGACTTTTCAAGCAAATCACAACGGAAAGGCAGGGGCAGAAACCCCTGTCAAGTTGTTATTGATACCACAAAGGTAAGACTTTTCAAGCAAATCACAACTTCTCGGAGCGAACAGGAAGACCATTGAGGGTTGTTATTGATACCACAAAGGTAAGACTTTTCAAGCAAATCACAACATTGAAAAATAATAACAAGAAAAACACAAGGTTGTTATTGATACCACAAAGGTAAGACTTTTCAAGCAAATCACAACTGAAATGGTCCTTAATAGAAATCAGCAAAGGTTGTTATTGATACCACAAAGGTAAGACTTTTCAAGCAAATCACAACGAACATCAATCTCCTCTAATGATGTCGTATGTTGTTATTGATACCACAAAGGTAAGACTTTTCAAGCAAATCACAACGGTATCACTGCTATTGCAGTGGTATCTTGCGTTGTTATTGATACCACAAAGGTAAGACTTTTCAAGCAAATCACAACTAAAGATTTATCCTACTATTCAATGCCTGGGTTGTTATTGATACCACAAAGGTAAGACTTTTCAAGCAAATCACAACCTGCTTGGGATGCGCTAATATCTGGCCAGTGTTGTTATTGATACCACAAAGGTAAGACTTTTCAAGCAAATCACAACCGCAAAAGCTGAAGATCTTCACGGAAGGAGGTTGTTATTGATACCACAAAGGTAAGACTTTTCAAGCAAATCACAACTAATGCTGTCATGCCGTCACCAACATTCGGGTTGTTATTGATACCACAAAGGTAAGACTTTTCAAGCAAATCACAACATTAACATCCAGCGATAACTTACCTTTTGGTTGTTATTGATACCACAAAGGTAAGACTTTTCAAGCAAATCACAACTGACAAGCAACTTAATGATAATGAAGTAGTGTTGTTATTGATACCACAAAGGTAAGACTTTTCAAGCAAATCACAACTGCGTGCTACTCGTTTCCTTTCGAAGAATGTTGTTATTGATACCACAAAGGTAAGACTTTTCAAGCAAATCACAACAGGACCAAGAGGGAAACCCTAAGATGTGCTGTTGTTATTGATACCACAAAGGTAAGACTTTTCAAGCAAATCACAACCATCATCACAAGATTTCACGGCAATAAGTTGTTGTTATTGATACCACAAAGGTAAGACTTTTCAAGCAAATCACAACGGTTATTCGCTCGACCCTTTGAATAATAATGTTGTTATTGATACCACAAAGGTAAGACTTTTCAAGCAAATCACAACTAAAGTAAACCCTCAACGCCACCCGGGTTGGTTGTTATTGATACCACAAAGGTAAGACTTTTCAAGCAAATCACAACTCATCTTAACTAACACGTTTTGCAAGATTTGTTGTTATTGATACCACAAAGGTAAGACTTTTCAAGCAAATCACAACTGGTCTGTCTAATCTTTAATTTATTCAATTGTTGTTATTGATACCACAAAGGTAAGACTTTTCAAGCAAATCACAACGAGTAGTTACAAAGAGTTGGGCGAAAAGGTGTTGTTATTGATACCACAAAGGTAAGACTTTTCAAGCAAATCACAACAATCTACGTAACAAGATGAACATCGTACGAGTTGTTATTGATACCACAAAGGTAAGACTTTTCAAGCAAATCACAACCTTATACCGTCTGCAATCTTTTCAGGTGTAGTTGTTATTGATACCACAAAGGTAAGACTTTTCAAGCAAATCACAACATTCGCAACGCTCTACATACAAATCGAGCAGTTGTTATTGATACCACAAAGGTAAGACTTTTCAAGCAAATCACAACAGAATGCTGGTTATGGAAAGATAGAAGTAGGTTGTTATTGATACCACAAAGGTAAGACTTTTCAAGCAAATCACAACAGCCTTGTTCAGAAGATTTACTGAAGAGGAGTTGTTATTGATACCACAAAGGTAAGACTTTTCAAGCAAATCACAACTTATCATTTATCATACTTTCTCGTCACAATGGGGATTGCTATTAATACCACAAAGATGGTATTTTTAGATGAAAAAGACTATTTGCAAGGATTTTTGTAATAATTACAAGGGATATTCTTTGCCGTTTAAGGGGAATTATATATCTTTGCCGACGATTTCAAAACGAGGAGTGGAAGACTACTGTTAACGAAGTTCTAAAGACAAAAGGACAAGGGATTTAGTGGATAACATTCTGAGTGAGAAAACGAGTTCATTATTAGGGTAATAGTGAGCCTATCATAGGGTATGACCATATCCAGGATGGAAGAAATTTAAAATCATCGTAGAGTAAAACCTGCTCACAGTAATTAGAAAGCCTAATTAGAGTGATCAAAAGGCCTACTCATAATAGATGGGGAGTCTAATTAGAGTAAGTGAAGGGCCTACTTATCGTAAAAAAGAGGCTTAATTAGGGTAAGTGGAAGGCTTAAACATAGCAGATGGGAAATAAAAAAATAGTGGACAAAAAGCTAAGAACTGGCAGAGAGAAATATAAAAGAGTGTTTATTAAATTCATGATATAAATCAGTAACAGATTATGAGTAAAGTTAATTTATTATTAGACTTCGTTCTAAATACCGCAGCATCGCTGAAAGGTACAGGTATTCATTTAATACGTATAGCAATCTTCATCATCTTTGTATGGATTGGTGGGTTGAAGTTTTGGAACTATGAGGCAGAGGGTATTGTGCCATTCGTGGCAAACAGTCCATTTATGAGCTTCTTCTACACAAAGAAGGCACCAGAGTATAAGGACTACAAGCTCAAAGAAGGCGAGTTTGACAAGGTCAAGCACGACTGGCATGAAGCCAACAACACCTACACCTTCTCTCATGGTTTAGGTATTGCCATTATGTCATTTGGCATTTTGACCTTATTAGGTATCTGGTTTCCAAAGATTGGTTTCGTTGGTTCAGGCCTTGTCATTCTCATGACGTTTGGCACGTTGTCCTTCCTTGTCACGACTCCCGAAGTATGGGTACCCAACTTAGGAAGTGGCGAGCACGGGTTCCCGTTACTTACTGGTGCGGGTCGTCTGGTCATCAAGGATGTATGTATCCTGGCCGGAGCGGTCGTTGTATTGGCCGATTGTGCACAACGAATTCTTAAAAAGAATAAGAGATAAAACGATTAATACAACGAGGGGGATGTGGCGACACATCCCCTTTTTTCGTCTCACTCGTTAAATACTTCGACAACTGTTCAGTAACTTTTATCGCAGAAAAAACATTACACATTATGTCGTCTCACCATGATATACACTATTAATGTATCCGTCTTTCTCCCTTCCCCGACCTACGCATATAACAGAAAGAACGTTTCCCCTGCCCATAAACTGAATATTTACGCCACGACAAGAGGGTCAGTCTTTCGCAAGATAGTCCTAAAATAATCCTTTCGTAACCATCATTCTCTATCATACGGAGCCTCAACATCGTGTGTACAAATTCTCTACACAACATTTGAAAGCGGTAAAAAAACACTCACAGATAAGCCCTTCAAGGGTTTATCCGACCACTCGAATATTTTTTCAAACATCCCATTCCACATCTCGGAGAACACCTGTAAAACCATAAAAAAACATTACACAACACCGAGTTAAACACCCTCAACACAAGGGTATAACCTCCCTTATCACCAACATCATAACCTTCAAAGAATCAGCATATTACAAACAGCATTCGAGAAGACACCCTTCATGCCTCAAGAAGGGCCTTCTCTGCATGCAAGAAGGGCATGTTCTCGCACGTAGAAGGGCCTCTTCTGCCACCTTAAAGAGCATGTACTATGAACAAGAGGGACGAAAAATGTTGACAAGGGGAGAAGGTGGATGTGGGGACCTCCCCCAACCCCTCCGAAGGAGGGGAGCCCAAACCTGCTATGAGAAAGTACACGATGTTTGTTTTTGTGGGTATGAAATATGCTGTTACTTACAAGCTGCTTTAAGACTCAATACTAAACAACTTGTATCCACATAACCTTTTTATCAACACCTAACATTCAATACCTAACACCTATGAAAGCATTTCATCAACACTTAACAGTAAACACCTAACACCCACAAAAGCACTTCATCAACACCTAACATTCAACACCTAACACCCAACACATCAACACCTAACACCCACAAAAGCACTTCATCAACACCTAATATTTAACACCTAACACCCAATACATCAACACCTAACACCCAATACATCAACACCTAACACCCACAAAAGCACTTCATCAACACCTAACATTAAACACCTAACACCCAACACATCAACAACTAACACCCACGAAAGCACTTCATCAACACCTAACATTAAACACCTAACACCCAACACATCAACACCTACTACCCACAAAAGCACTTCATCAACACCGAACATTAAACACCTAACACCCGACACATCAACACCGAACACCCACAAAAGCACTTCATCAACACCTAACATTCAACACCTAACACCCAACACATCAACACCTAACACCCACAAAAGCACTTCATCAACACCTAATATTTAACACCTAACACCCAATACATCAACACCTAACACCCAATACATCAACACCTAACACCCACAAAAGCACTTCATCAACACCTAACATTAAACACCTAACACCCAACACATCATCACCTACCACCCAAGAAAACATCCAATAAAATTCTCTCAGACACCACTTTTCAACAAACAATATAAGATAACATCGTCAATTCTCAGAGTAATTCGCTATCTTTGCAGACAAAGTTGAATCCAATGACTACGGAATACAATATACAGGCAAAGGTGCATCTTCTTGTCAGTTGGCTCTGTTTGATACTACTATTCGTTATCACAGGCTGCAAGGAGACAGCCCCTTCACGGTCGTTATCAGAGCGGGAGTTCCACTATGCCGACCGTTTGTCTGCATTGTCTATAGACAAGACTGGCTATTGGATTGGCGGAGAGACGGGTGTTATATGGCATATCAATGGAGACGAAAGGAAACGTTATTACACAGGGCTCGACCGCATCTATGACGTAGCACGCGACCCTTCGCATCCTAATCAGATTTGGATTGCATCACGTAATGCCGGTCTGCAGTTATGGAATATAGCAGCCGACACACTCCTCCATCAGCTTACCTACGACATTCCCGGCAAGGGTAGCCGTTATTCTCCCTACGATATAACGATAACAGCCAAGCACCTCTATGTCGCTACGTCACAAGGTCTTTTCTCCATGCCTATCAGTCAGCCGCAGCAAGGACTGACCCTACTCTATCCTATCAAAGCGGCGTCAGCAACCCAGTGTTGCGAGCCCTTCTTGGTCAACAACCTCTGTCCCGTCGACGACAAGTGGCTCTTTGCTGCCACACAGGCTGGAGTAATAAGCATAAACCTACACACGCAGAAGACAGAACTACGTCATAAAGGTGAGAATATACGCAAGGTAGCCTTCTATGACGCTCACCTCTGTATTCTTTCTGACAATCAACTAACGATAGAAAACATCAACGGAGCTGACAGCAAGCACTTTCCACTGCCTCAGTCGGTGCTATCCTTTTATAAAGCAGGCTCGACCTACTATTTCATCACATCATCGAGAATACTCTTATCCGACAATTTAGAGCGTTTTGTCAGTATTCCTCTCCGCAATAATGTACCCGACAATCCACATCGGACAGCCATTGCCGACGATGGAAACGGCTTCTCCATCCTCCTTACAAAGAACGCTCTATGGCGCATCCCCCACCATCTTGGTATCTTCAATGCCAACCCTCCTGTCGTTGCAGCATGTAGGATGGGTAATGACCTCATCTATGTAAACAACCAGCACGAGCTGTTTCGCCAGAAAGCCGACGAACTCATAGCCAAGAAGGTATATGACTTTGAAGACGACGAGTTGCCAAAGGAGATGTTTGCCGATGGCGAAGACATCTATTATTATACGGCTAATAATCAGGTGTACAGGCTCAGCATTGGCGAACAATACCTTATCAACCAGCTCTTCAAGCGTCCACAACTACTGACACAACCAAGGACACGTATCACCTCGATGGCTCTTCTGGCCCATGCGAACAAACTACTACTCGGTGTGCAAGACTATCTGCTGTCAGTAGACTGCCGTAATGGGAAGACAGACACGGTGAAGTCGATGAATAACAGGTATATTACAGCCTTCTATCAAAGCCCAGAAAGCGGCAAGATATACATCTCGACCCTTAATCACGGTGTGTTTGTCAGCAAGGGAAAGCAGGTGGAACGCATCGCAGGGACCGAGCACATGGTGTTTGTCAATAGTCTCTGCACCTACAATTCGCCACGCCCTCGCCTACTCCTCCTCACCAATCACTATCTACAAATACAAGGAGCTGACTCTATTCGGACCGATGGAAGCAATCAAATCTTTTGTATCAATGACAGTATTGTCTATACGATACCAGAGATGGGGATACATAAATACAAGATAAAAAACAACCGACTCTACGATTGTGGTAGTTTCTTTGATGACATACACTTCAATGCTCAGGCCGCTTTCAGCCTTAACAACACGCTCTACATTGGTTCTGACCTTGGCGTGATACAGTTGACTCCAGGCAAAGAGGAGGCAGCCAAGTGGGTTACCTTTGATAATAAAGCCCCCAGCCTACAACTTATTGGTATCATCCTCTTCACGATGATGAGTATAATAGGTATCATTCTCTTCAGCTATCGTAGGCACAAGACATTGACTTACAAGCAGCTCCAGCTAAGTAAGAACGATCTTCGCCATCGCTTAGAAGCGTTGGCAAGCCTAAAAGACAGACTGACAGAGAACGAACAAAACACACTTGAAGCTATTAGTAATGAGATAGAAACGATTAACATCAGTTCTCAAAGTCTGCGAGCTAACAATGAGCTGTTCGCCAACCTGTCGGCCCGCATTACCCGATTAAACCGTGACACAGCCCTCCAGATGGTGAAGTTTCTTAACGAACAGATCGACCGCATCCACCAATACGAAGTATATGAATGTAGCCAGATGATACACGACTCGGAAGAAGCCCGTAGCACAGATAACATCGAAATCATCATCGAACAATGCAAGAAGAACGAGGTGTGGCTCAATCATATACAAGAGATTAAGGAGCGACTCGATAAGTTCTATCGGTCGACCGAAGGCACGCTCGTCCTCAGCGGACTGAACGATGGCATGAGAGAAAGGCTGCAACATATACAAGAAGCAACCAAACATCTGACGATAGCCGAGGTCTATCCAGACTTTATCGTGGTCAAGGAACAATACGAAAACATCTTTACTCCGAAGGGGTTAAAGGTTATTTGCGATTATATCTCAGCCAGTATCGTGCAATTGCAACGGCTGAAAGGCTACGAAGAGATGGCAGAAAGCCTATTAAACGAACTGCAAACAATAGAGAAAGATATCGACAATCGTGACCGTATCGTACTATTGCGTCTGTTGCAAACTATCGACAATCGCATCACACAAATCAAGTACTTAAATACGCTCCAACAGCTGATAGAAGAATATACCACCATACACGACAATATAAAAAAGGAGAATGAAGAGCGGAGAATGAAGAAGTTTCATTCAAAACTCTTTGCTGACATCGACTCTGCTACACGTGATGTCACAGACCAGATAGCGCAAATATCAGAGCAATTCTTCATTAGCTTTGCCACAACAGACAAAGAAGTGTGCCAAGAGATATTCCACTTTACGAGCGTAAACAGCCAGCAAGTGCGTGTACTCATCCTGCTGCTTGCCATGCCAAGAGTGAAGCGTACACTCCTGCCAGGGATGTTAGGTATCTATGGAAACTTAAACCCTGTTGTCAGTCGACTCTATCATAGTAAGATAGGAGATAACAAGACGCTACTCGACGACTATTGTAAGCGTAATTCAAGTAGTATCGTCAATTATATTACAAAGCTATCAGAATAATTATAACAACTGATAACCAGCATATTAAGAATAGTTGCATCCATTTATTTTAGGCAAATAATAGGATGCAACTATTTTTATTTAGCCTTTTCATATACCTTTGCAACAACAGAAACAAATTGTCTTTTAATTAATTCAAAATTATAAATTCAAATCTATTATGATGACAAAGAAAACCTTAGTCGTTGGTCTGCTGGCTATGTTCTCAGTGACCACTTTCGCACAGACAACTACAAAGAAGATTAAAGACGTTCGTACACAGCCCGACCTCTACTACCTTCAGGACGGACAACAGGCAAGTTCTCTCGAACTGCTCCCTGCTCCTCCGCAGCCAGGTAGCATCCAGTTCCTTTACGATCAGGCTCAATATCAATGGGGAAAGATGCAGCGTGACACCCCACGAGGCGACCAAGCAGCAGCTGACGCACGTGTAGGTGGCGACGGAGTACCTAATGCCTTCTCTGAAGCCTTCGGTATTAAGATTAGCAAAGAGACAACTCCAGAGATTTACAAGCTCGTCTTGAATATGCGTGAGGACGCTGGCGACTTGGCTACACGCAGTGCTAAAGACCACTACATGCGTGTTCGTCCATTCGCTTTCTACAAAGAGATGACTTGCAACCCAGAGCAACAACAGGAGCTGTCAACCAATGGTTCTTATCCATCTGGCCATACGGCTATCGGTTGGGCAACTGCTCTTGTACTCTCAGAGATTAATGTCGACCATCAAAATGAGATACTTGAACGTGGCTACCAGATGGGCCAGAGCCGTGTTATCTGCGGTTATCACTGGCAGAGCGACGTAGATGCAGCACGCATTGTCAGTGCAGCTGTCGTAGCACGTCTCCATGCTGACCCTGCTTTCCAAGAGCAGTTAGCTAAGGCGAAGAAGGAGTTTGCGAAGCTAAAGAAGGAGGGTAAGATTGCAAAGAGCACCTTTAAGGCTGCCAACTAAGCCGTAAAGGAAAAGCGAGAAAGGAGTTAGCTTCGTCTGAAGATACAACTATCTGTCAGAGACTTAACTCCTTTCTCTCCCTCAACCTATCACTCTCTTTAGAATAGAAAACCTAATTTTATAGAATATAGACAACATAAATACATCTATGAAAAGAATTATCCTTATGGCAGCCTGTGGCTTAATGGCCTGTACAGGTGCCTTTGCTCAAGACGAAGAGCCAAAGTTAGTAGTTAAACCCTCAGGTCGTATCCTCATGGATGCAGGCGTTATGCACTCAACAGACGAGACACTTAACGACCAACTTAACGATGGTGTTGCCATCCCAGACGTACGTATGGGAGTCAGCGCAACCTACGGTAAATGGAAAGCAAAGGTCGATGTCGGTTATGCTCGACAAAGTCTTTCTCTCAAGGACATCAGCCTCGACTACAATTTCGACAAAGAGAACCTTATTCGTATGGGCTACTTTGTACATCAGTATGGCCTCCAGAGCGGTACATCCTCAAGCTTTAAGGTTTCAATGGAGGAGCCTTTAGCCAACCAAGCCTTCTTCAATAGCCGTTTGATAGGTGCTATGTACGTGCATGCTGGCGATAAGTTCCACGCTACAGCATCAGTGTTTGCTGAGAACGACGCAATGAAGATGACCACTGATAAGCTCGGTAACGAGGCATGGGGTGCGATGACACGATTGGTATGGCGCCCATTGACTGAGCGTGGTAAGATTTTCCATATCGGTATCAGTGGTGCTTACGAGTCACCGCGTTACAACAAGACTGCTGCTCTCAGCCATAAGTCATACACCTTAAGAGCTCCATTCCCAACACGTATAGCGAACGTCGCAGCCCAAGAAGCTACCATCTCTGATGCTAAAGCACTGTGGAAATTCTCTCCAGAAATGAACCTTGCGGTTGGTAACTTTGGTCTTGAGGCTCAGTATTTCTACGTAGGTATCAAGCGTGACAACGCCATGCCAAACTACAGTGCATGGGGTGCTTATAGCAATGTACGCTACTTGCTCAAGGGTCAAGGTTATACTTATACCAAGGCAGATGCGGGTATTGACACCCCAGACCCAGGTCCTATGGAGCTTGTTGCGGCCTATAACTACTCAACCTTAACGGACAAGGACGCCAATATCTACGGTGGTAAGGTTAACGATTGGTCGTTGACTTTCAACTATTACCTCAATAAGTACATGATTTGGCGAGTACGTGGTTCTATCACACGGGCCACTGACAACGCTGCATTCAACAATAATACGTTCTCTATCTTAGAGACTCGTCTGCAGATAAAGTTCTAAAACTCCGATAATTCACAACCTATTGTCGCACACTATGGGTTGTGAATTATGACTTAATAAAGTATTACTACAATGAGAAAAATCAATTCTTTCGTCCTCCTTCTGATACTGGCTCTACTCTGCCCAGTATTGGCTCAGGCACAGCTTCAGCGTTCTGACGCTTTCAAAGGGAAATATAAACTAAAAGAGGTTGTCATCCTCTCTCGTCATAACATCCGTTCACCGCTTTCAACCAATGGTTCTGCACTGAGCAAGATGACGCCACACGAGTGGACTAACTGGTCATCGGCTGCCAGCGAGTTAACGCTCAGAGGTGGTGTGTTAGAGACTGAGATGGGACAGTTCTTCCGCAAGTGGACCATCGAGACAGGGCTGTTCAAGGACAATTATGTACCTTCTATTGATGAGGTAAACGTGTATGCTAACTCCATGCAACGCTGTATCGCTACGGCACAATACTTCTCAAGTGGGTTCATGCCAGTGGCTGGCTTACGTGTAAACCACCGTTATGTACCTTCAAAGATGGACCCAATCTTCTTCCCACGCCTTACTAAGAGTACACCTGCCTTCCGCTCTGAAGCCATGAAGCAAATCAACGCCATGGGTGGAAAAGAAGGTCTTGTTGGTATCAACAAGGGATTGAAAGACAGCTATGACCTCATTGCCAAGGTCTTAGACATGAAGCAAAGCGAGTATTATAAGAAAGGAGAAGTAAAGGACTTCACCACCAACGACACCCAAATCACGCTCGAACTCAATCAGGAACCAGGCATGAAAGGTTCGTTGAAGAATGCTAACTCGGCCTCTGATGCGTTTATCCTTCAATATTATGAGGAGCCTGATGGCGTGAAGGCAGCCTTTGGTCATAAGCTCACAACGGACGATTGGACTAAGATTGCTAAGGTGAAAGATGTTTATGGAGACGTTCTTTTCACAGCACCTATCGTAGCTGTCAACGTTGCTCACCCTCTTCTACAGTATATGTATGATGAGTTAAACGACAAAGACCGTAAGTTTACCTTCCTCTGTGGCCACGACTCAAACATAGCCAGCGTCGATGCTGCCCTTGGAGTAGAGGAGTATTCACTCCCAAACTCTATCGAGAAGAAGACACCTATCGGTTCAAAGCTTGTTATAGAGAAATGGGTTGATGCTACAGGAAAGGCTTTTATAGCCGTAAACCTCGTTTATCAGAGTACTGACCAGCTCAAACAGATGTCTTTACTCGACCTCCAACACGCTCCACAGATTTTCCCTTTGAAGCTGAAGGGCCTCAATCAAAATACTGACGGACTATATACTTTCGAGGATGTCAACGCTCGCTTCCTCCAAGCTATCCGTGCATACGATGATATTAAGTAAATAAGTAGTGGACAAGTAGACGAGTTCTGGAGTTAACAAGTAGACGAGTTACTTGTGATGTAACCCATCACTCGTTCCTCTGTTATTATGTCTTTCATGTAAGTTGACAAGTTAACACGTTACAAGCAACTCGTTAACTCGTCTACTCGTCCACCTTGTCTACCAGTCTACTCTCGCCAACCATACTTATACATCGTATGTCCGTCTGTCCCTTTCCCATCCCCAACATATCTGAAAGAGGACGGGAGAGCCCCTTCAACAATAGGTTCCGAGGCATACATATAACCATAGGTATCAGCATCAACAGCTATCACATGCAAAGGATAAAACACATGGTTCTTGTCCTTTGCATAATTCTCACACTCCTTGTCGATTGTCTTATTCACATAAAAAGTGCTGATATCCACATCTTTCATAGGCTTAACATATCTGACAAGGACAGCCGAGTCACCTAAAGCAGCATAGATTTTATCATTATGCCGCCAATAGAAACCAATCCGTTCGTTCTCTTTCAATTGCCTCCAATGCCCACGTTCCTTATAATCACCGTAGGGTTTACAGGCCACAAGGAGTAATAAAGTAACAAGAATAAACACGTGTCTCATGTCCTTATAGACTTTATCAGAGTAGGACAAACAGCTGATTGACAGCGATTACTTCAGATACTCATCATCGCGAACAAGCACCTTTTCTATCTTACCAACATACATCGTGTGAAGATTTCCTTCTGGATAAGCCTGCTCGAAAATGTCTTTATCAACAAAGCCACTCTCTTTTAAGTCGGCAACATACTCTTTCTTACAGATAAGAACCATCTTTGCTTCCTTAAAATAAACACTATTATCGGCAAAAACCTTTGTCAGTCCTGCTTTCTCTATCTTGTCTTCATCACGTCCAGAGACCGTACCGAGATAAGCCATCTGCTTCTTGAAAGATGCGTCCATGACGCAGAGTGTGAAGTAGTCTTCCCTGTCCACGAACGTCTTTGTATATCTACTGGCACGGATATAGGTCACTGCTGTTGGGTCGTTATGGCCCCACATACAGCCAAGGTGTCCCCAACTGATTGTCATAGTGTTACATCCATCCTGCTCATTACCCGCTGTGACTAACATCCACTCCCTACCTAAGAGGTCGAATGGATTGAACTTTAAGTCCTTATAACTTACTTCTTTCATCCTAAATAATTATTTATTATACCCATAAAAACTTTTACCACATACAAAAGTAAGACTTTTATATGGTTAAACAAAGTACTCTGAGAAAAATTTTGGGACAGGGGAACAGGACAAGGGAACAGGCTGCTTGTAAGAAAGACAGGGTAACAGAGTAAGTAGACAAGGTGGACGAGTAGACGAGTTAACGAGTTGCTTGTAAGAGAGACATAGTAACATAGGAACGGAAGGGGGTGGTAACAGAACAATTAACTCGTTTACTTGTAACGTGTTAACTTGTCTACTGGCATGAAAGACAGGGTAACAAAGGAACATTTTTATAGTAACAAGCAGGTTAGCGGACAGGCTGCTTATCGAGAAGACAGGGTAACAAAGGAACGTTTTTATAGTAACGAGTAGACGAGGGAACTGGCTGCTTATCGAGAAGATAGAGTAACATAGGAACATTTTTATAGTAACAAGCAGATTAGCGGACAGGCTGCTTGTCGAGAAGACATAGTAACAGAGGAACGAGTGATGGCTTACATCACAAATAACTTGTCTACTTGTTAACTCCTAAAACTCGTCTACTGGCATAGAAGACAGGGTAACAGAGGAACGTTTTTATAGTAACGAGCAGACAAGCGAACAAGCTGATTGTAAGAGAGACATAATAACAGAGGAACGAGTGATGGCTTACATCACAAGTAACTCGTCTACTTGTTAACTCCTAAAACTCGTCTACTGACATAGAAGACAGGGTAACATAGGAACGTTTTTATAGTAACAAATCGACAAGTCGACAAGCTAATAGCTTTATTACAGGTCTCCTTCTGTTCCTATGTTACTCTGTCTTTCATGTAAGTTGACGAGTTAACACGTTACAAGTAAACGAGTTAATTGTTCTGTTACTGGTCCCCCTCCGTTCTCATGTTACTATGTCTTTCCTGCAAGCAGCCTGTTCACACGTCTTTTCGTTACTATAAAAACGTTCCTTTGTTACTATGTCTTTCATGCCAGTAGACAAGTTAACACGTTACAAGTAAACGAGTTAATTGTTCTGTTACCACCCCCTTCCGTTCCTATGTTACTATGTCTCTCTTACAAGCAACTCGTTAACTCGTCTACTCGTCCACCTTGTCTACTTACTCTGTTACTATGTCTCGCTTACAAGCAACTCGTTAACTCGTCTACTCGTCCACATTGTCTACTTACTCTGTTACTATGTCTTTCTTACAAGCAGCCTGTTCCCTTGTCTTGCATCGGCAGGTTCACCAGTCTACTCAACCCACTTATCCACATAAACTTCTGTAGTTTTTCCAACATAATATTTGTCAGTTTATTGCAAAATGTGTACCTTTGCAATCAAACTAAGCCAGTCACCCATATAAAATCGAGTGATTTGTTATGAAAAGAGAGTAGAGATTTAAGTATAAATAGATAAAAGATAGACACCGTGGATTCAGTTTATAACAAATTAATAGAGTTAGGTATTCGTCCGTCTGTTCAGCGTGTAGCAATCATGAACTATCTCGCTACACATCATACTCACCCTACTGTTGAGGAAGTATTCCTTGCTTTAAAGAAGAAACTCCCTACTGTCAGCCGTACAACAGTGTATAACACGCTACGTATGTTGTCTGAACATGGAGCGGCATCAATGATTACTATTGACGATCATCGTGTCTGCTACGATGGTGTAACAGAGCCACATGCACACTTCTTCTGCAAGCGCTGCGAGAAAGTATTCGACTTTGAGGCAATGGAAATGCCACGTTATACGGGCGAAATCGGCAAGGGTTTCAGAATTGACGATACACAGCTTTATTATAAAGGTATCTGTCCTGACTGCCTTAAAGCAATGAGCGAGGAGGAAGGACTTAACTAAGTCGCTCCCTCGGTATGTGTTACATACACCTATCTAACGCTCTGCACAGAACCAGAACAGGTGACTGACGACAGTTCTCTAATGTATTGAGAAGAGCGTCACACCTATTTATAATACAAAAACAGACAAGGAGACTTTATCTCAAAAGTTGTTTCAACACTGCTTTCCGCTATGTTTTTAAAGGAACATAGCCCATAGTGTGATGCCTTTCAATAGGACTATCGCACAAGTAAAATAAGCATACAACTAACGAAATTACGGCCGTGACCGACACAGTCGGCACATCCGTCAACCCCTACGGACGCACATTCAGTGCGTCCGTTATTTGTTTCTTACTCTCAAACCAAGCTACATCACCCATTTAGAAATTATTTTACAAAACTCCTCACCCACGTATCCCTCCCAACTCAAAACGGCTCTCTCAAACTATCCTCATAACCATCAAGAAATCAAACTATTACAAACTGTACCGAAGAAGACGCCTATTAAGGTTCAAGAAGGGCCTTAGTAACACTCAAGAAGGGCGTCTTCTCCATGCAAGAAAGGCATCTTCTACAACCTTATTAGGCCTCTTCAAAAACGGAGCTATGATTTTTCTTTACAAAACACGACCATAATCTCTACCCATACAAGACAATCCTACGAAAAGAACCCAACGACTGCCACAAGTAACAAACTTTCCTTTCATTACCTCCATCGGTCACAGTCACCTAACTTATTAGCTACCAGCTATGTCACACAAGACAAAGAACATGACTGCAAAACAATTCAAACCACAACTTATAATAAGATGTGACAAATCCTTTCTTACATCTAAAGGCCATTACGACCCTTATCTTCTGAAAGTATAAAGGCCGTACATAATAATATCGCACCATTGCAATATGATTACACAATACACACCAAAACGACAAAACACACCTTGTATAGCAATAGACACATTAGGACACAAGAAATGTAATTCAAGCTAATACTTTGCATGAAAGAGTATGGATAGTCTTTCATATAATAAAAAGTTTGGTAGTTTCAGTTGTTATTTGTATCTTTGCATGTATTTAGAAAATAAGCAAAACAATTATATAGTATGGCAAAGAAATTCGCCGAGCACAAGGGACTTGACCTTGTTAGCACAAATCAGGAAGTATTGAAAGAGTGGGAGAAGAAAGATATCTTCCACAAGAGTATTGATGAACGTGAGGGCGAACCACAGTTCATCTTCTTTGAGGGACCACCATCTGCGAATGGTCATCCCGGTATTCACCACGTGTTGGCACGCTCAATTAAGGATACTTTCAACCGTTATAAGACCATGCAGGGTTTCCAAGTACACCGCAAGGCGGGCTGGGATACTCATGGATTGCCTGTAGAGTTGGGCGTAGAAAAAGAGTTGGGTATCACAAAGAAAGATATCGACAACCATGCATCTGACAAGTATATATCAACAGAGGAATATAATTATAAATGTCGTGAGAATGTAATGAAGTTCACTGCTGAATGGCAGCAGTTGACTGAACAGATGGGCTATTTCGTTGACATGGAACACCCATATATTACATACGACAACAAGTATATTGAGACCCTATGGTGGCTCCTTAAGCAACTCTATAACAAGGGGTTATTGTATAAGGGTTATACTATTCAACCTTACTCACCGAGTGCAGGTACTGGTCTGTCAAGCCATGAGTTAAATCAGCCTGGCTGCTATCGTGACGTAAAGGATACTACCGTTACGGCACAGTTTACTATCCCAGCAGAAGATTGGAAAGCATTGGCTGACAAGGCAAACTTGCCAAAGGAGACATGGGGCAAGCCATGTTTCGTAGCATGGACAACCACCCCATGGACACTGCCATCAAACGTTGCGCTCTGTGTTGGTCCAAAGATTGAATACGTCATTGTCGAGACTTATAACCCATACGACGCAGAGAAACTGACGCTCATCATGGCTGCCAGTCGTGTAGCAGCGTATCTGAAGTCAGAAGGAGAGATAACTGATGGTGGCGAACTACCAGCCTACGAGCGTGGCGACAAGTACGTTCCTTATCGTATCGTAGGCCGTCTGATGGGTACAGCTCTTGAGGGTCTGCACTATCAACAGCTCATGCCATGGGTAAAGCCAGTTGAACAGACGGGCGATTATGCACCTAAGTTTGTGAACGATTACGCAGCTGCTCACCCAGAGAAGGTGTTTGCCAGTGAAGATGGTCGTGACAAGTTTGTGGAGATGGAGAGCGAGGCTTTCCGTATCATCCTTGGTGATTACGTCACAACAGAAGATGGAACAGGTATCGTACACATTGCTCCTACCTTCGGTGCTGACGATGCTAAGGTGGCAAAGGATGCGAACATCCCTGCCCTCTACTTGATTTCTAAGAAGGGCCAGACACGCCCAATGGTCGACCTCCAAGGTAAGTACTATACTATTGACGAGTTAGACCAGAATTTCGTAAAAGCCTGTGTCAACGTTGAAGCATACGGTCATCATGCAGGTGACTATGTGAAGAACTCATACGACCCACGCTTCAATCCTGATGGTGTATGGGACAAGAAAGCTTCAGAGAAAGCCGAGGACTTGAACATTGTCCTTTGTATGGAGATGAAGCAGGATGGTACTGCCTTCAATATCCAAAAGCATGTACACAACTATCCTCATTGCTGGCGTACGGATAAGCCAATCCTCTACTACCCTCTTGACAGCTGGTTTATCAAGGACACAGCAAGGAAGGAACGCATGGTAGAGTTGAACAAGACGATCCATTGGCAGCCTGAATCAACAGGTACTGGTCGCTTCGGAAACTGGCTCGAGAACCTGAATGACTGGAACCTCAGCCGTTCACGCTTCTGGGGAACACCACTGCCAATATGGCGTGATGAGAACCGTGGCGAGAAATGCATAGGCTCTGTTGAGGAACTATATAACGAGATTGAGAAGGCTGTCGCAGCTGGTATCATGGCGAAAAACCCATTGAAAGAGGCTGGCTTCGTGGTAGGTGACTTCAGTCAAGAGAACTATGATAAGATTGACCTACACCGTCCTTACGTTGACGACATTGTCCTCGTAAATGATGAAGGTAAACCAATGCACCGTGAATCAGACCTTATTGATGTATGGTTTGACAGCGGCTCTATGCCTTACGCTCAACTTCATTATCCATTTGAAGGTGAGATTAATGCAGAAGGATTGAAGGCTACGGGTAAGACAGAGGCTGAATATCGCGACCAATTAGTACACTCATGCTATGAGGGCGTGGCTGTTCCACCAGCATTCTTCCCTGCTGACTTCATTAATGAGGGTGTTGACCAAACTCGTGGTTGGTTCTTTACACTCCATGCGATTGCTACTATGGTGTTTGACTCAGTTGCTTTCAAGAACGTTATATCAACGGGTCTTGTGCTTGATGCCAAGGGTAACAAGATGAGTAAGCATGTGGGGAATGTGACAAACCCATTCGAAATGATGGACAAGTACGGTGCCGACCCTGTACGCTTCTATATGATGACTAACAGCGAACCATGGGATAACTTGAAGTTCGACCCAGAAGGCGTTGATGAGTGTCGTCGTAAGTTCTTCGGTACCTTATATAATACGTATAGCTTCTTTGCTCTCTATGCAAATGTTGACGGCTATGATGCTACAACATGCGAGTCTGTAAAAGCCGAGGCACCCGAGATTGACCGTTGGATTATCTCTAAGCTTAACTCCCTCATAAAGGGTGTTACAACAGAGTTAGAGAACTTTGACCCAACACGTGCAGGTCGTCTTATCGACTCATTCGTGAACAATGACCTCAGTAACTGGTATGTTCGTCTGAACCGTAAACGCTTCTGGGGCAAAGAGATGAGTGCTGACAAGAAGAGTGCATACGACACGTTATACACTTGTCTGATGACTGTTGCACGTCTGTTGGCGCCTTTCGCTCCATTCTATGCCGACCAGCTCTACTCTGACTTGGGTGGTAAACTGGAGAGCATACACCTGGATCGCTGGCCAGTAGCCAACGAGTCTGTTATTGATGCTGACCTTGAAGCACGTATGGACATGGCACAACGCATTACATCAATGGTTCTCGCGCTGCGTCGTAAGGTTAACATCAAAGTACGTCAGCCGTTGGCACAGATCATGGTCCCTGCTATCGATGCAACACAAAAGAAGCACATCGAGGCTGTAGCAGACCTTATTAAACACGAGGTGAACGTTAAAGACCTCACATTCGTTGAGGGTCAAGGCATCCTTGTCAAGAAGGTTAAGTGCAACTTCCGTGTTATGGGCAAGAAGTTCGGCAAGTTGATGAAGCAAGTAGCAGCCCGCATGGATGCGCTCTCACAGGACGAGATTGCTGCATTGGAGGCTACTGGCGAGTTCAATTTCGACTTAGAAGGACAGCCAATCAAGGTTGAGGCAGCAGATGTAGAAATCATCTCAGAGGATATCCCAGGCTGGCTGGTAAGTAACGAGGGTAACTTGACTGTTGCACTGGAGGTTGAACTGACAGAAGACCTACGCCGTGAAGGAATGGCACGTGAGCTGATCAATCGTATACAGAACCTCCGTAAGGAGACTGGTCTTGAGATTACTGACCGCATCTCTGTTGTTATTGAGCCAAATAAAGAGGCTGAGGCAGCAGTATCATCATTCGGTGAACTGATTAAGACACAGGTTCTTGCCAACGATATCACACTCGCAGAGAACAATGGAACAGATGTTGAATTTGACGAATTCAGCCTCCACATTGAAATAAGAAAAGACTAATAAGAATACTGGGGTGTGTAAGCCACTCACCTATAAGCCCAAGACAATAGCGGACGTGTTGCGTGCACGTCCCTATTATCAGGCTTTCAACAGTTCCTATATATCATAATTACTTTCATAACCTAATTCAATTTTACCTTATGGAAACCAAGAAGCGTTATTCCGATGAGGAACTCGAGGAGTTCCGAACGATAGTAAATGACAAGTTAGCGATTGCAAAGTCTGACTACGACGAGACGATGAAGATTCTGATGAATAAGAATACTAACGATGTTAATGATACGTCACCTACGTACAAGGCATTGGAGGAAGGTAGTTCTAATCAGACCAAAGAAGAGTTGGTTCAGATGGCGCAACGTCAGCAAAAGTTTATCCAAGCGCTCCAAGCAGCACTTGTAAGAATCAACAATAAGACATACGGCATCGACCGTATCACAGGAGAGCTTATCCCTAAAGAACGCTTACGTATCGTGCCACATGCGACACTAAGCGTAGCTTCTAAGATGGCAAATAAAAATCACTAATGAGTAGTAAACAGAAAAAACAAAGCTTGATAGCGACCTTACTGATAATTCTATTAATATTAATAGACCAGATTATTAAGGTCGTTGTCAAGCTTAATATGAATTTAGGTGACTCTATCCATATCTTCGATTGGTTTCAGATACAATTCATCGAGAATAATGGTATGGCATGGGGAATGGAGTTAGGAAGCAAGCTCTTCCTAAGTGTCTTCCGTATTGTAGCGATAGGTTTTCTTATCTGGTATATAACGAATCGTATCAAACGAGGGGCAAGAATGGGCTATATCATTGTGTTATCAATGATTACAGCAGGTGCTGCAGGCAATATCTTTGACTCTCTTTTCTATGGACAGATATTCACCGCTTCTACCCCATACTACGTAGAAGGGGCTACACCAGCCACACTTGTCTCATGGGGACAGGGCTATGCTCCGGTGTTAATGGGCAAGGTCGTTGATATGTTCTATTTCCCTCTTTTCCACGGAACATTCCCTGATTGGTTCCCAGTATGGGGTGGAGAATCATTCACCTTCTTCTCTCCTATATTCAACTTTGCAGACTCTTGCATCTCCGTAGGTGTCTTCATCATCATTCTTGCATTCCGAAAGGATTTCAACGGATGGGTGCCAGCAACAGAGAAGAAGGTTACTGACAAAGAAAACATTGCTGATAATCAGTAGAAAGACAATGAGAAGTAAATATTTGGTCCGCCCTTTCGTCACGCTCTGTGTAGTTTTACTTGCACTCCTCGTCGTAAGTTGTAAGCCAACTATCCCTTCAGAGTATATCCAACCATCGGAGATGGAGGATATGCTTTACGATTATCATATATCCATGGCAATGGTTAATCGTGAAGGTTATACGGATGTCAAGCAGAAAGCATATAAGTTAGCAGTAATGAAGAAATATGGTGTATCGGAAGAGAAGTTCGATAGGTCACTTCAATACTATATGCGACACACAGAGAAACTACACGATATCTATGTCGACCTAACAAAGCGATTGGAGAATGAAGCACGTAGCCAAGGTGCTTCAGAGAGCGAGTTGGCTCAATACGGCAATATTACTTCTAAGGGAGACACCACTGACATCTGGCGTGGAAAACGCTCGTTGATACTTTCTCCGTACGCTCCTGTCGACCGTGAGACCTTTGAAATCAAGGCAGACACAGCCTTTCATAAGGGCGATCGACTACTCATGAGTTTCGACTCACAGTTTATTATACAAGACGGGATGCGTGATGCAATCATCATGATGGTAGTTACTTACACAAATGACAGTATCATCACACAATACCAACACATCACTTCTGATTCTCGCAACTCTCTGACAATCGACACAAGCGACTCTTTACGGATAAAGAACATACGTGGCTATTTCCTAATGCTAAAGGGACAACAGCCATCAAGTACGTTCAAGATGCTTATAATCAATAACATCCAACTCGTTCGTATGCATGTTCAACAACAAGAGTCGGCTCAGCCAAAGGATTCTCTACAACAGTCTGACCCTATCCGAACCATCGGTGGCGAACCTGTCAGCCCTGAGGCTGCCTCCAGCGCTCCCCCCGCTCCACCAACGAGGACACCTGAAGACGCAAGGAGAGAACGAGGGATACCAGACAGGCCAGACAAGTTATGACAGACTCCCCAAAGTCATTAAGACGTATCGCAGCTAACGTCATTAAGACAACCACAGATACTATCGAACAAGGAGTAGTGGTTATTGAAGACGGAATAGTCGTCCAGTCCTATCCTTTCTCCGAGGAAGAAGCTATGACAGAATGGATAACTGGGACGATAACCATACGCCTTGATAATGAAGGAAAGTACAGGGCCTACAAAGGTGACCAATTACTGAAATGATTCTATCCGTTGTTTCGAAGCAAACAACAGATATATACATAAAAAGAAAGGATCTGATAGCCTATGAATCTGTTATTGAATATTTTATTATCCATACTCCCCTTCGGTTCACCAGTGCATGTCCCAGTGCAACTGGCGGGCAACTTTGGGGAACCACGACCTAATCATTTCCACGGAGGAATTGATATTAAGACCGAAAGAGAGGTAAATCTTGGCGTCTATGCTATTGCCGATGGCTATATCTCTGGAGCTGTTGTCGAGAAACACGGATACGGGCGAGCGATCTTAGTCACCCACCCTAATGGATATACCAGTTGTTATGTCCATCTCAACCGCTTTGCCCCTCAGATTGAAGCGGCTGTGCGTAAATGGCAATACCAGCACCAGCAATTTGCTTGCGACGTGAAGTTCCGACCGGGAGAGTTCCCTGTTAAGAAGGGACAGTTCATCGCTCTTAGCGGTAATACAGGCTCTTCACAAGGTCCACACATCCATTTAGAGATGCACAAGACCGCCAATGGCAACCTTTGCGACCCACTCAATTTCTTAAAGAGCATCGTTAAAGACAAGACAGCCCCAGCCGTTTATTCATTCAAAACCTATCCTCAACCAGGACAAGGTGTCTTCCAACACTCACCAGACTCACGTATCTTCACTTTTGACAAAGGACATTTCCAAGCATGGGGAAAGGTGGGCTTTGGTGTAAGAGCGAGTGATCACATGGATTCGGTATATAATAACTATGGCGTTAGATACACTCAGCTGTATTGTGATGGTAGACTGGTCTTCTCTTCAGATGTGAACAACATCCCTACAAGCTGCCACAGGATGGTTAATTCATGGGGTGATTACGACCATTTCCTGTCGACGAAGATTTGGTTTATGAAATCTTATATCGAACCTGGTAATACGCTCCCTATCCTACGAGCTGACGCTAACAAGGGTATTATCAACTTTAATCAGCAACGCGACTACCACCTTCGTTACGTCTTAAAGGATGTCTTTGGCAACCAAACCGTCAAGGAGTTCACTGTAAGGGGTGAACCTGAAGCTATCCCAATAGCCTATCATCCAGAGGGTGCAACTCCACTCTATTATGCTAAAGACAATCACTTCAACGCAGACGGCGTACGACTGAATATACAGAAAGGCCTTCTTGCAAAGAATGGATGGCTACAACTACTGCATGGGCGAACATACAATGCACATTCCGAGGCTTATAGTTTCGCTAAAGCGGCATATCCTCTTTTCAACTATGCACAGATAAGTTTGAAACCAACCAGTGCGGTACATAATCCGGAGAAACTCTATGTTGCGATGCGTAACAGCTTGAACGCTGATGCACCAGCATCCTTCTGCGGTGGGAAATACGCAAAGGGCTGGGTTACAGGACGGATGCGTGAGTTAGGATGTGCCTATTTCCTTGCCTACGACGACACGCCACCAACGATTACACAGCAGAGTCTGAGCCCACGCCATCTATCCTTTAAGGTGACCGACACGGGCAGCGGTCTACAGGGTTATAAGGCTTATCTCGATGGACAGTTCATCCTATTTCAGTTTGGAAAGAACAAAGAGATACTCTTTTGTGATCTCGCTGACACCCCTGTACGTCCTACTGGGAAAGAACGTACATTGCGCCTTATTGCAACAGACAACCGTAACAATAAGAACGAATATCTGACTAAAATAAAGTATTAACAATTAAATTGTAGAGTATGAAGAAATCATTTGCAACACTATTCTTCCTTACAATGATTACGTATGCTAACGCCTGTACAAACCTCATTGCTACTAAGGGAGCAACGACAGATGGCTCTGTCTTTGTCACTTACACCGCTGATGATTACGGCATGTTTACTAACCTTTGTCATTATCCTGCTGGCACTCATGCCAAGGGAGACCGTCGCGAGATTATTGACTACGACACTCATGAACATCACGGGGCTATTCCAGAGGCGCCAGTGACCTACAATGTGATTGGTAACATCAATGAGTACCAAGTGAGCATTGGCGAGACAACCTACGGCGGACGCGAAGAGATGGTCGATAAGGATGGTATTATCGATTATGGATCATTGATGTATCTTGGTTTGCAACGCAGTAAGACTGCTCGAGAAGCTATTAAGGTGATGACATCACTCGCAGAGACTTACGGTTATAACTCTGGTGGTGAGACCTTTACCATAGCCGATCCTAACGAGGTATGGCTCCTTGAGATGCAAGGTTGTGGCGGTGATAAGAAGCAGAAGGTGGTATGGGTTGCTGTTCGCATCCCTGACGGTATGATTTCTGCTCATGCTAATCAAAGCCGCATTGGTCAGTTCTCTGCTTATAACACAGAGGTTATCACGTCTAAGAACTGTATCAGCTTCGCTCGTTCAAAGGGCTGGTTCACAGGCAAAGATAAGGACTTCAACTGGAAGATGACCTATGCAGCACCAGACTTCGGAGGCCGTCGCTGGTGTGATGCACGTGTTTGGAGCTACTTCAATCACTTTAAGGATATGTCTCGTTGGTTGCCTTGGGCCTTGGGTAAAGACCCTAACGCAGAGGACATGCCACTTTGGATTGCACCTGACAAGAAGGTAGACTTACCTAAGATGGAGGCTTGTATGCGCGACCATTATGAGGGTACTCCATTGTCACTCGATAAGGATATAGCACAGGGCATTTGGGAGTCTCCTTACCGTCCTACTCCATTGAAATACGAAGTTGATGGCAAGCAATACTTCAACGAACGTCCTATCTCAACCCAGCAGACTGGTTTCTCTTACATCGCACAGCTCCGCTCATGGCTGCCACGTGAGATTGGTGGTATCTTATGGTTCGGTAATGATGATGGTAATATGGTTGCTTACGTACCTATCTATTGTAGCAATACGGAGCGTGCAGAGTGTTTTAACACCCCTGGAGCAGACGCTGTAACATTCTCTGATAAGAATGCTTTCTGGGTGTGCAACTGGGTCAGCAACATGGTTTACCCTCGTTACTCTCAGCTCTTCCCTGCTTTGAAGGAGGTGCGCGACTCACTTGACAATGCCTTCCTTGCTGCTCAAAAAGGCGTGGAAGCTAAGGCTGAATCACTCTATGCTACTGACAAGGCAGCTGCTGTGAAGTATCTCAATGACTATTCTATTCAGAAGAGCAACGAGATGATTGCACGTTGGCGTCAATTAGCTATCCATCTGATTGTGAAATTCAATGATATGGCAGTCAAGCCAGAGAAGGATGGTAAGTTCCTTCGTACCTCTACAGGACTTGGCGAACACGTAAAACGTCCAGGTTACAGCGACTACTTTAAGCGTGAACTGGTTAAACAAACTGGTGATAAATTTGCTGTTCCTAATAAGTAAACAGCTGAAGACAGTCGATTTTACTGGTCGATAAAGTTTATCAGCTGAACTTTCTGTACCTTACGAAGGTAGCCTCACCCCTATCCTCTCACCGTTTAGAGAGGAGAGAAGAAGATGAGGCTACCCTTAGGAGGCAGTGGACAAAAGAAGACGGGACGCTAAACTTGTAGACAGAAATTGTACGGATTTTTCGGTAATCACTCCCCTCTCTGTTTGTAGAGAGGCCGAGGAGGAGACAAGAAGAGGCCCTTCTACGTTCGAAAACATGCCCTTCTTGCATGCAGAAGACGCTCTTCTTGACGCAAGAAGGGCGTCTTCTTCTATTCAGTCTGTAACACTCTGATTTCTTGTAGGTTATAAACCAAGTTTTAGAAGACGCTACACCCTTTTTTTGAGGAGGTTTAGTACGATAGCATGTAAAATCTTTTTTCTGTGTTTTGATAAAAGTACTAAGGTATGTTAATCTCAATATAGCTCCATT
>ERZ772945.438-NODE-438-length-33905-cov-5.947090_pt1 | contig 33905 bp, 43 predicted proteins | sample MGYA00511681_ERZ772945 | MGnify/ENA primary metagenome ERZ772945 (study PRJEB29015, sample SAMEA2737943) | human oral metagenome | biome: human oral; feature: human-associated habitat; material: dental | place: China | collected 2143 ...
GGGAAAAGGCGGCCCTTACCGTCGAGGAGGCTGCCGCATACACCGGCGTTCGCATTGAGTTAATCCGAGCGCTGGCACACGCGGCGCGGCACGGAAGGAACGACTTTCCTGCTTTCTGGGTGGGGACATCCATAAAGATCGCACGGGGACCGCTCCTGCAATGGATCGCGGACACTGCGGTCTCTCACAAAGATCTGCAGCACGCCGTGAAGATTGTAGAGAATGCGGAGCAGCTCGAGATGACACGGCGGCGCGGACGTCCGCGCAAACGGATCATTGCCTGAAAGGAGGTGGCAGAAAATGCGTGAGTTTTGGCAGCCAATTCTGATCGGCGGGGCATTCGTCGCAGCAGCATCGCTCCTCTCTGGGGCGTGTAACCCCTGGGACGACGGCAAGAACGCCGTGCTCGTTGAGGAGACCTACACGGTGCGCCCGGGCGACACACTCTGGGGCATCGCCGAGGAGTATCTCCAGAAGAACACGGCGACCCGCCGCTACATCCTCGAGTACAAGTCGGGGATTGAGGAGCTGAATCCGTGGCTCCTCGATAGGGACGGGATGATTTATCCCGGCGATAAGTTGACACTGACGTACTGGGTCAAGGGAGATAAGGAGGAGTAAAGATGAAGACAGACGTCATAAAGGAAGCCGCAGCATTCGTGCTGCAAGGGAGTTCCTACAATGGGACGGGGGAGACTGTTGAAGTCTCCTACGCCGAGCTGCGTGCAGCAGAGGTTGGAACGTCATGGGAAGCCTATGACGACAACAACTGCGGTCGCGCTCTCAAGGAGGAGAGCGCAGAGATTGTCTACAAGACTGGGCGCGGATGTGCAGTCTTATTCCGGAGCTGTGGAACAACGGATGACCCCAACCCCGAGGATTGGGAGGATACCCCCGAACTCGTCTGGTATGAGTTCGCGTAAGGAGGTGCAGCCATGACGCAGTGGCAGACACGGCGCGAGATGGTCAGTCCGCCTCTTACGATGTGGAGGTTGTTCCGCACCGTGAACGGCGTGGAGGAGCTGGATATCTACATCTACGGAACGCAGGACGAGGCGAATGTACGAATGCGTGAACTGAATGCAAGGGAGGAAAAGGCATGACAAAGGAGCAGCTTGATAGCTTTACGGCTGAGATTATCAGAAGCAGGCTGTTTATCTGCGTGGCAGTCGATGACAAAGGCCGCTCACAGGAGATGTTTTGTGGAGAGCCGTACAAGCTGGTCGACGTGGCGTTCAACACTTTGTTGTCGATGATCGATGAGCTTGAAACGACGGAAGAGCAGATCGTTCAACTCAGAACGCGTATGATGTTCCTTAACGCGGCACGTATCGCAAAAGAAAAAGCGCCCGATGCGGCGGCAACCGCACAGGGCGCAGAAGAATAAATTCTACACCGTGATTGTATCACGGAACAGGAGGAAATGCAATGAAGATACTCAGCCTGACGCTAGAGAACTTCCGCGGCATCAAAAATCTCACCGTCAACTTTGACGGCAAGGACGCGGACATCTACGGCGCCAATGGGACGGGCAAGACCACCATCGCAAACGCGATCTGCTGGCTGCTCATTGACCGCCCTGCGACGGAGGAGGCGGACTTTACGCCGAAGACCGCAGGGACGCACGGCATCAACCACAAGGCAAGCATGGAGATCGAGCTTGCGGACGGCCGGCGGATCACAATCGCGAAGGATTTTTACGAAAAATGGACCCGCAAACGGGGGTCAGCAGCCGAGGAGTACACAGGCAACGTCACGGACTACTACGTGGACGGCGTGAAGTCCAAGAAGAAGGAGTACACAGAAGCCCTCGAGGCTGCATGTGGCATCGACCTCGAGCGCGTCAAGATGCTCATGGTGCTCGGCTACTTCGCTGACAGCATGAGGACCGACGATAAACGCCGCATTCTCTTTGAGATGGCGGGCGAGTTCACGGATGCTGATGTCCTAGCCGCGAACGAGGAGCTGCGCGACCTCGAACAGTTCCTCGTCATGCCGGGGACGATCGACAAGAACTACACCATCGAACAGTGGAAGAAGATCGCCGCTGAACAGCGGAGCAAACTCAACAAAGACCTCGAGCTCCTGCCGGCCCGCATTGACGAGGCGAGCAAGAACGTCGCCGAGAATGTCGAGGATGTGGAGACCCTGAACGCGCAGCTCCGCTCATTGGAGGAAAAGAAAACCTCCATTGAGGAAAAGAAGCGCAGCCTCTCCACTCCGGACGGAAAGCAGGAGGCAACACGCGCCGCCCTTGCGGGCCTTGAAGTTGACCTTGCGACCAAGCGTGCCGCATACATCGAGCAGGGCATGGCGGCAAATCGAGAGACCAACGCGATGATTGACTGCATGACCGCAGAAAAACGCAGCGTGCAAGACAAACTCGACGCCCTCAGGCGCAAACATCAAGATAACCTCCGAGAGCTTTCCCGCATGCAGGAGCAGCGTAAGGCACTCATGGAGGAGTACGCGGCAGTACAGGCGCGACAGTGGGATGCGGATGCGGAGATGTGCCCGACCTGCCATCAGCCGCTTCCGCCCGAAAAGATCGAGGAGCTGCGTGCAGAGTTTAACGCAGAAAAATCTACGGCGAAGGAGGACATCAACCGCCAGGGACAAGCATGCAGCAAGGACAAGATCGACGCACTCACAGCAGAAATTGATGCACAGGCGGCGGACATCGAGGCGAGCAAGACCCACATTGAGGACATGGAGAAGCTCATTCACGAGCGGCGGGCAGAGCTTACCACGCAGCCCCCCTTCGAGGAGACGGCGGAATACAAAGAGATCACCGCCCGCATGGAGGAGATGCGTGACCGTCTGCGCCTCGGACAGAGCGCGGAAGACGGCACGATGAACGCCTATGGCCGCGACATCCAGACAGTCAAAGACGAGATCGCAGCGGTCAACCTGCGCATCGCAAAGGCACAGTCCTCCGAGGACAGTCGGAAGCGCGTCGGAGAGCTGCGCCAGGAGCTTAAGCACGCAGCGGAGCAGATGGAATACCTCGAGCACGGGATTCACCTCTGCGAAGAGTTCGTCCGGACCAAGGCGCGGATGGTCACAGACAGCATCAACGCACATTTCCGCTACGTGCGGTTTGTTCTCTTCCGCGATCAGATCAACGGCGGGCTGCGCGAGATTTGTGAACCGACCGTTGAGAGCAAGGACGGCACATGGGTCGAGTACCGCAGCGCGAACTACGCCGCGCAGGTCAATGCCAAGCTCGACATTGTGACGACGCTTTCCAAGCACTACGGCGTACATCTCCCGATCATCATGGATCAGGGCGAGAGCGTCAGCGCGCCGCTTAATGTCGATACACAGCTGATCCGGCTGATTGTATCAGCAGAGGATCAAGTGATAAGAGTAGAGCTCAAGGATTAAGGAGGACAATATCATGTCACAGGCAGTAGCAACACGCAACACCACAAACGTCGCAACGATCGAGAACTGGGTCGAGAGCGATAACGTCAAAAAGAAATTCCAAGAGGTGCTCGACAAGGGCGCAGGGGCATTCGTGACAAGTCTCCTCAGCCTCGTAAAGTCCACTCCGCAGCTTGCGGCTGCAGATCCTAAGACGATCCTCAGTGCGGCAATGACGGCGGCAACGCTCAAACTTCCGATCAGTCCGAATCTCGGATTTGCGTACATCATCCCATACGGCAAAGAGGCGCAGTTCCAGATGGGCTACAAGGGGTACATCCAGCTCGCCATGCGTACGGGGCAGTACAAGACCATCAATGCGGCGGTCGTCTACGAGGGGCAGATCGAGGACATCGACTTCGTAACAGGTGAGATCATCCGCGGCAAGAAAAAGAGCGACAAAGTCGTCGGCTACGTCGCCTACTTCGAGCTGATCAATGGATTCTCCAAGACCATCTACATGACCACTGAGGATATGCTGCGGCACGCGCAGACATTCTCCAAGAGCTTCTCGCGATCCTCCAGCGTCTGGAAGACAAACTTCGACGCGATGGGGCTCAAGACGGTGATCAAGCAGCTTATCAGTAAGTACGGCATCATGAGCATCGACATGCAGAGCGATCTCGCAACTGCAATCAGCTCGGATGTTGACTACGACCGGGCGGAAACGCAGAATGTGACGCCGCTCGAGCAAGCTGCAGCAGAGCAGACGATCGATGCTGAGGCTGATGTAGTCGATGCGCCGGTTGAGGGGGAGCCAGAACCTCCAGCGGAAGCAGAGCCGGCCGCTGACGTTTACGACGGCATGGATTTCTAATGGACATTAAGATCATCGCGTCCGGGAGCAGTGGTAATGCCTACCTTATCGGGGATGGCAAAACGCACCTGCTCCTGGATGCAGGCATCTCCTTCAAACGCATCCAGATCGGGTGCGGATTCAAAACGAGCAGCATTGACGCCTGCCTTGTAACACACCGGCACGGTGATCACGCCGCGGCGATTCCAAAGATCCTGCAGCGGGGCATCACAGTTTACAGCAATGCAGACGTGGCAGGGCTTTATCCGGGCGTGCAGAGCGTAGATGCATTGAGGGAGTTCCGCATCGGTACATTCCGCGTCCTGCCTTTCGAGGCAGAGCACGACGTACCATGCTACGGATACCAAGCAACATCGGTGGAGACGGGCGAAAAGCTCGTCTACATCACCGATAGTGCCTACGTCAAATACACATTTTCTGGATTGACCCACATCATGATCGAAGCGAACTACGACGAGGACATCATGCTCGGCAACGTGAGAGACGAGAAAATCCCGTTCTCACTTGCCGAACGCGTCGCAGGAACGCACATGAGCATTGACACCCTGATTGACCTTCTGCGGGCGAATGACATGACGAAGGTGCGGCAGATTTACCTCCTGCATCTTTCGGACAACAACAGCGATGCAGAGGTGTTCAAGAGGTTGGTGCAACAGGAGACAGGTGCGGAGGTTTATATCGCATGATACTCGTCGGCCACGTTGTCAAGGAAGCGGATGAGGGTGCAATGGTCTACGTCCCCTATCCCGCGGGACAAAGGAAGCCTGATGGCTGTCATGAGAGCGTCGGCGTAGAGTTCGTAGACAAGCGCCGTATCAGTGCAAAACAACGGCGCAAGGCATACGTTCTCATCTCCTACATCGCCGCATGGTGGGGCTACACTCCACTGGAAGCCATGAAGGAAATGCTGAAGCTGATGTTTGTCGGTGAGGCTGAGACGTTGAGAAGATCATTCTCTCTCTCGGACTGCGACATGACGACTGCAAGGCTGTTTATCACGTATCTCATCGACTTCTGCATTCTCCACGGTGTTGACGTAGGAGAGCCGCTGTATCAGCTCTCAGAGGACATCCCACGTTATGTGTGGGCGTGTCTGATGAATAAGCGGTGCGCGGTGTGTGGAAGGAAAGCGGAGCTGCATCACTGCAACGGCAGCGTGGTTGGTATGGGGCGCAACCGCAAGGAGATTTGCCACATCGGGATGAGGGCGTTGCCTCTTTGCAGGGAGCACCATACGGAGATACACGCGGTAGGGCAGGGGGATTTTCTCAAACGGTACATCCTTGAACCCGTGAAGATTGATGAGCGTATCGCGAAGGTGTATGGTCTGCGCAAGAAAAATAGGAAGGAGTGAGGATATTGTTTGTCGTCAATGATTTGGAGCGGCTGAAGGAGTACGGGTTTGAGAATACTGGACATCAAAATGCTCATGGATGGGAAACCTACCAGAAGAACCTAGGCGAAACCTGCTGCTTTGAGCTTGTTTCAAGGATGATTCTGTGTGTGAATCCTCCTTTTGGTGATGTGGAGAATCGGCTCGTCGTCATGTGCGACGTTGACTACGGGGAAGATGTGTATAGCGAGGTGATATGGGCATTTGACGAGCTTATTCAGATGTTGCGCGACGGTGTTGTGGATTGGGTAGAAAGCACCCCTTCCTAGAGAGGAGAGGTGTGACAGCATGGATTATATTCGACAGCTCAACACATTTCTAAACATGAGCGCAGGGAACCTCCCCGGCACCCCTTTCAATGTTTACATGAGACTATTTCAGATTGCCAACATGAGAGGCTGGCCGGAGTGCTTTCCTGCATCAGACGCAGAAATCTGTCTGATGACTGGAATACGGAATAAAAAGACCATTGCGGAAGCACGACGTATTCTCGAACAGGCGGGGTACATCAAAACCATTCGTGGAGGGAAGCATCAAGCGACACAATATCACGTTGTTGATCTTGTAAATGGCGTAGTAATTGGTAACCAAAATACCCCAATCACTACCCCAATTACTGGTGCAATCACTACCCCAATTACTGGTGCAATCACTACCCCAATTACTGGACACTATATAAAACATAAACGTAAAACGGAAACCAAAACGAAAACAGATAGTGCTGCTGCAGCTGACGCGTGCGTGCGCGAGGAGGATAACTCTCTCTCAGAGGTGGTGCGGACGTTCGAGAATAACATCCATCCAGTCACAGGGAAGATCGAGCAGGACACTCTTATTGACCTCACGGACGAATACAGTGCTCTCTGGGTGACGGAGGCCATCAAGGAGGCGGCACTGTCAAACGGGCGCAATCTGCGTTATATCACGGCGATTCTTGAGCGGTGGAAACGCGAGGGCTTCAAAGCACCGAGAAAGAAAGGCGGTGGAAGGTATGGGACTGGTATCCGCAAAGGAGATATGGCTGGAGATGGGGCGGAGAAATCCGTCTATGCTGCGTACTTTGACGGCGATGCGGGAGCGGGAAGAGGAGACTCTTCGCAAAGCTCGTCCGCGTAAAGCGGCGATTCTTCGCACGATCTCTGCAACGGCGGAACAGGTACAGACGGACGAGGAGTTTCTTCAGGCGGTGGAGGCAGAGCGGGTCAAGCAGGAGCATGATGCTCTCTGTGCGCGTTGCTCCTACACCGTGGACACTTGCCATGAGTGCCGCTACAACACGAAAGACTTTACGTATCGTCGCTATGACAACCCGTTCTTTGCCTGCATCCCACTGTGCGCAAAGTACAAGACGCAGCAGGAGCAGCGGCGCATTGCAAAGCTCATGGGCATCGGTGGTGTCGGCGAGCGGTTCCGTTCGCGCAACTTCGCGACGTTTCACGAGACGCCTGCAACGAGGGCGGCTGTGCGTGCCTGCAAGCAGTTCTGCGTGGAGGTACGGGAAAATCCGAAAGCGCAAGGAGTTATGATGATTGGCGGTTATGGGACAGGCAAGACACATCTGGCCGTGGCAATTCTGCGCGAGACAGCAGAGGCAGGAATCCCGGGGATGTTCGTGGTTGTGCCTGACCTTCTCGGCAAGATGAAGGCGAGCTTTAACTTGAAGGACGGGAAGGCGGATGAGCTTGTCGATGCGGCAAAGAATGCGCCTCTCCTTGTCCTTGACGATCTCGGGGCGGAGAATCCAAGTCCGTGGGTCGTGGAGCTGATCTATGTGCTGATTAACCACCGCTACGAGCACATGCTTCCGACGGTTATCACGACGAACTGTAACGGCAGAGAGCTTGAAGAGATGTTTGGCCGGCGCGTTGTAAGCCGCCTTGCAGAAATGACCGTGCCCGTAAACATTCGGGCGGAGGATTATCGCATGAGAGGAGCGTGCTGAGATGGTAAATTTTTTTGAGGAGAACAAGCGAGTAAGAGAGGCGTGCCATTACATGGAGGAATCCTTTCGGGAGGCCGCGGCTGCGATGTGGGAACAAGCAAACAAGATAGACAAGTTGAAAATGGAGAACGCGAAGCTGAAACGGGAGAATGAACAGCTGAAAACGGGCAAAGTTGACATACCGAAGCCGCAGCCGTGCACGAAGTTTCGTGATGCGGATACGGTAGAGTGGATTGCCAAGCTCTCGGAAGAGACGGACGAGGTTATCCAAGAGGCGTATATCATCTCACAGCATGAGCAGAGCAACAAGGAATTTCCGTGTGAGGCCATGAACGAGGTGATTCGGGATGCACGCGAACGCCTTGCAATGGAGCTTACGGACGTTATCCATGTGTGCGTCTCGTGGCTGGATGCCGAGGGGTGGGATGAAGAGGCACGCGGCGAACTGCATCGGCGCGTGAACGAGAAGAACAAGTCACGTGGGTATTGCTGAGGAGGCGACGACATGGACGAGTATCATCCCTGCAAAAAACCCGACCCGACGGCGCGGGAGGCAATCGGGAACATCATGCGCCTTGTGCGGGCGCAGAACAGAAACAAGTACAACGCTCGCAAGACGGTCATGTGCGGGCATACGTTTGACAGCAGGAGAGAGGCAGAAATCTATCTTGACCTGCTCTCACGCAAGCAGGCGGGAGAGGTTCTCAGAATCGAACTGCAACCGCAGTACACGCTCCTTGCGGGGTTCAAGGACAATCAAGGGAACAAGCAGAGACCGATCACCTACACGGCGGATTTCTTTGTTGCCTACGCCAACGGGCGCAATGAGGTGATTGAGGTCAAGGGGATGCGGACGCGGGACTATTTGCTGCGCAAGAAGCTCTTTCTGCACATGATGAGGGACAAGAATATTATCTTTCGGGAGGTGCGGTAGTGGAGTACAAGATAGAGCGGATTGGCGTTGAAGGAACGCTTGCCTGCCAATTCGAGCACAAGGAGCACAGGTATTCCGCACAGAGGAGGGGCTAATCGACTGCATCGGAGCGTTCATCGCGAAGATGGACGCAGATCAGGGAAGGGGGAGCGGGCATGAAAAGACATGTACCGTCTGCAGATCTGTATCTGTATAGCTTCAACGAAGAGGGAGAGCGGGCGCAGTTCTATTTCTCCAGCATTGAGAAAGCGTTAGAGGATGCGAGGAGAAATGCAGACGAAGAGGAAACCGTCTACATCTGGAAAGAGGAACAGCTTGAGCTTTTCGTGAGAGGTGAAGAAGTCATTGAAGATATGCGACGCCAAATGGATGAAGAAGGTCTTGATGAGGACTACCTTGAATGTCCTGAGCAATCCGCCATTGATGAGCTTAGCGATATGCTTACGAAGACCTTCCAAGCGTGGGCGGATAAGCACGGATATGAGAAATCCATCACTTATGGCACAAACACTGAATTGTATCATTTGAAGACAGGACGCCCCGTGTTGGAGTGAGAGGTTGGAACGCAGCGTAGGAGGAGGAGGGGGGATAAAAGTGTTGCTGAAAATCATAGCACTAGTTGTCTCGTTGGCGATCGGATACGTATGGTTTATGGGATGCCACAATGCTGTTTTACACGATAGTATCTTTTCGTACATGACTACCTATGCTGACCTTGGCATGTTCCTGATTATGGAGTCTATCTGTGTAACGATTGGACAGTTGATTATTGAGTTTGTAGCGACTGAGAGGAAACGGCGATAAACAAAGAGCGGTGATGTGCCGCTCTTTTGGTGCGTAGACAGGAGGAAAAACGTGAGGGAGTACGGCGACTATATCAGGGAGACAAAGCGGCTCTTGCAGAACTATGCAAAGATGAAGGTCGCCGTCATGAATCTCACGGAGGAAATCGAGGCGCAGGAGATGATTTTGCGTGATGAATCTATATCCTCCATCCAGTACGGGGACGATCGCATCAGCGGCGGGACAAGGGAGTTGACTACAACGGAGGCGGCCGCTGTACGTCGCATTAAGCTTGAGGGACATATCGCGGATATGCGGATCCGCAGAGATGAAATAGAGCGCACAATACGGGCGATTGATCGAGCCTTTGAGTCACTGGATGATGAAGATGTGGAGCTGGTACAAGGACGGTATATGCGGGGGCAGTCGTGGATAGAGATCGCGGATGCTCTGAACTATACAGAGAAGTGGGCGCAGGAGAAAAGCGGGAAGGTGCTGCGAGATGTGGCACTGATGTTGTTTGGGGTGGAAGTGAGACCGGTACAGTTAAAACTTTCAATTCTTGCGAATAATTGACAAATTACTTGTGAATTTTAGTAAAATATGCTATATTACTTTCATGAGCGATTGTGAAAGTGAGGCGATTTAATGATTACGAAAGACAGTATTCAGAAGCAATTTGAGCAGGAATTTCCACCGGAACGTATCCATGCCGTACGAGCGTTAGTTGATTTGTCCTATGAGAGTGCTGATACCCTATATAAGTATCAGCCAAATGATGGAATGTATAACCTCCTTCGGGCAACAAATGTTGGAAAAGGGATCTGGGCAGACATCTTGCGTGCCGGCATTGCATGTTCAGCGAGATTGTTTTGTGAAAAAGGTATATTGCCATATACTTTTGAAACACCGATGAATTGTGCTCGTAATTGTCATCATGTACGCCTTTATAATGAAGACGTGTGCCTGTATTTCGCGCGGACACAATATAATAAGGATATTCCACGGAAAGCACTTTATAGGGCTTCCGATCTCATTCAGACTAGACTTTTTGATGAAGAGTCGGATATAAATAAAATAAAAACATATGCCGCGACATATGGAGATGGCGGCGAACATGAATTTCGATATGGACGTATAGGGATTCCCGGAGAAAAAAACTGGATACATTCAAAACCACTAAAGGTTGGCGCATATCAATACCCGACCCAAAAAGAAAAAAATGAAATCCTTGTTCAATTAGATGAGAACTATAAAGCTCTGTTGAGAAGGGATGAAAAGAATAATGGGGGCATCAAATAATATAGAATATTGCATCCCACAACGACTGCGTGATGCGAGAATTGCAGACGGAAAAACGATAAAAGAGGTTGCGGAAGCACTAGGAATCAGCGCACAAGTTTTATCTATGTTTGAATTAGGGCGCTGTAAAGTTTCAGTCGAGATGTTCTTTCGTTTGAAGAATATGTACAGTATGCCTAATAGTTTTTATGGAACTCATTATATGGATAATGTGGCACGCAGTACGGTTTTCTTTCGTAAATTTAGTGCAGCGACAAAAAGAAAAAGAGAACAAGCATTAAAGCGGGCAGATTTTATCAGTTGCAATATCATCAAATTCTTTGGAGGTAAGATCAAGTTTCCGGAGGTCGATGGATTATTTGATGAAATAAAAACATCCGTGAATATCGAGAAAAAAAGGGATCCTGAACTATGGGCGAAGTTAATTCGTAGGAAATGGAACATGGGTATGGGGCCTATATCAAACCTGATACGTGACTTGGAACGCAGGGGCATCATTGTTGTTGTCATGCCAATGGATAATGATGTAGATGGGTTTTCCTATTGGCAGGATGGGAGACCGTTTATCTTTGTAAATAAGAATAATACAGCGGTCAGACTTCGTATGAGTATCGCACATGAGCTTTGTCATCTGTTTTTTCATGAGGAAGAAGATATTGAAAGAGAGCTAAAAAGAGTGGAGGATGAGGCGAAGGCTTTTGCAGGAGCTTTTTTGTTGCCTGAGGCAGCGTTACATAATGAATTGTACATGGGATCTTTGGAACAGTTTCGATATCTAAAGTCCAAATGGAGGGTATCCATCAATGGGATCATCATGAGGGCAAAACAACTTTTCTTGATTGATGATAATAGGTACACGTATCTACAGACACAAATATCAAGAAAAAAGTGGAGAAAAAGAGAGCCTGAGGATGATGTTATAGAGCAAGAGCAGCCTGTTCTTCTTAGTCAAGCAATCAGGTTATTCATTGATGATGAAATAATGACACGAGATGAAATGATTGATGGAATAGGGTTAAGCGGCTGTTTTATAGAGAGTCATTGTTCGTTGCCTAATGGTTATTTCGACCGTGTACATAACAATTTGGTACACATGGATTTTAAGAGGAGGAAGAAGACATGAAGGAGTTAAGTAAAAATGCGCGTCAGCTTTTGTTTGCAATCAGAGAAGGAGATAAAGGCGATATAGGTGCACATGAATTAGGCATGACGCATGATGAATTTATAGATGCGGGCGAAGAACTTATGAGAGAGTCGCTTCTTGATCATTGGCGTTTAACTGAGAGTGGCATGGTAGATATTATGGGGGTAAAATTGCAGAGCCCAAGTCTAACGGCACGAGGGGAAGATGTATTTAAGGAACTACGAAAAGATTAGAGCCTGTGGATAGCTCAATCGACTTCCCAACGGTATTTTTAACCGGGTTTTTGTTCCGTTTTACTTCCTTTTTTTCATCGGAAAACCTGTTATACTGTTATTGTGAGTGACCTGGAGATGAGTCAGGTCGCCACTACCTCCTTCATCCATTCCATCTCATAAAGCCGTCTCACATGAGGCGGCTTTTTTGTTGGGGGAGATGTAAGTCTTGGCGATTTTTTATAGGTCGTCGGCGGGAGATATAAATTTTATAGGGTATAGAGCGCGGTACTGCGGGAAACGCTCGGAGGACACAGCTGCGGCGGTGTCCTTTTTGTATGCAGAGGAGAAAGCATATATTGACACGTAATAAATTACGTTATATAATATAAATATAGGAGGGAGGACATGAGAAGCTATTCATCAAGAGAGGTGATGAAAATCCTTTTGGAGGATGGCTGGGTAGAGATCAACTGTGTAGGAGATCATCACCAGTTCAAGCATCCGACCAAGAAAGGAAAGGTCACACTCAGACATCCGGTCAAAGACCTTGGTGTTCGTGACCTAAAAAGTATCGAGAAACAGGCAGGGATTAAATTCTAAGCCCCGCCCCATGTGGGGGATAGATAGCCGACGATGAGAAAGGGGGATCGTATGTTGCCAAATTACTACCGCTATGCGGCGATTTTTACCTACGAGGAAGACGGGGTTCATGTTGTATTCCCCGATCTTCCTGGCTGTGTTACGTTTGGCAAGGACGAGGAGGAAGCCGCCTGTATGGCACGGGAGGTGCTTGCCCTCCACCTTTACGGGATGGAGGAGGACGGTGAGGAGATTCCGCAGCCGTCATCGTTGCGGGCGCTGGCAGAGCAAGAGCATCTTGAGAGCAACGAAGTCTTTATGCTGGTAGAAGCATTTATGCCATCGTTCCGTGAGAAGCAGAGGACGCGGTTCGTCAAAAAGACGTTGTCAATTCCGTACTGGATGAACGCAGAGGCGGAGCGGATCGGCGTCAACTTCTCGCAGACGCTGCAGAATGCACTTGAAGAGAAGATCGCACTGGCGAAGTAGAGAAAGCAGAACATCGCAAAGGGCACTATGCAGGTAGTGTCCTTTTTGATTGGCATTTCGTAGAGGTGGGACACATGACGCTGAAGGACTATCTGCGCTGTCGTGCGGCATGGAGCAGGAAGAAAACACAGGCACAGACACAGCATACGCGCAGAGTACGGCAAGGGAGCAGGCCAAAGGAGCAGATAGGAAGAGGCTGAGGCATCCGCGCTATGCGGGCGAATGTATCAAGCCCCCCCGGTATCACAGGTACTACGGAGAGCCGCGCGTGATACGGGGCTGCGAGTCGCGGCGTTTGTCTGCGTGAAAATGAAAAAAAGCGGTTGACAATTCGGCATTTCCTGAGGAGGGGGGAAGGATGGCAGGAGAAAAGAGCTCGCGCGCGCGAGTGACAGAAGAAAATAAATTTATTTTCTCAACGGCTGACACCTGCGATTTCTTCCAGGTATCCAGAGAGACTTTGTCAAATTGGGAGAAAAAAGGCGCACCGAAAGCAGGACGCGGAAAATGGAACATCAAGACGCTCATGGAGTGGAAGTTTGACGGGCGCCATACGGATAGTCCAGGAGTCCGCAAACTCAAAGCAGAAGCGGCATTGAAGGAGATCAAGAAGGAGCAGGAAGCAATCCGCCTTGCGGTGCAGGAAGGAAAATTTATCTCGGTCGAGCAGGTGACGCGCGAGCTGACGCGAAAGCTCGCGAATCTCAAGAAATCCATGCTTGCCATGGGGCATCTGGTCGCGTCAAATCTTGCGTCGCTGGATATGGAGGCGGCGGAGATCGCAAAAGCAGAGGTTGACAAGCGTGTAAAAGAGGCGCTGACGGAGATGGCGGAAGGGAGGCTTTACCGTGGCAGGACGAAGAAAAAAGAAAAATGAGCTCGGTTATCCGCCGTGGATCATGGACGCGCTCGCCATACTAAGGCCGCCCGAAAAACTCACAGTGTCCGAATGGGCAGATAAATATCGTGTCCTGTCTGAACTCGATAGTGCCGCGCCGGGGCGGTGGCACACATCGAAAACGCCATATCTCAAAGCGGTCATGGATGCGTTCAATGATGATTTCATCCACGAAATCACATTCTGTGCAGGGACACAGCTGGGAAAAACCGCCGCTGAGCATAATATGATCGGCTATGCCGTCGCGCAGGATCCAGCGCCGATGCTCGTTGTCTACCCCTCGGAAAAGCTCGCAAAATTTACGAGTGAAAAACGCCTGCAGCCGATGATAAAGCTATCGCCCGCACTTGCGGATAAGTTCGACGAGCGGGGGAGCAAAGATCTTGAGCTGTCGCTCGGCGGTATGTATATCGCCCTCGTCGGGGCGAATAGCCCGTCCGAACTTTCCAGTCGCCCCGTGCGGTATATCTTTTTCGACGAGATCGACAAGTTCCCTAAATGGACGGGAGCAGAGGCGGGACCGTTGGAGCTGGCCGCCGAACGTACAAAGACGTTCTACAATCGGAAAATCGTCAAGGTCTCCACGCCGACGCTTAAGACAGGAAATATCTGGCAGGGATGGGAGACGGCGGATATACAATATCGATACTATGTCCCATGCCCGCACTGCGGGGAGATGCAGACACTTGAATTTCGTCAGATCAAGTGGACGGACGGCGCGGATGAGACAGAGGCACGCATGGCGGCGTACTATGAGTGCAAATACTGCCATGAGACCATCGACAACCGTCATAAGCCCGCAATGCTGCGCATGGGTGAGTGGCAGGGGGAAGTAAAGGCGAAGGGGCGCGCACACAAGGTCGCCTATCATCTCAACTCTATCTATTCACCGTGGCTGACTTTCGGAGACATTGCGGCGAAATTCATATCCAGCAAGGATGAGCCCGCACTGCTCATGAACTTTATCAACTCGTGGCTCGCCGAGCCGTGGGAGGACAAGAGCAGCAAGCTAAAATCCGATGTGGTCATGGAAAAGGCTCTGCCATACGAGCGCGGGCAAATGCCCGAGGAGGCGCAGCTGCTCACCTGCGGGATTGACGTGCAGCTAGATCATTTCTATTTTGCCGTGCGGGCATGGGGCGCGCACATGACATCGTGGCTGGTCGACTGGGGGCGCGTGGAGACATGGGCGGATCTTGAGACGGTCATTAACCGCAACTACGCCGATGTGAACGGCGTCGTACGAAATGTCAATCTTGCGTGTATCGACTCGGGCTATAACACGGACGATGTGTATACGTTCTGCGCCCGGCACATGGACGTGCTTGTGCCGTCAAAAGGATCCAGTCTGCCGATGAAGTCTCGCTATTCGGTGACGATACTGGATAAACAGGCGGCGGGATTCGGTCTGCGTCTCTACGTCATGGACACGAATCAGATGAAAAACTTCATCGCTTCGCGCATGACGATTGACGCGGGGGCGCATGGAAGCTGGAACGTCTACAAGGGCATTGAGCGCGAATACGCAGATCAGATTTGCGCCGAGCAGAGAGTAGAGCAGAAAGACAAGAAGGGGCGCGTCTCCGTGGTCTGGGAAAAGATCAGCTCGCATGCGGCGAATCATCTCCTCGACTGTGAGACGAACAACGCGCTTGCCGCCGAGATCATCGGCGTGCGGTACCTCATGGAAGAGGAACAGGAAAACAGCTCGCCGGAGCAGGAAGAAAAAGACAACGACTGGCTTGGCGTGGGGCGGCAGTGGATTTGACGATAGAGCACTTTGCAAATGGCGCAAGGTGCTTTTTTGATGCACCTTTTGAAGGGAGGTGAAACCATTTGGACACACTTGAAACACAGCTTGGGCAGGTACGGGCGGCCATTGCCGAGATTGAGGGCGGGGCGCAGGAGTACAGCATCGCGAATCGGCGGATCACAAAGGCGAATCTTGCGACGCTCTACGCGCGGGAAAATGCCCTAAAGGCGGAGATTGCGCGCAGGGATGGCGGGGATGTGCTCTTTGCCCAAATGGGACGGCTATGATTCCACTGATTGAAAAAGCGATTGCGGCAATCTCGCCGCGCTGGGCGTGCAGTCGTGCCTTTTACGCCGAAAGCCTGCGCGCCTACGAGGCGGGTGAGGTGACGCGGTTCAATGACGGATGGATTCCGATCAACGAGGACACGGAAAACACCGATAAGACGCAGCGCGACCTCATCAAGGCACGGGCGCGGTATCTGGAGCGCAACAGTGATATTGCAGGCGCGGCCGTCGGCGGTATCGTGCGCAACGTGGTCGGGACGGGCATCAAGCCGCAGGCGCGCACAGGAGATGAGGCGCTCAATCGGCGCATCGAGACGCTATGGCGCGAGTGGACGGCGGCGGAGAACTGCGACATTACGGGACAACAGAGCTTTGAGGAGCTTCAGGCGATGCTTCTTCGGCGAAAGATCGTTGACGGGGAAATCCTCATCAAGAAGGTGGTCGCGCGCAAGGGGCGGCATCCGCTGAAACTGCAGGTCATTAAGTCTGACCTGCTCAGCAGCTTTATGATCTACGCGCCAAAGACGAACAATGTCATTCGCTCGGGCGTGGAGCTGGATGATTATTTGCGCCCGCTTGCCTATTGGATTGACCGCAAAAGCCCCGATGGCTATGTGGAGTATAACCCCGACCGCGTTCCCGCTGCGCAGGTCATACACCTCTGGTCGCGCAGTCAGCCTGACCAGATACGCGGCATCTCTGACCTTGCGCCGATCATCAAGCGTCTCAAGGACACGCAGGACTATCTTGATGCGGAGACCATTACTGCGCGCATTGCGGCGTGCTTTTCCGTGTTCGTCACAACGCAGACGGGCGCGCCGAATATGCCGGGGCGCATCGGGGCGCATCGCGGCGATCCGGAGGGGAAACGCCTGAAGAGCATCCGCCCGGGCATGGTGAATTATCTTGCCCCGGGGGAGAGCATCGAGACGGCGAATCCGTCGCGTGGCCTTGCCAATGCGCGGGACTATGTAGCGATACAGGAACGGCTCGCAGGGGCGGGACTAGGGCTTTCCTACGAACTCATGAGCCGCGACTTCAACATCTCGAGTTTTTCCAGTGCGCGGCAGGGGATGCTTGAGGATCGCAAGACCTTTGAGCCGATACAGAATTTCATGGCAGCGCATCTTTGTGACCCGATTTATCGGGAATGGATGGATCTCTGCGTCATGGCAGGCAGTCTTGATATCCCCGATTATTTTGAGCACCGCACGGCGTATCAAAATGTGGAGTGGGTAACGCCTGGCTGGTCGTGGATTGACCCCGCAAAGGAGGTGCAGGCAGATATCGCGGCGATCCAGAACGGCGGCAAGACGCTCGCGCAATGGTGCGCCGAACGCGGCTACGACTGGCGCGAACAGCTCGAGCAGATGGCACTGGAGAAGGAGACCGCCGAGGCGATGGGACTGAAACTCTCGGTGCATACGCCGATCACGGTGCAGGCGGCGCAGAGCAATCATGTCAATAACACAGATGATGAAAAGGAGGATGCAGATGGCAGTAAGGAACAAGAATGAGCCGCAGCGGCGTGATATCTACACGAACGCTATTGCCATTCGTGAGAAAGAGGATGGCGGCGATGTGAGGCAGGCGGAGCTTTCACTTTCGAGTGAAGAGCCGTGCCGTCGGTGGTTCGGGAACGAGATTCTATCGCACGATGCGGAGGCAATTGACCTCAGTAGACTGCAGGAGATCGGCGTTGTCCTCTTCAACCATGACCGTGACCGTGTGATCGGGCGCGTGCTTGATGTTCGGCTGGATGAGGTGACGCGCAAGCTGCGCGCCACGATCCAGTTTGACGAGGACGAAGAGAGCGAGCGCATCTACCAGAAGGTGTGCTCGGGAACGCTGCGGGGCGTATCTGTCGGCTATGCAGTCGACGTGTGGGAGAGCGTCGAGGCGGGAGCAAAGAGCAGTAACAGGCGGTTTACGGGGCCGTGTGAGGTTGCGACGCGGTGGACGCCATACGAGCTTTCGATTGTGTCCGTACCCGCCGATGCGACGGTAGGAGTTGGACGTAGTTATGTTGAGAATGGAGATGGAAACATGGACGAGCAGAAGAATGATATTGACGTCAAGGATCAGGAGCGCGAAGCGACGCAGCCTGCGCCCCTGGTGAACGCGGAGGCAGAGCGTCAGACGGCCGTCGCCGAGGAGCGCGCCCGCGTGCGTGAGATCGGGACGATGTGCCGTCAGTTCGGTGTGGACGATGTGCCATACATCAATGACGGTATGAGCGTCGAGGCTGTTCGCGCAGCAATCCTCGACAAACTGGCACAGGAGCACAAGGCACAGCCGGTGACGGTGCAGATAGACGAAATGGACAAGTTCCGCGCGGCGGCGACGGATGGGCTTGCCATGCGTGCGGGGATGGCGGTCGAAAACAGCGCGCCGGAGGCGGAGGAGTTCCGTGGAAAGCGCATGATGCGCCTCGCCGCTGAGTGCGTGGAGCGTGAGCTTGGCAAATCGACACACGCCATGGATGACGAAACGATTGTTCGTGAAGCACTGACGGGTACGGGGGCATTCCCCGGGATCCTCTCGAACGTCGCGCATAAGAGTATGGCGCAGGCGTATCAGAGCGCACCGACGACGTATCAGTTCTGGACGGCACAGGGGAGCAATTCGGACTTCAAGGATGCGACGCGCTACCGTCTGAGTGAAGCGGACACGCTGGAGAAGCTGAACGAGAGCGGTGAGTTTAAGGCGGGCGGCGTCACCGATGGCGCGGCAAAGACGAGCATCGCAACCTACGGGCGCATGTTTTCCCTGACGCGTCAGGCGATTATCAATGACGACATGGGCGCACTGCATCAGCTTCCTGCCATTTACGGCGCGGCGGCACGGCGCATGATCAACAAGATGGTCTATAAGATGCTGCAGGGCAATCCGAAAGTGGAGGGCGCAGTGCTCTTCCATGCGGATCACAAGAACCTCTGCGCGGAAGATATCTCCATCGAGGGGCTTGCCAAGATGAAAGCGGCGATGGCGAAGCAGAAGAATATCAAGGGGAAAGAGTACCTAAACATTCAGCCTGCCTTCCTCATCTGCCCCGTGGAGCTTGAGGTGCAGGCGGCGCAGCTGATCAGTTCGGTGGTTGACCCGACGAAGGCAAACGCAACGCCGAACCCGTTCGCGAATAAGATGACGGTCATTTCTGAGCCGGAGCTTGAGGATGCGAAAGCGTTCTATCTCGCCGCGGCGGCAGGCATCGCGCCGACGATTGAGGTCACGAGCCTTAACGGCAACCTCACGCCGACGATGGAGCGCGCGGAGCAGTTCGACACGCTCGGCATCAAGTGGCGCATCTACATGGACGTCGGCGTCAATCTGCTGGACTATCGCGGCATTCAGAAGAGCACAGGCAAATAAGGAGGACATGAACCATGGCAAAAGCAGAGTACATCCAGCGCGGCGATAACATCGACTATACGGCGACGGCAAACGTCGCCTATATGGAGATCGTCCCGCTCGTATCGCGCATCGGTGTCGCGCTCGCGGAGATTCCGAAGGGAGAGACGGGGACGCTGACAATCGTCGGGGCGTTTCGGCTTCCTGCATTGACGGAAAAGCTGGACGTCGGTCAGGCGGTCTACTGGGATAAGACGCAGAATGCCGTCACAGGCACATCGGGGGCGAACACCGTTCCCACCGGCACAGTGATCGCGGCAAAAGAACAGGCGGGCACGTTGGCGCTTGTCCGCATCGGCTGATGGGCTTCAAGGAGCAGGTCGCCGCCGATCTCACACGTGTCTTTATGAACCCTGAGGAATTTGGCGAACACCATGATCTGGATGGGACGGCGTGCATCTGCGTCGTCTCGGGGGATATGACCGAAAAGCGAAACGCCGTGCTGCATGACGGACGGCGTACGCCTGACGGCCTGCATGGCGACTATTTGACTGTCTGCGTCAAGACGGGCGATTTGCCGCGCATTCCAAAGCAGGGGACAAATTTCAAGGTGGACGGCAAACGCTATACGGTGGATACGTGCACGGAGGATATGGGGATGCTGACCATTACCCTGGGTGCGTTTCGTGCGGGAGGTGGATTCCTGTGATTGAGATCGACGACCGTGAACTGCAGCGTGCGGCAAACTTGCTCCAAGCGTTTCCGGGGGCGGTTGACCGTCTCTCAAAGCGGGCGGTGCGAAGCTCGGTCAAGGGCGTAAAGCGCGAGGCAGCGCAGAAGATCACGGAGCGGTACACGTTCCAAAAGAAACGCATTGCAGGGGCGCTCCGCGTCTCCTATCGCGGCACGGGTGCCGTGTTTTCCGCACGCGGGCGCGTGAATGACCTCGCGTATTTCAAGCACAACCCGAGCCGTGTCCCGTCGAAACGACCGCCAAAGGGGAAATACCTCTACAGTGAAGTCGTACGCGGGCAGGGCGGGACAATCGCGCACGCGTTTTTGGCGCGGATGCAGAGCGGGCACGTCGGCGTATTTCACCGTACGAGCGGGAATGCGTCCATGCCGATTGCCAAGAACTTTGCACCGTCCGTGCCGCAGATGCTCGGCAGCCCGTCCATCCGCGACTACATGGAAAAGCACCTGCAAACGCGCCTAGCGGGTGCAGTGGAGCGTGAAGTAGATCAATTCTTGATGAGGTATCGATCATGACACCTGCGATGCTTGTGAGTGCCGTTGTCCGTGAGGTCGAAGCGGCGACGGCGAATTATCGGATGAAGGCGGAGGGACAGGCGGATAAGAAAGTCTCTGTCTACCCGCAGCATATTCCGGATGAGGAATTTAAGGACAACTCCTACTATCCGCTGGTCATCGTCAGCTGGCAGAAAACGGAGGATGTGACAGAGCCGGATAAATTCGGCGCAGAGGCAGTGATCGGGCTGACGTTCGGTGTGTACGGCGAGGATAAAGAGGCATGGCGTGACCTGCTCTCCATCATGGAGCGGGTGCGCCAACGCCTTTTAGTTTTCCGTAAATTGGAGAATCACTTTCGCATCGTATTGCCGACGAAGTTTGAGACGATTGAAAATCAACCGTATCCGTATTGGTTTGGCTATGCGACGCTCACCTATACCGTTGCACAGCCGAATGAACAGATGGCGGCGGATTGGCATCGGATAGAAAGGGATGAATGACATGAGTGATGAGGATAAGAAGATCACGGGAGAACTGCCGGCGGCAAAGCCCGTGAAAGCCGAAAAGCAGAATCCACCGATTCTGACGAAGGAGGAGACGAAGGAGGACAAAGCAGAGTGTTATGTCTACATCGGCGCGAACCGCCTCACCGACGGGCTGAAATGTAACACAGTCTATCGGGGGTATCCGAAAGAGCTGGTGGAACAGGCGGGAGCAAAGTACGCGAACATTGCGCGGCTCTTTGTCCCTATAGAGCAGCTGGAAAAGGCACGGGGAGAGGTCAGGCGCAAGGGCACACCGCTGTACTTGGCATGGGCTGAGATGGAAAAGGAGGTCTAAGCATGGAATATAAACATGGCGTATATACGAGAGAACAGGCAACGAGCCTCGTTCCCATGACCGCGACAAGCGGCGGGCTGGTCGTCGCGTTCGGCACGGCACCGATTCATCTGGCACAGACTGCGGCAGCGGTGAATACGCCCGTTCTCTGCTATTCCTACAAGGAAGCAGTCGCGGCGTTCGGGTATTCGGAGGACTGGGAGAACTACACGCTCGCTGAGGTGATCAAAACGCATTTCGCGCTCTTCAACATGGCGCCGCTTGTACTGGTCAACGTCCTTGACCCCGAAAAGCACAAAAAGAGCGTGCAGGATAGGCAGGTGGATGTGAAGGGCGGCATTGTCACGGTGGCGGATCCTGTCGTGCTCTCCACGCTTGAGGTAAAACTCACGGCGGCACATCAAAAGCTCGTGCTGAACACGGATTATACGGCGGCATACGATGCGGCGGGGCAGGTCGTCATTACGCCGATGGATGGCGGCGGTATTCCGAGCGGGACGGCGAATCTCTGCCTCAGCTACACGGCTCTTGATCCGGCAGCAGTGAAGGCGGCGGATATCATCGGCGGCGTGAATGCAGCGACGAACCGCACCGAGGGGCTTGAGCTGATCGATGAGGTGTTCCCGCGCTTTGGGCTTGTCCCCGGCATCATCATCGCGCCGGGCTGGTCGCATGATGTGAATGTGGCGGCGGTCATGCGGGCGAAGGAACACAGCATCTGTGGACATTTCAACGCTATTTCCATCTGCGACATTCCGTCGGATGAGGTCAAAACGTACACCGCTGCGAGCAAGTGGAAGAACGAGAAGAGCGCTGCGGATAAGGACTGCATTCTCTGTTGGCCGTTGGTAAAGCAGGGCAAGGAGAAATATCACCTCTCCGCACAGATTGCTTCTCTCATGAACCGCATTGACAGCGAGCATGACGATATCCCGTATTATTCGCCGTCGAATAAGTCCATTCAGGCGGATGGCTCGTGCCTTGCCGACGGGACGGAGGTTTTCCTGAACGCTGCGCAGGCGGCATATCTCAACGGGCAGGGCGTTGTGACAGCACTCAACTATATCGGCGGATGGAAGAGCTGGGGCAACCGCACGGCGGCGTACCCGTCCAATACGGACGTGAAGGATAGCCTCATCAACAACCGCCGCATGTTCAACTGGGTGGGGAATACCCTTATCACGACATTCTGGAGCAAGATTGATGAGCCGACGAATAAGCGTCTCATTGAGACGGTCGTTGACAGCGCAAACATCTGGCTGAATGGTCTCACGGCAAAAGGCGCGCTCCTTGGCGGCCGTGTGGAGTTCCGCGAGGATGAGAATACGACGACGGAGCTCATGGATGGGATCATCCGCTTCCACGTCTATCTCACCCCACCTGCGCCCGCACGGGATATCGAGTTCGTCATGGAGTACGATCCGGGCTACATCTCGGCACTGTTTTCCTAAAGGAGGGAATGGCACATGAAGAATCAGGCATTCGCGTTTGACCTGCAGCGGTTCGCGGGCGTGAACACCGTCCGCGACAAGCTCATCAATTTTGAGGTGTTCAAGGGCGGAAATCGAAAGCTCGGCATGGCGGATGTGACGCTCCCGTCGATCAGCTATAAGACAGCAACGATCTCGGGCGCTGGCATCGGCGGTGAGATCGAGATGCCGACGCCGGGGCAGACAGAGAGCATGGAGACGGAGATCAGCTGGCGCACACTCAATGAGGATGTGACCGAACTCCTTGCGATGCGTTCGCAGGATCTTGAGTTTCGCGGTGCAAACGAACAGTACGACGCAGCGACGGGCGAGATTAAGGTGCAGGCAGTCAAGGTCAACATTCGCGGGCTGGCGAAAAAGGGCGACCTCGGTTCGCTGAAGCCTGCTGACCACATGGACAGCAAGACGACGCTGGAGGTGACCTATATCAAGGTCACCATTGACGGCGTACGCAAGGTTGAGATCGACAAGCTCAACTATATCCACTTCGTCGACGGCGTGGACTATCTCGCCGACGTGCGCAAGGCTCTGGGACTGTAAACGAGAAAAGCACTCGCAGTGATTATACTTTTTTTACAAAGAGGAAAATACTCATTGGGCTAGAATGATAAGAATATAGCTTTTGTTAAAAGAATGGAGGAGTTCTTATGAAAAAGCGTGTTCGGTTCAGTTGGCTCAGTGTAATTGCTGTTTTGGTGCTAGTCGTGCTCCTTGGGATTATTGCGGGGTGCGGTAGTGGTGGAGGTCAGAAGTCGACTGAGAAGCCTGCCTCAAAGACGGAAACAACGCAAAAGGCTGACACCTCGTCGAGTGAATCGTCTAAAGTCAAGACATACAAAGCGGGTCAGTATAAAGTTGGTGCAGATATTCCAGCAGGCGAGTATGTTGTCTTGTCGAAGGATGATGGGTATGTCGAAGTAGCTTCGGATTCCAGCGGAAAATTTGAGAGTATTGTGGTCAATGATATCTTCACCAACAGGAGTATTATAACCGTTTCTGACGGTCAATATCTCAAAGTTCAGAATGGGACGATCTACGCTGTTGCCGATGCTCCGAAGGTAGAGCCGAAAGATGGTGTTTTGCCGTCTGGAATGTATCAGATTGGCAAAGATCTTCCTGCAGGAGAGTACAAAGTTGTAGCGAAACGTGATGGCAGCTACATCGAGGTTTCGGCATCAAGTAGGCACACATTGGGAGATATTATCTCCAATGATCTTTTCTCTGGGGAGCAGTATATTACCATGCAGGATGGGCAGTATCTGAAGCTTTTTGGTGCTGAACTGAAAGTACAATAAGATTTAGAAGATCTCACGGCTGAAGAAAAAGCACTCTGCGTTGCTGCAAAGTGCTTTTTCTATGCAGGGTAAGCGTATGGAACGCGCCCGCCGTAAGCGCAATCAGAAGTAAACAACAACTTCATCATGAACCCGCTCAACGATGGGCGGGTTTTTTGATACCAATTTTAAGGAGGATATGACATGGACAAGAAAGAGAACATGGACACGATGGAGATCGTCGAGGAGAAGAAGGAACTCGATTTCGCGGAGCTCGAAAACCGTCTGGATGAGCTGGATTCCAATGCGTTCATCAACGCAGAACGCGCCTGCCGCATGACGGGTGATCCGACGCCCGACATCATCTATAGCGCGAATTTCCGCGCGCGGCTCGCGGCGACGGCGATGGGGGTTCCGTTCGAGGAGATCCGCAAGCTGAAGCTGCGCACCTATACGGCGGTCATTACAAGGACGCTGAATTTTTTATTGCAGTCTTTGGGCGAGGAGCTGACCCGGCGCAACAGCTGAGGGAGATCATCTTTGCCCTGCGCGAGGCGGGCTCTCTGGACTACTGGCAGAGGCAGACACTCAGAGAGCTGCGTCGCTGGATGGATGTGATCGAGGAGGAGAAACGACGCAAATAAAAAGGCAGCGACATAAGCCGCTGCCTCTGCGTTGCTATGGGGAGTTTGTCATCTTTTAAGGACGCCGCGAACGGCAAAGGGAATATTGAGAAGTCGAAGGAGAAAATCAAGAAGAACGATGAATACTTCAACAGCCGCAAGTAAGAGATGAACGAAAACGAATACTGCTAATGCAATGATGACCATACAAATGAAAAAGACAATGGGATTTTCAAGCATTGGGATCACTCTCCTTGTCGTATTTGATAAATCTATTATAGCAGAAAAAGGGGGGATTTTGTGGCAGCGGGGAAAATATTTGCCATCTCGTTTGCGATCGGCGCGGTGATGAACGCATCGTTTGGGACGGCGATGAATCGCAGTTCTCTTGCCATGCAGCAGCTGAGCGACAACACACGCTTTCTGAATGCAGAGCAGCAACGTCTCGAACGAGCTTGGCAGGCATCACAGGGACAGGTAAAGGCATACGCACGCGAGATTGACCGTATCCGGCAGCAATACGACGCGGGAAAAATCTCACAGAGTCAGTATCAATCGGCGATGGAACGCGCACAGCAGGGAATGCGCACAGCGGGCATGAGTGCTGATGAGTACCGCTCGCATCTCGCCCGTCTACGTCAAGAGATGGCACAGACGAAAGCATCTGCCGATCAGCTGCGGAATGCGCAGGCAGCGAAAGCGGCGGCAGGGGAGAATTTCGCCAATGCAAAAGCGGGATTCGGGAATGCCATTGCTATGGCGGGGATGGTCGCCGCACCGATCTATGGCGTCGTTGAGACAGCGGCAAAGTTCGAGGCCGCTATGTCGAAAGTGCAGGCAATCACGCGCGCCAATACAGATGAGATCGGGCGACTCACAGCAGAGGCACGCCGCCTCGGTGAGACGACGCAGTTCACGGCGCAGCAGTCGGCGGAGGCGATGAGCTATCTCGGTATGGCCGGATGGAATACAGAGCAGATCATCGCAGGTATGCCCGGACTGCTCGCCCTCGCCGCCGCCGGAGGAACAGACCTCGCACGCACGGCGGATATCGTCTCCGACGACCTCACGGCGTTCGGCCTTGCGGCGGATCAGGCATCGCACATGGCGGATGTGTTCGCCGTCACGGCGACGCGCACGAATACTAATGTCGAGATGATCGGCGAGACGATGAAGTACGCCGCGCCTGTTGCGCGTGCCTATGGTGCAACGATGGAGGAGACGGCGGCGCTCACGGGCATCATGGCGAATGCGGGCGTCAAGGCGTCACAGGCAGGTACCGCCCTGCGTGCGGGATTCATGCGCCTTGCGGGTCCCCCGAAGAAGGCGAGCAAGGCAATGCAGGAGCTCGGCATATCGTTGTCGGATGTATCTGCGCAGCATCAGGAGGCATCGGCGGCATTAGCCTCGCTCGGCATCAACATGGACAATATCGCTGGGGAAGGCTCGCACAAAATGGTCGCCGTATTACAGGAACTGCGTACGAAAATGCAGGGGCTGACCAGTGAAGAGAAGCTTGCCTATATGCAGATGATCTTTGGCACAGAGGCAGCGACGGGCTGGCTGAATGTGCTGGATGCGGGCCCTGAGGTGTTTAATGACCTCGTATCGCAGATGGAACACTGTGACGGCGAAGCCGAAAAGATGGCGGCGGTCATGATGGATAACGCGAAGGGCGCCATTGTCCAGCTCCAATCCGCCGTAGAGGGCGCGGCAATCTCCATCGGGACGCTCTTCCTGCCTTATGTCGCTGATGCGGCGAAATGGGGGGCAAATGCGGCGGCGGGCATCTCCGCATGGGTTAAAGAACATGAGGGATTGACGAAAGCCGCTGTTGAGACGGGGACTGCAATTGCCGCTCTTATTGTCGCGGTGAAGGGCTTTCAGCTCGCCTCAGCAGTGTATAACTATGCGGCGGCATCCATGCGGCTCTATCTGTTGACAACGAGGGAGACAGCTATAGCGCAGCGGCTATTGACCATGGCAACGTGGGCACAGACGCGGGCGATGGCGGCAGTCAATGCGGCGTCCAGTGCAGGAACGTATCGTGCGCTTGGCGCGCAGATTGCGGCAACCTATACAAGGCTGCGGGCGATTACGTGGGCGAATGTCGGGAATGCCATACGTACGGGGGTAATGATCGGTGTCAATGGCGCACAGGTTGCGTTTGCCCGTATCGTTGTATTCGCACAGGCGGCACGCACGGTAACGATGAGCGCAAAGCTGGCAATCGTTGAGAGCGCAAAAGCGGCGGGTCTTGCCATGCTGAACATGATACGGAATTTCAGTATAACTGCCGTACTTGGAAAGGCAGGAGCGGCATTCCGCATGCTCGGGACGGCGATCCTATCCGTTGGCAGAGCGTCGATGGCGATGATGTTTTCCCCGTTGGGCGTCGCCCTTATGGCGATTGCGGCGACCGCGTATCTCATCTACGCCAATTGGGATAAGGTGGGGCCGTTCTTCGTGCAGCTATGGACACGGATCCAGACGGCGTGTGCGAGTGCATGGGCATCGATGCAGCCGGTATTTGACCGCCTGAGGGCGGCACTTTCCACGCTTGCGGATACAGTGGCACCGCACATCATGGCAATCGGCGCAGCGTTTATGGCGGCGTTCGCTCAGGTGAGTGCGGCATTTGCAGAGCACAGTGAGACGTTTGACACGATCATCAGCATTGGCATGATGGTCGCAGAGATTTTTGGCAGTGTTATTATCGCCGCAATTATCACGTTTGCGAATATAGCCGTCGGTGTCATCACAACGACGATTGGTATCATCGTAGATATCATCAACGGGCTTGTCGGCGTGCTTACGGGGATTATCACCTTTATCACGGGCGTGTTCGCGGGAGATTGGACAACTGCATGGACGGGCATCGTGGAGATATTCAGCAGCATCTTTGGGACGCTGGCGAATGTCGCGGGCAGGATCCTCGGCGGAATAAAGAACACTGTGACGGGAATCATCAAGGATGTGAAAGACTTCGTCAGCAGTGATGGTGGAGGCGGCGGACAGGAAATCGCCGCGAATGCGCGCGGCGGTATCTATCGCAAGGGCGCGTTCCTTACGACCTTCGCAGAGGACAGCGCCGAGGCGGCGATTCCGCTGGACGGCTCGCCGCGTGCGATCGGGCTTTGGCGCAAGGCGGGCGAAATCCTCGGTGTCGGAAAAGACGCGGGCGACACATCTCTTTCCATTGTCGGGCGCGGCGGGGGAGAACCTGCCATGAGTGTGCCGCCGATTTCGATTACACTGAATTTCAACGGGAACGCTGCGCCGGAGAAGGTCAAACAAGCGGTGATGGATGCAGGACGGCAGGTACAGCGCACGTTTGCCGAGCAGATGGAAAACTATCGACGTGAGAGGGGGCGTCTGGCTTTTGGTTGACACATATACAACGCGCAGCGGCGATACATGGGATCTTATCGCCTACGAACAGATGGGGGATTGTCGCTATGTTGACCTGCTGATAGACGCCAATCGCGCCCATGTGCATACGGGGATTTTTGCGGCGGGGACGGTGCTGGCTATTCCGCCAATTCCGATAGACGGGCGTACAAAGAATCTGCCGCCGTGGAGGAGGTAGAGTATGAAGGCGCGGCGGGCAAAGGTCAAATGTACCTATGACAATGTGGACATATCACGGGATATCGCAGCATTCCTCAAGTCGTTTTCTGTGCGCGAGGTGCTGGGCGGGGAAGCGGACAGCGCGGAGATCACGTTGGAAGATCGGGAAGAGCTCTGGCAGGGAGACTGGCTGCCGGAGCGCGGGGCAATCATGGACATCGGCATCACGGTGTCGGACTGGGAATATGAGGGGGATAACCGTGAACTGCCGTTCGGAAAGTTCGAGGTCGATGAGATCACGAATACGGGTCCACCGAATGAAGCGAAGATAAAGCTGATCTCGGTGCCGAATAACACCGACCTGCGAGGCGTAGAGCGCACGCGCGCATGGGAGAAGGCGAATCTCTCCCGCATCGTGCAGGATGTAGCGGAGGGGGCGTCGATGCAGCACTACTATGACGCGCCCGACGATCCGATCATTGACCGCGCGGAGCAGTCGGAGGAAACAGACCTCGCCTTTCTGCAAAAGATATGCAAGGATGCGGGGCTTGCCCTCAAAGTCACGAATGAGACGATTGTCGTATTCGACATCTCAAAATATGAGAACGCCGACCCTGTCATGACGATCACAAAAGGGCGGGGCAATATCGCGTCATTCGATTGTCGGATGACGATCCATAACATTTACCGTGCCTGTCATGTGAAATATAAGAACGGCGGCAAGGGAGAGCTCATCGAGTACACATTTACGGATCCGCATCGTGCGAAGGGGCGAACGCTGGAAGTCAATGAGAAGGTGGAGAGCATCGACGAGGCGGAAAAGCTCGCCAAAAAGAAGCTGCATGAAAAGAACCTTGAGGAGGTCGCGGTATCCCTTAGTATGATGGGCGATTTTGCCTTGCTTGCATCCAACACAGTCATGCTCAAAGGATTCCATGTCTACGATGGAAAGTATCTCATCATGCGCAGTTCACATGAGATCGGAAGCGGGTACACATCGAAAATCGAGCTGAGGAGGGTGATTGATGGATACTAAGGCGATGCGAAACATCGTGCGCGTCGGTGTTGTGAGTGAAGTGATTCCTGCCGACTGTGCAGCGCGCGTGGTGTTTGAGGAAAAGGACAATACGCCGTCGCCTGTTCTGCCTGTTCTTACGCGCGGCGGAAAGGTCAATCGTGACTTCTGGCTGCCGGATATCGGCGAGCAGGTCGTGTGCCTCTTCGCCTGCAACGACAAGAATTTCTCAACGGGATGGATCCTCGGCACGCATTACGCAATAGGCGCGGGAAATGCTGACAGCGCAGATAAACGCCGCATTGATTTTGCCGACGGCTCATTTGTAGAGTTCGACCGCGCGACGGGCGGGCTGACGATCCAGTGTACGGGTGACGTAGTAATCAACGGGCGGACAATTTCGCTGAATTAGGGAGGTGAGCTGATGCCGGCAGCGGTAAGAGCCGGTGATGCGACGACGGGCACATGCGATAAAGGCCTGCCATGCTGCCCGCACGGGCGGTCGGGAACGGTGACCGTAACCAGCGGCAATGTGTTTGTCAATGGACGTGGACTGCATCGTCTGAATGATACGGGACCAACGAACTGCCCGCATAGTGGGACATTCGCGAGCGTTGCAGGTAGCGCGAGTGTATTTTGCAATGGGCGGCCTGTGATCCGCATCGGAGATGCGACGATGTGTCAGTCATGTGGGCAGTCGGGCACGCACACAACGGGGAGTGGGAACGTATTTGTAGGAGGGTAGTATGTCATTTCTGGATAACGCGATAGACTCGTATAAGAAGCAGACGGAAAAACGACTGCTGAATCTGCGAAATAACATTCTCTCTGATCTCAGCAGCCGCTTTTCGTGGCTCTCTCAGGGCGTGCAGATCGGCTCGCTCGGAGACATCGTTTTTACGGTATCCACGGATGAGGTGCGCACCTTTCGTGACTATCGGCGTTCGACCAAGGCGCGTTTCGCATTGCATGAGAGAATCGGGGAAAAGCCTATTTTGGAGTACATTGCCCCGGACGGGGAAGAGATCACATTTTCCATGACCTTTCATGTGGAGCTCGGTGTGTCACCCGCAAAGGAGACAGAGCGGCTGCGGGAACTCTGTGAGAAGGGGGAAGCGATGTATCTCGTCTTTGGCAGTGCGCCGATCGGCGCACACATGTGGGTGATTGAGAGCGTCGGGGAGAGTGCGGAACGCATTGACCATGGCGGTCGGATCCTCGTATCGCAGGTGGAAGTGACACTGAAAGAATACGTTCCTGTCATATATGACGCAGCGCAGGAAGGAGGGACGGCAACGTGACCTATGATGTAATGCAGGAAGTCGGCGCAATAGACTTTGCGCCATCGTCCAGAACGGCGGAAATTCTTCAAAATGTGCGGACGGTACTCACTACGCTCAAAAAGTCCGTCCCGATGGATCGAGATTTTGGCATCTCAGGAGAGCTGGTCGATCTGCCGATACCTGCGGCGCAGGCACGCTATACGAGTATGATCGTCGCTGCTGTGCACCGTTATGAACCACGGGCGCAGGTTGTCAGCGTGAACTATCGCGGCGACGGCAAAGAGGGCGTGCTGACGCCTATTGTGAAAGTGAGGCTGAGAGATGAATCTGCATAATATGCCGAATCTGTCGTTCGCAGAGCGGTCGCCCGAGCTCATCGAATCGAACATCATTAAAACGGTAGAAGGTCTGCTGAATCGAAAACTTGCACGCGCGGATCCCCTGCGTCTTTTCCTGATGGGGGTAGAGTCGATCATTGTTCAGCAGCGGACAATCATCGATCATGCGGCAAAGATGAATCTGCTTGTCTATGCGGTGGACGATCATATCGACCATCTCGGCGCGCTCGTCGGTACCGAGCGGATCGGAGAGGCGTCCGCACATACAACGCTGAAGCTGCTGTTATCTGCGCCGCGTGAAGCGGCGACGCTGATTCCGAAAGGGATGCGCGTGACAGCGGGGGACGGCATAATGTTTGCCCTGGATACGGCGGTCACGATTCCGCAAGGGGAGATATCCGCCTTCGGGACGGCGACGTGTACGATGTCAGGGGCAATCGGAAACGGGTATAAGGCGGGCGAGCTCAAGACCATTGTTGACCCTGTCCCATTCCTACAATCGGCAAGCAACACAACAACAACGGAGGGCGGCGCGGATACGGAGGATGATGAGAGCTATCGCGAACGTATCCATGAGGCACCGGACAAGTTCTCCACGGCGGGGCCGTCGCTCGCCTATGCGTATCACGCCAAAAGCGCATCCGCACTCATCGCGGATGTATACGCGCATACACCCGCCCGGGGGGAAGTCGATGTATACGTACTGCTTAGAGGCGGCATAGTGCCAGGGGAGGAAATCCTCTCGCTCGTCGGAGCAAAGCTGAATGATACGAGTATCCGACCGCTGACCGATAAAGTGACCGTCAAAGCGCCTGCACCCGTTGCATATAACGTTGACGCCGTCTACTACATCGACCGCCGCGATGCGACCGAAGCGGCAGCGATACAGAAACGAGCCGAGAGTGCGGTGCAGGATTTTATCCTCTGGCAAAAGGAACGGCTCGGACGGGACATCAATCCGACGGAGCTCTATTACCGCCTGCGCGAGGCGGGCGTGAAGCGGGCAGAAATCAAGCTGCCCGTATTTGCGAAGACTGAAAAGAACCAAGTCGCCGTTGCCAATCAAATCAAGGTGACATTCGGAGGATTGGAGGATGAGTAAAGAATTACAGAGCACCTCACTCTTAGACATCCTGCCGCAGAATCTCCTTGCCGATGCACAGATTTATGCGGCGGCGCGGGCGCTGGATGATGAACTGCAAAAAGTCACTGCAGCGACAAGAGATGCACTGATTTTGCCGCGTATCGATGAACTCTCGGAGGAAGTCATCGACCTTTTGGCGTGGCAGTGGAGCGTCGATTTTTACGATGAACTGAAAAGCCTTGCGGAAAAGCGCAACGCAGTCAAACAGTCGATTGCCATGCACCGCATCAAGGGGACACGCCGTGCAGTTGAGCTCGCTCTGCACATGGTTTACACAAGCGGTGAGGTAAGCGAGTGGTTCGAGTATGGCGGGCAGCCGTATTATTTCCGCGTGCGATTCATCGAGCCGGAAAACATCCGCACGGAGGACGTTGACCGTGTGATCCGCATCATCAATGCTGTCAAGAACACGCGGAGCTGGCTTGAGAGCATCGGCTTTACGCGCCATGTCCCGACGAGGCTGTATCACGGGACTGTCATTTCGACGAACAAAACATATCGCCTGATGCCGCCGCGTCCGCATGATGTTACCATACGCAGCGGCACGTATCATGGCGTAGGAGTATCAGTCTATAAGGAGGTCGTATTACGTGAGTAACTGGTCATCATATCAATTTACGCGCAAGGGGGAACAACTCCGCGCGAAGGTAGAGGCGGGAAAGTGTAAACTCACCCTGACGAAGATCAAGATCGGCAACGGGAGCGTGACGCTTGGCGACATAAAGGACATGAACGATCTCAAAAGCACGCAGCTCGTTCTCGGTATCAGCTCGTGCGCTGTGAGTGCGGAGGATGATCGTGTCTGCGAAGTCGTTGGCATCGCTTCGTCATCCAATGTGGAAAATGCCTTCTCGGTCACGGAGATGGGGCTTTATGCAAATGATCCTGACGTTGGAGAAATCCTGTATCTGGTAGAGATCGATACGTCACCCGACGATATGCCGAACAAAAACGCGCAATCGCCTGTGACACTGACCTATCAGATTGAGCTTGTGACGAGCAACACAGCAAATGTGACAGTGATGGCATCGCCTGCGGGACTGGTCACGGTAAAGATGATGAGCGCCCACCGCACCGCCGCCGAGCTTGACCACCCCGAGAAATCCGTGCGCAAGAAACACCTGAACCCAGACGCATACGAATCCCCCGCGCTCACGGGCACACCTACCGCGCCGACGGCGGGGCGTGGGACGAATAACGGACAGATCGCAAGCACCGCGTTTGTGGCGCAGGCAATCGCCGCGCTCGTGAACTCTGCGCCAGGGACCCTTGACACCTTGCAGGAACTCGCTGCAGCACTCGGTAACGACGCAAACTTTGCGGCGAGCGTGACAAACGCGTTTGCGGGGAAAGTCAGCAAGTCGGGTGATACAATGACGGGCCCCCTAGAAGTACCGAAGATTAATTTTGAACGCGGTTATATTGAGAATGGTAGCCGAGATACGGGCGATGCGTTGTCGGGGAGCGGAGGCGCGAACATCAATATATCCTCGTGGTGGGGGATAGGGTTCCACGATAAGTATGGCAACCGCTATACGGGCACAATGGATTTGCGCAGCGGTAATTGGCGCACCGTCGGGGCAATACGGGCCGATCAAGGCTTTATCGGGAACCTTGCGGGCACCTCGTCAAACGCTGATAAACTCGGCGGGCAGTCGCTGCAATGGATCCTCGACCAGATCGGAGCGGCAAAAACGGGTGTCGTTGCAAGCAATCTCGCCGAGAATGGGTGGGTCAAATTTGCCAATGGATTGATCGTGCAGT
>ERZ772945.439-NODE-439-length-33877-cov-5.349979_pt1 | contig 33877 bp, 47 predicted proteins | sample MGYA00511681_ERZ772945 | MGnify/ENA primary metagenome ERZ772945 (study PRJEB29015, sample SAMEA2737943) | human oral metagenome | biome: human oral; feature: human-associated habitat; material: dental | place: China | collected 2143 ...
AAAGGAGAAGAAAAGGATGGCAATAAGAATACGGCAGTAACGATAGCTTTTTATCGTTACTGCCGTTTTTTTAGATTTTCTTTCCCCATTGAATACCAAACAGGGTTTCATCGTTTGGCCCCAGTTTTATAACTGCATGGTTATTGAGCAGAGAAGAAATATCTGGCCCTAAATTGTCTTGTCGGTCAAATGCTATGAAGATTTGTTTTTCTCTGATGCTTGCATACAGTTGTAGTAGTTGCCGTAAGTTTTCATCGGAAATATTCGGAAATAATAATGAATCGTGAGCAAGAGCCGGCAGTGGTGTCAATTTTAAAATGCTTAAATCGTAAATCAGCATTCCTTTATAATTGGTACCAGTTCCTGAATCTCTCGGTGTTTCAAAGGTATAGCTGTTGCTTTTTAGCAACCGGAGAATGGGCGCATTGTCCTCACCATGAGATATGAAGTCGCTGATTTTCTCCATTTCATCATTAATACTTTTTTCCATCTGATGTAGAAGCAATGTGGTTCGTTCTTCAAGTGCTGTCTTTGCTTGCTTTTCGATTTTAGTTAAATTTTGCAGATTGATAAAATTATCGCATTCATTTTCTAAAGTAGTTATCTCATGATCGAGCTTAGTATAAGCAGTGAGAAATTCGTCACTAAATGCCATCGATGGTTTTAACTGTTCGATGTGATTTTGGATTTTATCCACTTGATTTTGGAGAGGTATTAGCTCTTGTTCCATTCTTTTCTTTGTTTCAAGCAATTCATCTTTGAGTATAGATTGTATCTTATGGTGAAATTTTTCAATTTTAGCTAGTTTCTCAATATTGGCATTGGGGAAGAATGTCAAGAGATTATTCAAATCTGCTTCCGTGGGTTGAACCCCAAGCTGAAGATTTAAATCGACGAGATGAATATCGTTTTTCTTCTGTTCCAGCTTTTTTCTGGCATCACGAAGATATCGTTTCAGTTCATTTATTTGATTAGCCTTTTTCACTTCTTCTGTATCAACAGAGGAATTATTGGAGAAGGCCAAATCTTCTTTTTCTTGACGTAATTCGGCTAATTTTGATTGTGCCTCATCATACTCTTTTTGTCGTGTAATAGCAGAGGCAATAAAGTTGTATTTTTGTGCTGTACGAAAGGTGGAGTGTTTATCTTTAGCGGATTTTAACTGATCCTGGAAATATGAAATCTCATTATGGTGATTAAAAAGACAGAGCAAGACATTGATTGCATCCGTGCTGTTTTCTGATTCTCTGCTTTTCAACGGTTGCATTTCATCGATATTGCTTTTCTTATAGATACGGAAGAAGCGGCTGATTGTATTCCTGAATGAAACTCCAGGGTAATCCATTGCATATTGATGGCAAAGCCAGTGAGTGTATTCACGCCGGCCGATTTCTTTGCAGATGTCTTTTGACAGATATTCACGAATTACATCAGGGTTTGATGTATCTCGTGAAAATCTATACTCTTGATTCGCAAAACGAAAGGTGAAAAATATTTCATGGTTTCCTAATTCAGTCACCGCATCGCTTTTTACATAAGATGAACCACCGAATGCAAAATCAATTATCAGAAGCATGGTGGACTTTCCAATAGAATTTGCTCCATTTTTATTGCCCAACACTACATTTAATCCCGGGTGGAAGTTTATTGCTTCCTTTGGATGTTTTGGAGTTTTAAATTTGGAGCAAGATATTTCAATCAACATTTTTCTATTTCTCCCTTGTCATTTAATGTGATTTTTCTGAGGGCGTATAGACAGTCCAGAACATCAACGAGTTCTACAGGCCCCTGAATGTCTCTGCATAGACGCAGAAGTTCGACAGGAGTCTTTGGAGTATCCAGGTTACATAAGATACAAGGCATCTTGGATAAGATGCTGTCATTATATGAAAAAAGTTTATTTGGTAAAATCATGAAATACCTCGCAAGATTGAATAAAATAGCAGACAACAATATCACAATAAATCATATTCTGTTTTGTTATACGGTGGATTTGCTTAGATATACTTTCATATATCGCAGTTTGTGAAAGTCCTTTATCTTCCAGACGCTGACAAATAGTTTTTATTTCAACACGTACTAACTCATCTGAATATTGTTTCTGGCGTGATAGGTTCTGCATGATTTGATTGATATAGAAAAAGTATTTTGTAACATTATTTTTCACGGTTTCTGCCAGGAAAAGATTTTCGTTTTCATCAATTTTATTTGCAATAAAAGTTGGTTCGTAATTTAACGAAGTTAAAGTGCTTGGCTTTAAGTTAATCAAGCTTTCAACAACCATCTTTATGCCTTTATCAATGTTTACGTCGGATATTGTACTTCTTGCTTTTCTGGCCTCAATCTGCAGTTCTTTTGCTGTTTCGAGTTCCTTACGTTCGTGTGCTGTATGTTTCAAAATATATTGTTCAAAGCAATCATGACAAACGGCACAGATATTTGAGAAAGAAGGCGTTTTCTTTTCATTGATGATAAGAACCTCATAATCGGGAGTACTTCTTCCGTCATCAGCAAATTTTTGGAGATGATGCGAACACCCTGGCATAGAGCAGGTATTGCTGCAATCATCTAGCAGACCACTGCCATATTGTCCTTTCAGCTGAGTTGACTTATAGCGTGCTTCTTGTTCACGCCGTGTATTTTCCAATGTCGGATCGATAAGCTCTTCAAGACCACGCTTTAGCAAATCGAATAGCTTTTCACCGACATTATCTTTGGTTACGCCTTCAGCAAATGGTGTTATATCCTCTGCTAACCCATCCAATACAATATCTGATCGATTTGGATCATGTATTGATTCGATGAAATTATCTCGTGTCAGACGGGATAACATTTTTCCTGCCAATTTTTTGGTGGGCTTGCTTGTATAGAATTTTCTGAGAGATCCGTCCTTATAGCTTTCTTCTGAGGAAGGGTCTCTTTTTGTATACCATTCGTCTTCAGGGATGTCGCAGAGCATCTGGATAAGATTACGCATGAAACTAGGAACTTCTGCATCTTTCATGAGATGAGGACGAATAGCGTGTATGACCTCTTTGAACAGCATGGTAGGTCTCCTTGTTTTCCTATTTTTCCTACGGTTTCCTAAAACATCTAATTTGAGGGAGGGGCGTTTTGTATAGTAGGGATGTAAGTTAACTTCATTTTACCATTTCTTTTGGTTCCTGAAAATATATTGAAGATTGCTAATATTAGGGGGGCAAAAGAGAAACCGTCTCAACGCTCACATCCGGACGCGGGTGTGCCCAGAGCCGAGAGACGGTCTGGAAAGTTAATCACGTCAGCCTACTGGGATGGTTGGCCATAGAAGCGAGGATGCATCTTATGGTCAATTTCGACAGGCTGCCTGCGTGGATTCTCGCTTCGCATTATGCGAAGGAGATCGCGCATGGCCAATCTACAGACAAACAAACAGAAGCAATACTACATTCCTCTGGAACGCACTCCAGAAACCGTCATCACCGAGGAGTACAAGGACTGTGAAGTCCGCTGGTCAAAAATCGGCTGCCGTAAGGTACGTACTGTCCTGATTCCGGCAACTGAAGAACAGTATCGTGAATACATGCGTCCGCTCTGGCGGGAAGATAAGCGCCAGCAGCGGCATGGTGCCGATGAAGTATCGTCTGATAAGGCATGGGATGACTATGAACTGGAGATGCCTGATGACTTCAACTTAGAGGAAGCAGTCATGAAGAAAGAACTGCTGGCCGCGCTTCGCCATGAACTGGCGGCCTTGCAGGATATCGACCGGGCCATCCTGCTGATGCTTGCCGATGGTGCCAGCGAAGCGGCGACCGGGAAGGCCGTCGGCTTGAGCCAGAAAGCGGTGAACAAGCGCAAGCACAAGCTCTATGCACTCCTGAAGGAACACCTCGAAGACTTCCGTTAAATAGGGAAAATCCGGCTGCAAAAAAGTGGCCGGATTTTTTTTCGGAATCGGTACTTAACGATGACGCGGTTGTCCTATTACTGATGAAGGGCAAACGAAGAAGCTCTTCAGGAAGGAGGCAGACAGATGATTCACACACAGACACCTGAAAAACTGGCTCAGCAGCAAAAGCTGGACCGGGAACTGGCGGCGGTGCTGATGGCCATCAGCGTCACGACTCGCAGTATTGCCAGAAACATCCATCTCTTATCAATGCAAAGACATGTGAAAGGAGTCAATCCGTATGACAAACGATGAATTGCAGAAAATGGCAGCGGTCCTGGCCGATTGTGGCAAGGCTTTGCTGAAGATTTCTGAAGCCATAGCGGTGAAGAAAGACAATCCGCTATCTTCAAAAGCAAAATCAAAGAGGGCGGAAGAGCCGCTGACACTGGAAGACGTCCGCAAGGTGGCCGCTGATAAAGCTCGACAGGGATTCACGAAAGAAGTTCGCAGCCTGATCCAGAAATACGGAGCCGACAAGCTGTCCGGCATGGATGCAGCGCAGTACGAGGCGTTTCTGAAGGAACTGGAGGTGATTGGCCATGCCGGATAAACACGCCATACTGTCAGCGTCATCCAGTTATCGCTGGCTGGCCTGCCCACCGTCCGCACAGGAATGTGCCAAGCTGCCAGATACCTCCAGTGAATTCGCCCGCCAGGGAACGGATGCCCATACGCTCTGCGAATTCAAGGTGAAGACAGCCCTGGGCCAGAAGCTGGAAGACCCGACAAAATCCCTCACGTACTTTGATGAGGAGATGGCGGAATGCACCGATGAATACGCACAGTTCGTCATGGAAAGCCTGGCAGCGGCTAAAGCATCCTGCAAGGATCCGCTAATCATGATTGAACAGCGGCTGGACTTTTCCCAGTGGGTGCCAGGCGGGTTTGGAACAGGCGACTGCCTCATCGTAGCCGACGATACCCTGACAGTCATCGATTACAAGCATGGCTTGGGAGTCCTGGTGGATTCCGAGAAGAATCCGCAGATGATGTGCTATGCCCTCGGTGCGCTGAACCTGTTTGATGGCATCTATGATATCCGCCAGGTGTCCATGACGATCTTCCAGCCCCGCCGGGACAACGTCAGCACTTGCACCATGAGCAAGGAAGAACTGCTCCAGTGGGCCGAAACGGTGCTGAAACCTGCGGCAGAACTGGCGGAGAAAGGGGAAGGCGAATATAAAGCCGGTGACCACTGCCGCTTCTGCAAGATCAAGTCGACCTGCCGCAAGCGGGCCGAGTACAACCTGGAACTGGCCCGGTATGATTTCGCCGTCCCGTCCACGCTGCAGGATGAAGAAATCGAAGCCGTCCTGGAGAGGGCCGATGAACTGGTGAACTGGGCCGGGGATGTCAAGGAATACGCACTGCAGCAGGCCCTTTCCGGCAAGCAGTGGGACGGGTGGAAACTGGTCGAAGGCCGGTCGAACCGCCGCTACGTAAGTGAAGAAGCAGTCGCCGCCAAAGTGGAAGAAGCGGGCTTCGACCCATATGAAAAGAAGCTGCTCGGCATCACGGCAATGACAAAACAGCTCGGCAAGAAGCGGTTCGAAGAACTGCTGTCAGATTTAGTGGAAAAGCCACAGGGCAAGCCAGTCCTGGTGCCGGAATCGGACAAACGTCCGGCAATGCATACGGCGGCAGATGATTTCAATGACGAAAAATAAGGAGGAGCTTGTTATGTCCAAGCATTATGTCAATCCGTGCAAAGTGATTACCGGAGTCAATACGCGCTGGTCTTATGCCAACGTCTGGGAACCAAAGTCCATCAACGGCGGTACGCCGAAATACAGCGTCAGCCTGATCATCCCTAAGTCGGATACGAAGACCGTCAAGAAAATCGAAGCCGCTATCTGGGCCGCCTACGAAGAAGGCGAAAGCAAGCTCAAGGGAAATGGCCGTGCTGTACCGGCTCTCGAAGCCATCAAGACGCCGCTCCGTGATGGCGACCTGGAACGCCCGGGCGATGATGCTTATAAAGACAGCTTCTTCGTCAATGCCAACTCGGCGACAAAGCCGGGCATCGTTGATGCTGACTGCCAGCATATCATCGAACGCTCGGAAGTCTACTCCGGCGTGTATGGCCGCGCTTCCATCAGCTTCTATGCCTTCAACAGCAACGGCAACAAAGGCATCGCCTGCGGCCTGAACAACCTGCAGAAAATCCGTGACGGTGAACCGCTCGGTGGCAAACCGCGTGCAGAAGATGATTTTGCAACGGCTGACGATGACGATTTTCTGGCATAAGGAGGGATGAGGATGGAGACGCTAATGAAGCTGATTCTGGAGTGCCTGTACTGCTTGCTTGCGTTGTGCGCTTGCGGATTCTTTGTGGCCATGATCTATATGGATATCAAAAAAGACCAGCGCGATGAAGAAATGGATCGGCGCCGGGAAAAACGAGAAGAAGAATATCATCGCAAACGGATGGAATCCATCCAGAAATAAGTATTGTTCAATGGTGGCGGCGGGGCGTTGTATCTCGCCGTTTTTTTTGAGGTGAAGCGTATGAAAACCATCAGTATCGATATTGAGACCTTCAGCGATGTCAATCTGGCGAAATGCGGCGTGTACAAATATGCCGAATCGCCAGCCTTTGAAATTCTCCTCTTCGGGTATGCCGTGGATGGGGGCGAGGTGCAGGTCGTTGATCTGGTGCAGGGGGAGCGCATCCCGGACGCTATCCTGGATGCCCTGACCGATGAATCTATCACCAAGTGGGCGTTCAATGCCAGCTTTGAACGCGTCTGTTTGTCACGATATCTGTGTGATTTGGGGATGAGTCTGAATCCGATCTATGACCATCATCCGCTTTCACCGGACTGTGCCAGGTTCCTCAGTCCAGCAGGATGGAAATGCTCTATGATCTGGTCGGCCTATATGGGCTTGTCTCTTTCTCTGGAAGGCGCAGGAGCCGTGCTGCAGCTGGACAGCCAGAAAATGAAAGAAGGCAAAGATCTGATCCGCTATTTCTGCGTTCCCTGCAAACCAACGAAGGCCAACGGAGGCAGGACGCGTAACCTGCCGCTTCACGCACCAGAAAAGTGGGCAACGTTCAAGTCCTACAATAAGCGAGATGTGGAAGTGGAGATGGCCATCCAACAGCGGCTCCATCATTATCCAGTTCCTGAACAGGTATGGGATGAATATCATCTCGACCAGGAAATCAACGACCGGGGCATCGCCATTGACCAGAAATTGGTGCGGCAGGCCGTGGCCATAGATGCAGTATCGCGGGAATATCTGATGGCTGCTTTAAAAGAAAAGACGGGCTTGGAGAATCCGAACTCCGTAGTCCAGATGATCGGCTGGCTGGAACAGCACGGGATGAGGACGGATTCCTTGGGCAAGAAGCAGGTACAGGAGCTGCTGAAAACGGCGGAAGAACCGCTTCGCAGTGTACTGCTGCTCAGGTAGAAGCTGGCCAAATCCTCAGTCCGGAAATATCAGGCCATGGAGATGACGGCCTGTGAGGACAGCCGGGCCAGAGGGATGTTTCAGTTCTATGGGGCCAACCGGACCGGGCGGTTTGCCGGCCGGCACATCCAGCTGCAGAATCTGCCCCAGAATCATCTGCCGGATCTCTCGGAAGCCCGGGAACTGGTACGCCAGGGAAATTACGAAGCCCTGGATTTCCTGTATGATTCCATCCCCGATGTCCTTTCCCAACTGATCCGTACGGCCTTTGTGCCCCGGCAGGGGCTGAAGTTTGCCGTAGCGGACTTTTCGGCCATTGAAGCCAGGGTGCTTTCGTGGCTGGCAGGAGAAACATGGCGTTCGGATGTCTTTGCCAGGAATGGCGACATTTACTGCGCCTCGGCCAGCTCCATGTTCGGCGTTCCCGTAGAAAAGCATGGCGTCAACGGGCATCTCCGGCAGAAAGGGAAAATCGCAGAACTGGCCCTTGGCTATGGCGGCTCCGTAGGAGCGCTGAAGGCCATGGCGCCATGGACATGGGACTTACGGAAAATGAGCTGTATCCTCTGGTGCAGTCCTGGCGGTCAGCCAATCCGCACATCGTCGATTTCTGGTGGCAGGTGGACGCCGCCGTGAAGACAGCCATCAAGGAACGTATCCCCATGCGGACTGGCTGCATCCGCTTCCTGTATCAGAGCGGCATGCTGTTCATCCAGCTCCCTAGCGGACGGCGGCTTTCCTACGTAAAGCCCCGGATAGGCGAGAACCGCTTCGACAAGGAATCCGTCACCTATGAAGGCATCGGCGCAACGAAGAAGTGGGAACGGATCGAAAGCTATGGCCCGAAGTTCGTGGAAAACATTGTCCAGGGCATCAGCCGGGATATCCTCTGCTATGCCATGCAGACGTTGCGGTGCTGCGACATCGTCGGCCATGTCCATGATGAACTGATTATCGAGTGTCCCAAAGAAACCAGCGTCGATGCCATCTGCGAGCAGATGGGCCGGACAACTCCTTGGGCCGAAGGATTGTTGCTCTGGGCTGATGGCTACGAATGTGATTTTTATAAAAAAGATTGATTTCCCGGTACTTAACATAGTGATTCCTGTCCTTTCACTATCAGAGGGAATTTCCTCGGATATTTATTTTAAGAAAGGCGGGATTCGCTATGAAGTTTTTGATTCCAGAAGATGAATTTGGCGTGTTTGCTGATCAGGGAGGTGTACCAAGGGTCGACAGCCTGTTTGTTGCAGCGACTTTTGAAAAACAGCATTATAACGTTCTGCGTGATATCGGACGAATCACTGCATCCAATTCTGGATTAAGCCCAGAATTCATTGCACTCAATTTTGAGGGCAATACATATCGTGATGCCAAGGGAAGAAAACTGCCACGTTACCTGCTGACCCGCGATGGGTTCACCATGCTGGTCATGGGCTACACAGGCTCGAAGGCGATGCACTTCAAGGAACTCTATATCCAGCGTTTCAATGAGATGGAGCAGTGCATTCGGTCGCTCCTGTCTGCCCGGCAGGAATTCCCCATGCTGACGGAAATGATCTGCCGGCTGCATGAAAGCCCGAAGGCATATCACTTCAGCAATGAAGCCGACATGCTGAACCGCATCGTCCTGGGGATGTCTGCCAAGCAGTTCCGGCTGGCCAACGGCATCGAAAAAGGGCAGAGCATCCGGCCTTATCTGACTGCACAGCAGATCCATGCTCTAGACCGGCTGCAGCACCTGGATTACGGCCTGCTGTATTCCTGCCCGGATTTCCAGCAGCGCAAGCAGATGCTCATGACCTATTACAAGACGGAACTGGAGGGATGAAACATGTTTTACGTAAAAGAACCACTTAAGGATGGTGTCGATGTGACGGTCGAAATCAATGACGAAAACGTCTTCTGCCGATGCCTGGTCTGTGGCAGGGAAGTACCTGTCAATCTGAAGGATGTCCTGTCAGACAGTGACGCTGACCTGGTGGGAACGGCAGTATTGTGCGATGAATGTGCGGAGGGGTGGATGGAACTGCATGGAAAACAATCCGAAACGTAATGCAGAGTATTATCCGGACCCGACAGCGTATCGGGCAATCAGGAACGTGGAACCCCAAAGGTTCCCGTTCATGCCTGTTGTGTACGTGTGTTCGCCCTATGCCGGGGATGTGGAAGAAAATATCCGGAAAGCCTGTGCCTACTGCCGCTATACGGTAGACCAGGGATGTATCCCTCTGGCACCGCATCTGTATCTACCGCAGTTCCTCGATGAAGAATCGGAACGGGAACTGGCACTCTTTATGGATATCGCACTATTGTCCCGCTGCGTCGAACTCTGGGTCTTTGGCGATGTGATTTCGGCGGGAATGGAAAAAGAAATCCAGTACGCCCAAAGAAAAGGAAAACCAATTCGGTATATTAACGAGGTGAAATAAGATGGATTTTACACTTTATAGGTCAGACTTTGCTGGCGTGGAAGCGAATTGCCGCTATACCAGGCAGCAGAAAATCAGCTGTGCCGAGGACCTGAAGGCGGCAGCCGCCTTCGATCATGTCTGCGTAGCCTTCAAAGATTGTTATCGGAAGCGGGAGAATTTCCTCTCCGCCGACGTCCTGGTCATGGATTGTGACAACACCCACTCGGAGAATCCTGCTGACTGGATTTCCATGGAAAAGCTCCTGGCCATACTGCCGAAAGTCTCGGTGGCCGTCGTGCCATCAAGGAATCACATGAAACCCAAGGACGGGAAGTGTGCCAGACCGCGCTTCCATGCTTATTTCGGGATTCCGGATATTACGGATGAACAGCACTATACAGAACTGAAACGGGCAATCCACCGGGCGTATCCCTTCTTCGATGAAGCGGCTCTCGATGCAGCCCGGTTCATCTATGGCTGCCCTGTCGAGAAAGTATTGTGGCAGGACGGGGAAACGACAATCGACCAGGTACTCAAAGTGGGAGATACCGAGTCACGCAGTATCCCGGCCGGACGCCGGAACAGCACCATGAGCCGTTTTGCCGGCCGCGTCATCAAACGTTACGGGGCGACGGAAAAGGCGTACCAGATTTTCCTCGACGAAGCGGAAAAGTGCGACCCGCCGCTTCCCGACACCGAGCTGAACACTATCTGGGGCAGTGCCGTACGGTTCGGCAAGCGCATCGCAAAGCAGGAAGGTTACGTCAGCCCGGATGAATACAACAACGATTTCGGCACCCGGGACTCCTTGCGGCCGGAGGATTATTCGGATATCGGCCAGGCCAAGGTCATCGCCAGAGAATACGGCAACGAGCTGCGCTACACCGACAGCACGGATTTCATCCGCTACGATGGCATCTGCTGGGAAGAATCGCGGCAGGCAGCGGTCGGTGCAGCGGAAGAATTCCTGGATTTGCAGCTGGCTGATGCCAATGAACAGTTCGAACAGGCACTCAAGGAATTAGCCGGGACAGGGCTTTCGGAAGACATCATCCGCAAGGGTGGACGGACGCTGGAAAAGTTGATTGAGGAAAAGCAGGCCAAGGCCTATGCGGCCTATCTCGCTGCAGAAGCGTACCGGAAGTTCGTCCTGAAACGCCGCGATATGCGGTATATCCTGTCGGCCCTGCAGGCACTGAAACCCATGGTCCAGATGCCTATCCAGGCACTGGATGCAGATGAGTTTTTGCTGAACACCCCGTCCTATACGTATGATCTGAGGAAGGGGATGAAGGGCAGACAGGAACATAAGGCGACGGACTTCATCACGAAATGTACCTCTGTAGACCCGGGCAGCGAAGGGAAAGCTATCTAGGAACAGGCAGTCCAGCAGTTCTTTACCGGCGATACGGCGCTCATCGACTACGCCCAGGAAATCAGCGGCCTGATGGCCATCGGCAAAGTCTATGTGGAAGCCCTGGTCATCGCTTACGGCGACGGCCGGAACGGCAAGTCGACCTACTGGAACTCCCTGGTCCGCGTCCTTGGCAGCTACTGCGGCGGCATCTCTGCCGATGCCCTGACGGCAGGCTGCAAGCGGAACGTCCGTCCGGAAATGGCAGAGCTGAAGGGGAAGCGCATGATCATTGCCGCCGAAATGGAAGAAGGCGTCCGGCTTTCTACGTCCATCCTGAAACAGCTCTGCTCGACGGATGAAGTGAGCGGCGAAAAGAAGTATAAGGATCCTTTTAAGTTCGTACCGACACACACGCTGGTCCTCTACACGAACCACCTGCCTAGGGTGGGGGCCAATGACGAAGGGACATGGCGGCGTCTTATCGTCATACCCTTCAAGGCCCAGTTCGAAGGGAAGAGCGACATCAAGAACTACGCAGACTACCTGGTGGAGAAAGCCGGTCCTGCCATTCTGCAGTGGATTATCGAAGGGGCGGAGAGGGTCATTGCCAATGAGTACCATCTGACGCCTCCGCCTTGTGTGCAGGATGCCATCAGTAAATATCGCGGGCAGAATGATTGGCTGCGTCATTTCCTCGATGACTGCTGTGATGTGGATTCTGCCTTTTCCACCAAGTCGGGGGAACTCTATACGGCTTATCGGGCATATTGTCAACAGATGAATGAATATACAAGAAGCACGACAGACTTTTATGCAGCACTGGAAAATGTCGGCTTTGAGCGGAGGCGGAGCAAAAATGGCCGTATGGTCTATGGCCTGCAGGTAAAAGTGACGGATTTCCTGGATTAGAAGGTAAAGGTGACGGTCGGTGACGGTCATTTCATAAACTCTTCTATAGAGATATTTTCCTAAAAAACAGTCCTAAAGGAGAGTTATAGAATAGACCGTCATCGACCGTCACCCGAACCCAAATGAGGTGATAAATATGCGGGAAAAAGCAATCGAACACCACCTGGTGATGGAAACGGAGAAGGCTGGCGGTAAGGCATTGAAGTTTGTTTCGCCGTCATTCGCCGGTATGCCGGACCGCTTAATCCTATTGGCTGATGGGAAGATGGGCTTCGTGGAAGTAAAGGCGCCGGGGCAAAAGCCACGGCCGTTGCAACTGAAGCGACATGCCATGCTGCGGAAACTGGGCTACCAGGTATTCGTCCTGGATGCCATTACGGAGATTCAGGGAGTGCTGGAAGCCATCGCCCACACACCTGATGGGAAAGGGGATGATGCCAAATGAGGTTCATACCACATGACTACCAGAAATATGCCATTGACTATATCAAGCAACATAAAATCGCTGCAGTCTTTCTTGATATGGGCCTTGGCTGAGGGCAAAACGGTGACGACGCTGACGGCCATCCGTGACCTCATGTATGATACCTTTGAAGTGAAGCGGGTACTGGTCGTAGCGCCCCTTCGAGTTGCCAGGGATACCTGGCCGGAAGAAATCCGGAAATGGGATCACCTGAAAGACCTGACCTGTTCCGTTGTGGTCGGCAGCGTGGCAGAACGGCGGCGGGCCTTGCAGAAAAAGGCCGACATCTATATTGTGAACCGGGAGAACCTGGTCTGGCTCTATGAACACTGCAAGATGCCCTTTGACATGGTGGTGCTGGATGAGCTGTCGAGTTTCAAGAACCATCAGGCCAAGCGCTTCAAAGCCATGAAGGCCATGCGGCCGAAGGTGAAACGCATCGTAGGGCTGACGGGGACACCAACCGGGAACGGCTTGATGGACCTCTGGGCTGAGTTCCGCATCCTGGATATGGGAGAGCGGCTGGGAAGATATATCAGCCAGTACCGGAACCTCTACTTCCAGCCGGACAAACGCAACGGCATGGTGGTGTATTCCTACAAGCCACTGCCGGGAGCGGAAGAAGCCATCTATCACCAGATTGCCGATATCACTGTGTCCATGAAGGCAACAGATTATCTGGAGATGCCGGAATTGGTGAGCGTAGCGAAGGAAGTCAGACTGAGTGAAAAGGAGAAGGAACGGTATGACGAACTGAAGAAGTCCCTGGTACTGAAGCTTCCAGGCGGCGAGGTCACCTCTGCCAATGCCGCGTCGCTTACCCTGAAGCTTTCGCAGATGGCGAACGGCGCCATTTACACAGATGACAAGAACGTCGTGAATATCCATGACCGTAAACTGGAGGCCCTGGAAGACCTAGTAGAAAGTGCCAACGGGAAGTCTGTCCTGGTGGCGTACTGGTTCAAGCACGATAAGGACCGCATCCGGAAGTGGATGGAAGCCAGGGAACTGAGAGAGCCGCAGGATTTCGCCGACTGGAACGCGGGAAAGATACCTGTGGCCCTCATCCATCCGGCCTCTGCCGGACACGGCCTGAACCTGCAGCAGGGCGGTTCCATCCTGATCTGGTTTGGCCTGACTTGGAGTCTGGAGCTGTACTAGCAGACCAACGCCCGGCTCTGGCGGCAGGGGCAAGCGGACAAGACGGTCATCATACAGCACATCGTAGCCAAGGACACGATTGATGAACGCATCCTGAACGTCTTGAAACACAAAGACGGAACCCAGGCGGCTTTGATTGAAGCCGTAAAGGCTGACCTGGGCATGACGGAAACAGAAAATGGGGGTATACTATGAAACAGGAAACAGAAGGAGCAAATAAACAGATGGAAGTAAGAGAATTTTTAGAACGGGCGCGTTACATCAATATGGAAATCGATAGTAAACTGGAGCATGTGACAGCTCTGCGGCATCTGGCCTGCAAAGTGAATAATACCTTTAGTGAAACACCACCTAGCAGTACGCCGGACCCTAAGCGGATGGAAAACGTGATTATCCGGTTTGTGGATCTGGAAAAAGAGGTGGATGAAACCATCGACCACTTGGTGGACATCAAAGGCAGCATCATGAAAGCAATCCGCAAACTGGACGACCCCAAAGAAAGAATCGTATTGGAACTGAGATACCTGGCCTTTAAAGACTGGCCGGAGATTGCAGAGAAAATGAAGCTGCAGCCCCGCCGTGTGTACCAGATCCACCGGGATGCTTTGGCACACCTTGACCTATCAGAAATTAATCAGCTGGATTGCACAAAGTTGCAGTAGGTTTCTCTTGTTTACAGTCCCATCTGTGTGATATGATATAGTTACCAAGAAAAGAATGAAGGACCGAGGCTTGAACGCCATCGGTCCTTTTTTGATGCCGGAGATGATGTAAATGCCCAGAAGACCGAAGACGCCCTGCAAATATCCAGGCTGCCTCAGGCTGGTGCCGTATGGAAGAAAATATTGTGAGGAACATGAACGGCAGTGCCAGGGCGACCGGGCTGATGCAGAAACACGTGGCTACGGATGGGAGTGGCAGAAGGCCAGGAAGTTTTTCCTGAAACGTCATCCCTGGTGCGTCCGCTGCAAGGAAAAAGGACGGCTCGTCCCGGCAACCGTCGTGGATCATATCAAGCCGCATCGCGGCGACCCGGATTTGTTTTGGGATGAGAAGAACTGGCAGCCCTTGTGCAAGAGCTGCCATGATCATAAGACGATGACGGAAGACCGGGACATCGAATACAAGTACTGAATCCGTCCGTAGGGCGGGGGATGCAAATCTCTGCAGCCCTTCTGCCCATGACCGTCGCCCCCTCAAACGTGAAAAATCGCGAAATTCATAAGGGGGGATACCCGGCATCTGAAATTGAATACTTTGGCTCCAGACCCATTGTGGCCAGGAGCTTTTTTGTTGTCAGAAAGGAAGGAGTTGCATATGAACGACTGCCAGCGGCGGCAGATAGAGAGCCTGCGTAAGCAGGGGATGGGCTATAAGGCCATCGCCAGGAAGACAAAGCTGTCACGGGACAGCGTACGGAATTATTGCAGGTGGCACCACCTCGCCGGCTACGGCCGGGCAGTGGCGGCTTCATTTCACGATGAAAGGACTGATTGGCATGCGTATCCATTACACCTGTGAAATTTGCGGAAAAGAGGGAAGTCGTAAATATGCTGCTGGACAAGTTCCTTCTCATTTCTTTTGCTCGGCAGCTTGCCAGAATGAATGGCAAAAAACGCGGACAGACATCGTTGCTAAAAATAAAGACCCGGAATTTCGTAAGAAGGTAAGCCGTGGTTTAAAACAGCGTAAGAAACGTTTGGGGGATGATTATCATTCTGCATCCACCAAGGAAAAAATTGGAGAAGCAACCAAGAAACGCTGGGATACTTATGAGACATCTGTGAAAGAAAAAATTCTAATGACACTAAAACGAAATGCAACGGCACGTCGGAAGTATGGTCCTTATGACTATGCATGGAAACTTCTGAGCAGGAGAATACGGGAAAACAACTTTTGTCATCGATGTGGCCGACGAGATGGGATTGTGATGCATCATATTATTCCTGTTCGAGAAGGTGGGAAAAATGCGTGGAATAACCTTGTGCCTCTTTGCCCTCATTGTCATGGAATTGTTGAATTTCAGCAAAAAATTCTTTATCAACTTATACCGGATTGGGAAATCATCCGTGTCCTTGTGAGAGAAAGGCTGCATTGTCTATGAATAATTTAACTATCCAGAAAATGAAGATTGCGGATCTGAATCCGGCAAAATATAATCCACGGAAGGAATTAAAGCCCGGGGATAAAGAATTCGAGAAACTGAAAAATTCCATCGAGCATTTTTGGTTATGTCGAACTTATTGTCGTTAATACGGCAAATCATAATACGGTCATATCGGGACATCAGCGTTTAAATGTACTTAAGTATTTGAACGTGGATGAAATCGAATGTGTGACTGTGGAAATGAATGAGACAGAAGAAAAGGCGCTCAACATTGCGATGAATAAGGTTAGTGGTGCCTGGAACGAACAGCTCCTGGCCGACCTCATCGTCGATTTGCAGAGCGTCGACTTCAACGTCGACCTGACGGGCTTTGAAGCACCGGAAGTCGAGCAGCTCTTCTCGAAAGTGTACAACAAGAAAATCAAAGAAGATGACTTCGACATCGACAGCGAACTGGAAAAGCCGACTGTCGCCAAAGCCGGAGATATCTGGTTCTTGGGTGACCACCGCGTCATCTGTGGCGATGCGACGCTGCTGGAAACCTATGAACGCCTGATGGCCGGGAAGAAGGCCAACATGGTGCTGACGGATCCGCCGTATAACGTCGATGTGGAAGAAACGGCCGGCAAGATCAAGAACGACAATATGCCGGATGACAAGTTCTATCAGTTCCTTTTCGCGGCCTTCGTCAATATGGAACAGAACATGGAGCAGGATGCTTCCATCTATGTATTCCACGCCGATACCCAGGGGCTGAACTTCCGCAAGGCATTCAAGGACGCAGGCTTTTACCTGTCTGGCTGCTGCATCTGGAAGAAGAACGCCCTGGTCCTGGGCCGCAGCCCGTATCAATGGCAGCATGAACCGTGCCTTTTTGGCTGGAAGCTGAACGGGAAGCACCAGTGGTATTCTGATCGCAAGCAGACGACCATCTGGGAATACGACCGGCCGAAAGCCAGCAAGGAACATCCGACTATGAAGCCTGTAGCTCTCATGGCCTATCCTATACAGAATTCCTCTATGAGCCACTGCATCATCCTGGACCCGTTCCTCGGTTCCGGTTCTACGCTCATGGCCTGCCAGCAGACGGGCCGCATCTGTTACGGCATCGAGCTGGACGAGAAGTTCGTCGACGTCATCGTCAGGCGCTACATCAGTGAATATGGGGACGCGGGTGTGTTTGTCCTGCGTGGTGATGAGAAAATCCCGTATGCGGAGGTGGCAGATGATGGAACAGATTAAGCTGGGCAGCCTGTTCTCCGGGAGCGGCGGCTTTGAACTGGGTGCCATCCTGGCGGGCATCCGTCCTGTATGGAACTCGGAAATCGAGCCGTTCCCCATCCGCGTGACGACGAGACGGCTGCCATCTGTGAAGCATTACGGCGATGTGAGTGTCGTAAACGGCGCACAAATCGAGCCGGTAGACATCATTACCTTCGGCAGTCCCTGCCAGGATATGTCGATTGCCGGAAAAAGGGACGGCCTTGGCGGTTCGCAGTCCTCGCTGTTCTATCAGGCAGTGCGCATCGTGAAGGAAATGAGGGAAGAAACGAATGGACAATATCCAAGATATATCGTGTGGGAGAATGTCCCTGGGGCTTTCTCCAGCAACAAGGGCGAGGACTTCCGGACGGTCCTTGAAGAAATCTGCCGCATCAAAGACCCTGCGGTTTCAGTGGCTGGCTATGCCAGATGGCAGTCTGCGGGATGCATCCTAGGAAACGGGTACTCTGTGGCCTGGCACGTCCTCGATGCCCAATACTGGGGCGTCCCCCAGCGAAGAAAGCGCATCTACCTTGTCGCAGATTTTGATGGACAAAGTGCTGGAAAGGTTCTATTTGAGTCCGAGGGCCTGTCAGGGTATTCTGCGCAGGGCTTCCGAGCATGGCAGAGTGCTGCCATGCATCTTGCGCCTGGCCTTGGAACGGCAGGCACAATCTGCCTGAATGACCAGGGCGGCATCCGAATGGATGTGACGGAAGAGCGGACGAACACCTTGCGGGCAGAAGCCCATCATCCTCCGGTCATCGTCAATCTGCCGGGTCCGGTGTTTGAGAACCATGGAGCCGATGCCCGGTACAAGGGGCCGCTCTCTGTGAGCCCATCACTCACGGCGCAGTACGGGACGGGCGGCAACAACCAGCCGCTGGTCCTGCAGGGCGGGGGCAACAGGGAAAAGAAAACCTATGATGTACGGCAGACCTCGGATGGCACCCGCAATATGCGCAACCATGTCTATGAGAGCGATACCTGCCGGACCGTCGACCGTTCGGGGAATGTACCAGGGAGCAACCAGGGCGGCATCGCTGTGGTGGAGCTGACCTACAGTGCCAGCAAGAATTCCCATTTCACCCGAGCGGCAAAAGAAGTGGCCGGGTCACTGGTGGCCACCGACTACAAGGACCCGCCGCTCATCAACCGCCATGCCCGTGTCCGACGCCTGATGCTGGCAGAGTGTGTAAGGCTCCAGGGATTCCCGGACTGGTGGTGCAGCGGCCTTGCAACGGAGAATCCGACGGAAGAGGATATCCACTTCTGGTAGGATGTGTTCGAGACGCACCGCAGGGCACTGGGCAAAACGACGAAACCAAAGACAAGGAACCAGATTGTTAAATGGCTGCTGAATCCATATCGGGACTCTGCAGAGTACAAGATGTGGGGCAACGGCGTTGCACTTCCCTGCGTGTATTTCGTACTGGCCGGCATTGCCTGGTCTTTTGAGAAAAATATGCAGAAATGACTTGCTATTATCGGCGTTCAGAGTGATATATGTACTAGCAAAACAAGGAGGTACATAGACCATGACAATCCAGACGAACCTGAACGACCGCAAGGAACTGGCTAGAAGGCTGATTCCATTCAACCATAACGAAAAGCTCCGCTATACGGGGACGCCGGCCTTTGCCTACGAAGGGCGGTGGTTCCGCATCCTTCGCAGCGGCGATATCGAATGCGATGATGAAAAGACAGAAGCCGCCATCACGGCTTTCCTGCAGGACGCAGGCATCCTTCCGCAGTCGGAACCGGCAGAAGGGACGGAACCCGAAGTGTCGCAAGAGCCGCTGGCGCAGGATGAAACGCCAGGATCGGACGCACTGCCGCATCCGGACAGGATGGAAATCAAGGTTCCCATTGATGGCATGGACGGTGCGCAGCTCCGCAACCTGGTCTTCATGCTCCACGCCCAGCAGTACCTGCTGAACCGGGCGGCAGGACATGAAAACATCCATGTGCCGGACAGGCTGGTAGAAGACTTGAAAGAAGAACCTGGTACCGACCAGACTTCCTTCTTTGCCATCTATCAGAACTATCGCAAGGAAGGGCGGGGCTTCTGGATTACGGCAGATACGGTGACATTCTGCATTGCCGCAACCGGCAATGCAGTGAAGAACCGCGCACTGATTGAACTAGCGGCCTTCATGGTCAGCGCAGCGAAAAAAGCGAAACGGGTTCAGGCTGACACACGGAAGCCTGAAAACGAGAAGTACTACCTGCGGATGTGGCTCCTGCGCATCGGCATGGGGACCAAGGCCAGCCACGAATCGCGCATGGCTCTGCTGAAAGGCCTGAAGGGATGGAGTGCCTTCCGCACGGAAGAAGAAGCCAAGGCTCATGCCAGAAAGCAGAAGGAACGCCGGCATCAGAACCCATAAATTTTCGATTTAATTCATAATTATTCTTAAAATGACTTGCTATTGTGTGCCTTTAGAGTGATATATAGTGTACCAAAAGAACACACGCACACATAGAAAGGACAGAGAGAATTATGAAAACACTGCACTTTGGCATCGAAATGGAAATGACAGGGATTACGAGAAGCCGGGCCGCCAGCATCATGGCCTGCTTCTTCGGGACGGAAAGCAGGCACGAAGGCGGAGCCTACGATACCTATACCGCAAGGGATGGACAGGGACGGAAATGGAAAGCCATGAACGACTCCAGCCTGGTTTCACAGAAGAAGGTGAACGGAAACATTACAGATGCTTCCAGCTTCTACCGCACGGAAGTGGTCAGTCCCATTCTTTCCTACGAAGACATCCCGAAGCTGCAGGAACTGGTGCGGATGCTACGCAAGGCCGGGGCCTTTGCCAATAAGTCCTGCGGCATCCACATCCACGTCGGGGCCGAACGCTTCACGGCAAAGACCCTGCGGAACCTGGTGAACATTATGGCGAGCAAGGAAGACATGATTTACCGCGCCCTTCAGATCAACCCCTCGCGGGAAAGCCGATACTGCCGGAAAACGAACACCACCTTCCTGAAGGACCTCAACCGGAAAAAGCCGGACACGCTGGACGGCATCGCCGACCTCTGGTATCAGGAAGCCCCTTACGGACGGAACCATCATTACAACAGCACCCGCTACCACGGGCTGAACCTGCATGCCACCTTCACCAAAGGGACCGTCGAGTTCCGGCTTTTCAACGGGACACTCCACGCTGGGGAAATCAAGGCATACATTCAGTTCTGCTTGGCCGTCGCCCATCAGGCCCTGGCCCAGAAGAAAGCCTCAGCCCGGAAGACCGAAACGGACAATGAGAAATACGCCTTCCGGTGCTGGATGCTCCGGCTCGGACTCATCGGTGACGAGTTCAAGACATGCCGGCTCCACTTCCTGAAACACCTCACAGGCAATTCCGCATGGCGCAATGCCGCCGCTTGAAGGGGATAGCCTTCTAGGCAACTTCGGCTGCCCTTGGGGTGGTAGAAGGGCAATCCCTTCAGAAAGGATGAGAGCGATGAAACAAAGAATCTACATTGCCTACGGCAGCAACATGAGTGAAGTACAGATGGCAAGACGGTGTCCTGACGCCGTTCTTTCAGGGACGGGCCGAATCCGGGGCTATGAACTCCTCTTCAAAGGTTCTCTGACAGGATGTTACGCCACCATCGAGAAGAAGGCGGATGCCTTCGTGCCAGTTGTTTTCTAGCGCATTTCTCCGGCGGATGAACGGTGGCTCGATGCCTATGAAGGCTTCCCGCGGTTCTATTATAAAAAAGAAGTGGATGTGGAAACAGATGACGGCATCATCAGCGGTCTTGTGTACATCATGCACGAAGACCGGCGGTTCGGCATTCCGGAGGACTGGTATTATCAGAACATGGAGCGGGATTACCGCAGGTTCGGTTTCGACCTGTCCATCCTGCGGGCCGGCCTACGGCACAGCCGGGAACGGATGGAAGGAACGCGGGTTCGGCTTATCGCCATGGATGACAGGCAAGCCCCGCCTAAGGGAACTGAAGGCACCGTCCAGTTCGTCGATGATGCCGGGACCATCCATGTACAGTGGGATACGGGCAGCAGTCTTGGGCTGATACCCGGAGCCGATGAATGGGAAGTCATCGAATAAAGTGCATGAATATCGGATAAATGACTTGCTATTATGTGCGGTCAGAGTGATATATATACATACTAAAGGGGAAAACACCTGAAGCATAAGAAAGCGGGGAAACAGCGATGACGAGATTTGAAAAGGACTACCATGAAATGTTGAACGGCACAAGCCGGTACGTCTTAGAAGAACGCGCGGAAGAAATCAGAAAGCTGGAGAAAGAACGGCGGGCCTGCAAGAACCGTTTCCGCTTCCAGTGCATCTGCCAGGAGCTCAGCCGTCTGGAACGGGAATACGAAGCCCTTGAAGGACTGTACTGAGGGGGCGGGAAGAGACTGTGACGAAAGCCTTCGGTTTTCCTAGAGCTGAATTGAGCAGACTCGAAGAAGTCGGCTCTTGGCTGGAACGCATGGCGGACGAACTGGAAAAATTCTAACTCATCATACAGACAGCCCTGCGGGGCTGTTTTTTATTATAGAAAGGAGGTATATGGCTTGGCTGTAGGAGGAAGAAAACCGAAACCGACAGCGCTCAAGGTGCTAGAAGGCAATCCCGGCCACCGTCCCCTCAATAAGAAAGAACCCATGTCCAAGGGCAAATTGCCGCGCTGCCCGGACTGGCTGGAAGATGACGCCAAGAAAGAATGGAAGCGGCTGGGGAAAGTCCTTGCTGAGATGGGGATGCTGACCAACCTGGATATGATGGCCTTTGCCGGGTACTGCCAGGCCTACGCCCGGTGGAAAGGGGCGGAAGAGTTCATCACCCAGCACGGCGATATGGTGCGGACGCCCAACGGCTACCTGCAGCAGGTGCCGCAGGTGTCCATCGCCCAGACGAACCTCAAGATCATGCTGAAATTCTGTGAGCAGTTCGGCCTGACCCCGTCAGCACGGAGCCGCATGATTGGGGAAGAAAACGGGGCAGAAAAAGAAACGGATGAAATGGAACTGCTGTTAAGGGGGTGACAAGTTTGGCATTTGTATATAAACCGTCAGCGTTCATGCTGCCGGATTCCCATTACGACAAGGACAAGGCCGACAGGGCGGTTGCCTTCATCGAGCATCTCTGTCATACCAAAGGCAAATGGGCCGGGCAGCCGTTCCTGCTCCTGCCGTGGCAGGAACAGATTGTGCGTGATCTCTTCGGCATCGTCAAGGAAAACGGGAAACGGCAGTTTCTGACGGCCTATATAGAGATTCCAAAGAAGAACGGGAAGAGCGAGCTGGCTGCCGCTATCGCCTTGTACCTTCTTTATGCCGATAACGAACCGAGCGCCGAAGTGTATGGCGCTGCCTGTGACCGTAATCAGGCGTCCATCGTCTTTGATGTGGCACGGCAGATGGTCGAGATGAGTCCGGCCCTGATGCGCCGCTCCAAGATACGGACGGCGGGCAAGCGCATCATCAATTATCGCAACGCCGGGTTCTACCAGGTGCTGTCGGCGGAAACCGGGACCAAGCACGGGCTCAATGTGTCGGGTCTGGTCTTTGATGAAATCCACGCCCAGCCGAACCGCAAGCTCTATGATGTCCTGACCAAAGGCTCCGGCGATGCAAGGGAACAGCCGCTCTTTTTCATCATCACCACGGCAGGCAACGACAAGAACAGCATCTGCTATGAACTGCACACGAAGGCCCTGGACTTGATGGCAGGCCGGAAGAAAGATTCCACCTTTTACCCCGTGGTCTATGGCCTGGAACATGAGGAAGACTGGACGGATGAAGCCAATTGGTACAAAGCCAATCCTTCTCTGGGGCATACCATTCAGATTGATCGCGTCCGGGAAGCCTATCGGAATGCCGTTGAAAATCCTGCTGAGGAGAATGTGTTCAAGCAGCTCAGATTGAATATCTGGACTTCGGCCAGCATCCGCTGAATACCAGAACAGATCTACGACAAGGGGAATCTTCCTATTGACCTGGATTCCCTGCGGGGACGGCTGTGCTACGGCGGGCTGGACTTGTCCAGCACATCGGATATTACGGCCCTGGTACTGGCCTTCCCGCCCCGGACGGAAGAGGAGAAATATATCCTGTTGCCATTCTTCTGGCTGCCGGAAGACACCCTGGAACTGCGCTGCCGGCGTGACCATGTCCTCTACGACGTCTGGTAGAATCAGGGCTTCATTCAGACGACGGAAGGGAATGTCATCCATTACGACTTCATCGAGAAGTTCATCGAACGCCTGGGGGGAACGTACCACATCCGGGAAATCGCCTACGACCGCTGGAATGCCACCTAGATGGTGCAGAATCTCGAGGACATGGGCTTTACCATGGTGCCTTTCGGCCAGGGGTTCAAGGATATGTCGCCGCCGTCGAAGGAGCTGTTCAAGCTTCTGATGGAAGGGAACATCATCCATGGCGGCAATCCCGTTCTCAAATGGATGGCAGGCAACATCGTCATGCGGCAGGATCCGGCGGGGAACATCAAGCCGGACAAAGAAAAATCCGTCGAAAAGATCGACGGAATCGTGGCGTCCATCATGGCACTGGACCGCTGTATCCGCAACGGGACTGGCAGCGGCAGCGTCTATGACGAACGAGGTGTTATTGCTTTTTGATTCTTGTCAGCCAGCTGCGGCCACCTGGAGTCTCAAGTCGAGGGCCTGCATGAGCTTGATGAGGGTATCGAGCTTCGGCGTTGTCTTCAGCGTTTCGATACGGGCTACCGAGGACTGGGGGATGCCGCATCGCTCTGCAAGGGTGCGCTGGCTGATGCCCAGTTCCTGTCTCCGCCGGATGATGGAGGAAACAATATCGCTTACTTCTTCGATTTCTTCCATATTGCGGCGTTCTTCTTCGCTGACTGCCTTTACATGATTTTTATAGTCTTCCCAGGTTCTCATTGTTTTGCCTCCTTCTGGCGGATGTAATCGTCACGTTCTGCTTTGGCACGGGTGATTTCCCGTTTCGGTGTTTTCTGTGATTTTTTGCGGAAATGATGGAGCAGTACATACTGGCTCTCGTCATAGTAGAAATAAAAGACCCGGTTGTTTCCTGGACGCAGTTCCTAGATATCTTCTTCCAAATGTTTTGTGATGTTGACCGGCAGATTGGTGCCGTTTTTGGCAAGCAGGTCGATGTAGAAGATAATCTGGTTGTACTGGATACGGGCATCCTTGCTGTTTTTGCTTTTCGCCCGCAAAGCTTCCAGAAAATCCCAGACTTCTGATTCGCCGTGCCGGTTCTCATAAAATTCAATCTTGTACATCATTATCTCCTTTAGGTTCCTATTTAGATGATAGCATAAATGCTATCAAAAGGCAAGGGAGGCAAAGCCGCATCGATTCATTGCATTTTTGATTCCAGGTCAGGAGGAATCGTGGCGTCCATCATGGCACTGGATTGGGCCATCCGTAATGGAATGGGCGGGAACAGTATTTATGACGAACGGGGGATTATTGCATTTTAGAGTAGTTTCACTCGTCATAAAGCCATGATTTTCAGTTTAAGGCATAAAGGTTAATAGATCTAGAAAATATCGTGCTTTGTTTCAGGACCCGATTCTCTTAAGATTGTCCATCCATCAGGAACTTTATACTCAGTCAGCATAGTTATAAATTCATTTTTTAGTGCTTCGCCGCACTCTGTGAATTCTGTTATGTGCTCCCGCATGAATTGCTTATCTAACTTAATGTATTTCGCGTTAGAAAGATTCATGTTTTCATATTTTTTCTCAAACTCAGCTTCTACGGCTATACCCTGCGGGCTGGCTGTTTCTGAAAAGCATGGATATTGGAAAGGAAAATCCGGATGATGAAGTAATTCACTGAAAAATTTTTCAAATACATACATTAAGTAGGCAACGGGCATTTCCTGATGTAGCTCTGTACCATACTGTAAGCCGCTATTCCAATTTGAAATCTTTACGGTAAAGAGTACCGAATCATCTAAGTTTTCATTACTATAGTCGCTGATTTTGATGTAAAACTTTTCAGTTCCTGCTTCAATGAAAAAATCGTACGGTTTGTGGTGTCTTAGTGCATTGTATGTTTGAACCATGCTTGGAACACTATCCTCCAGACATTCATCAAAGGAAACTTTTGTATAAGTACACGGCGGCTGAAAGAAAAGAATCGTTATATAACCATAGGTAAGATCATCAATCTTGAAATAGCCATACGTGTATTTAAACTCTAATAATTCTTCCTTTGTCATATTTGATCACCCTCCGTCACTATGGGAAACTTTTCATTTTTGAAAAATCAGATATCCTACGAATCTATTATAACAATCACTTGGTTTATTAGGAAGGAGTGGATTATGAGCATCTTTTCCAAACTGTTTCATACCAGGGATAAGCCACAAAACTATTACACCGGGACGGATATGCATTACCTGTTTGGACGTTCATCCAGTGGTAAGCAGGTCAACGAGTTCACAGCCATGCAGACAACGGCGGTCTATGCCTGTGTCCGCATCCTGGCGGAAACTCTGGCCGCCTTGCCGCTCCAGCTGTACCGTTACACGCCCGGCGGCAAGGAACGGGTCTATGACCATCCGTTGTACCATCTGCTCCATGATGAGCCGAACCCAGAGATGACTTCGTTTATCTTCCGGGAAACGCTCATGAGCCACCTGCTCATCTGGGGCAATGCTTACGCCCAAATCATCCGCGACAGGTTAGGCCGGGTGCAGGGACTCTATCCGCTGCGGCCGGACAAGATGACCGTCTGCCGGGATGAACGGGGAAAGATTTTTTATCTGTATACCAGGACAAGAGATGAGAATCCGAACATCAAGCCGTATGGGCAGGTGGCCCTGCAGAAGGAAGAAGTGCTGCATATCCCCGGCCTTGGCTTTGACGGCCTGGTCGGTTATTCGCCGATTGCCATGGCCCGCAATGCCGTGGGCATGACCATGGCCTGCGAGGAATACGGTGCTTCTTTCTTTGCCAACGGGGCCAGCCCCAGCGGGGTGCTGGAGCATCCGGGCGTTCTGAAGGACCCGGCCAAAGTCCGGGACTCCTGGAATGCCGTCTACCGGGGGACGGGAAATGCCCACAAGGTGGCTGTGCTGGAAGAAGGCATGAAGTACCAGCAAATCGGCATCCCGCCGGAAGAAGCACAGTTCCTCGAAACACGGAAGTTCTAGCTCGATGAGATTGCCCGGCTCTACCGCATCCCGCCACACATGATTGGCGATTTGGAGAAAAGTTCCTTCAATAATATCGAGCAGCAGTCCATGGAATTCGTGAAGTACACACTGGACCCATGGGTCATCCGCTGGGAACAGGCCATGCAGAAAGCCCTGTTCCTGCCGGAAGAGAAGAAACAGTATTTTCTGAAGTTCAACGTGAACGGTCTCATGCGCGGCGACTATGAGAGCCGCATGACCGGGTACAGCATCGGCCGGCAGAACGGCTGGCTGTCCGTCAACGATATCCGGGAGATGGAAGACATGAATCCCGTGCCGGATGAAGAAGGCGGTAATCTATACCTTGTCAATGGCAGCATGACCAAGCTCAAGGATGCTGGGGCCTTTGCCCAGAAGGGAGAAACGAATGAAACATAAATTTTGGAAGTGGGTGACTAACGAAGCACCGGATTCTTTCGGCAGTGAACGGACGCTGTATCTGGACGGCCAGATTTCGGATGAGACCTGGTGGGGTGATGAAGTGACGCCGAAGGCTTTCAAGGAAGAACTGAATGCGGGCAGCGGCGATATCACCCTCTGGATCAACAGCCCGGGCGGTGACTGCTTTGCCGCTGCCCAGATCTATAACATGCTCATGGATTATCCGGGGAACGTCACCGTCAAGATTGACGGACTGGCTGCTTCGGCGGCCTCTGTCATCGCCATGGCCGGGACCAAGGTCTGTATGTCGCCAGTGGCCATGCTGATGATCCATAATCCGGCGACCCTGGCCTATGGTGACCAGGCAGAGATGGAAAAGACCATCGGTATGCTGAGCGAAGTCAAGGAAAGCATCATCAATGCTTACGAAATCAAGAGCGGCCTGGCCCGCACGAAGATTTCCCACATGATGGATGACGAGACCTGGCTCAACGCAAAGAAGGCTGTGGAACTTGGCTTTGCTGATGACATCCTGTTCGACCAGAAAAAGGGAAATGAAGAACAGCCGGAAGCCATGCTCTACAGCCCGGTCACCGTCACCAGTTCCTTTGTACAAAAACTGAAACCACATGAACCTGTCAATAAAGTGCCAGCCGCTTCCCTGGAGAACCGGCTGGCATTGCTCATTCATTAAGGAGGACAACAATGGATACGATTTTAGCACTGCGTGAGAAACGCAAGAACCTCTGGGATGCCGCCAAGAATTTTCTGGATACTGTCCGTGATGAGAACGGCATGGTGTCTGCGGAAGACGCGGCTCGCTACGACAAGATGGAAGCGGATGTAGTAAATCTCGGCAAGGAAATCGACCGCATGGAACGCCAGCAGCAGCTCGATGCCCAGCTGGCCCAGCCGACATCTTCTCCCATCACGGAACAGCCCGGTGCCGGCAACCAGGCCCCGGAAAAGAAAGGCCGTGCATCCATGGCTTACCAGAAAGCCTTCTGGGACAGCATCCGCCATAAGAACTTCATTGATGTGCAGAATGCCCTGAGCGTGGGTACGGATGCCGATGGCGGCTATCTGGTACCGGACGAATTCGAACACCAGCTCATCGACAAGCTCCAGGAAGAGAATTTCTTCCGCGGCCTGGCCACGGTCATCCACACCAGCGGCGACCGCAAGATTCCCATCGTGACGGGTCATGGCGAAGCGTCCTGGATGGAAGAGAACGGCCTCTACCCGGACAGCCAGGATACCTTCGGACAGCAGTCCATCGGGGCGTACAAGCTGGGGACGGCTATCCGTGTGTCGGAGGAACTGCTGAACGACAGCGTTTTCGACCTGGAAAGCTACATTGCCGGTGAATTTGCCCGCCGTATCGGTACGAAGGAAGAAGAAGCCTTCCTGGCAGGAGATGGCAAGAACAAGCCGACCGGCGTCTTCCCGTCTGCCGAAGTGGGAGTTACGGTTGCGACCGCTTCCATCACCTTTGACGACGTTATCGACCTCTATCATTCCCTGCGCATCCCGTACCGCCGCAAGGCCGTATGGCTTCTGAACGATGCGACCATCAAGGCCCTGCGCAAAATCAAAGACAACAACGGCAACTACATCTGGCAGCCGTCTGTTACCGCAGGTACGCCGGACACCATCCTCAACCGTCCCTGCTACTGCACTTCCTATGCACCGGAACTGGCGGCGGGCAGCCGTCCCATGCTCTTCGGGGACTTCAGCTATTACTGGATTGCCGATAGGGAATACCGCTCCTTCAAGCGGCTCAACGAATTGTATGCTGCCAACGGCCAGATCGGCTTCCTTGCCAGCCAGCGCGTTGATGGCATGCTGATGCTCAAGGAAGCGGTCAAGGCCCTGGAGATGAAAGCGAAGGGATAAGCCATGATCGTGACGCTGGAAGAAGCCAGGGAATACCTGCGGATTGATGAAGATGACACGAGTAATGATGACGTCATCCAGTCTTCCCTGGAAACGGCCCAGGCCCTGTGTCTGGATCTGGCCCGCTGCGAGGAAACGGATGCCGAAGATAATCCCGTCGTGTTCCATGAAGCCATCCTCTATGCCGCCGCTTTTTTGTATGAACACCGGGAAGAAGCGGACTACGTTAGCCTTCTGAAGCGGCTGCGCTGGCTTCTTTTCGGGGCCCGGCGGAGCTGTTTTTGAAAAGGGGGGATGCCCATGAAGACGGGGCTTTTGAATAAACGGATTGAGATTCTGGGAAAGCAGGCAGTGACGGATGAATACGGTTTCGATACCTAGGCCGACGTCGTAGTGTACCGCTGCTGGGCATCCATCGAGCCTGCCCGGGGCAAAGTGTTCTATGAGATGGAACGCAAAGCGGACGTGGAGTACAGCAAGATCACCATCCGCTGGCGTCCGGGCGTTACCTACGATATGAAGGTGAAGTACCAGGATCACCTGTATGACATCGACACCATCGTCGACCCGTACATGCGCCATGAAGCCCTGGAACTGTACTGCACAGAAGAAGTGAGGGGGACGGACAATGAGCGGAAGTGACTTTGAGGTCAAAGGATTGGATGACCTTTCAGAAAAACTGCTTTCTGCCATCGAAGAGTTTCCCGGCACTGCCGAAAAGGGCCTGGTGACGATCGGCAACCAGCTCAAAAAGGAGTGCGTAAAAAACACACTGGAAGGCAGCACGGGCAAGCTGAAGAAAGGTTGGAAGCATAAGGTGGAAGGGTATAACGGCTCGGAGCTGACCTATGAACTGGTCAACAGGCATCCGGTCCATCACCTCTTGAATAACGGCCATGTCAAGAAAACGCCGGGCGGCAGGACCGTGGGCTATTATGAAGGCCGGCACTATACGGAGAAATCCGTCAAGCAGTTCGAAGCCAGCGACTTGCTGCCGGGACTGGAGAGACTCACGAAGAAGCTCCTCAAGAAAGCAGGCGGCACATGATCCATGACCTCGATATCCTGCAGGCGGTGCAGCAGAAACTCAAAGAGCGGTTCCCGTATCCCGTCTACCTGCAGGAAGTCAAGGAAGGCTTTGCGCCGCCGGCCTTCTTCCTGAAGACGATGACGGTAGTGACGCCGCAGAAAGAAACCGAGGTCTACCGGGATACGGACCTCTACATTACATATCTGCCGAGGAAGCAGGAAAAAAGCACGGTCATCTACGCCGTGCTTTTTGCTGTGGAAAATTTGTTCCGGGACGGGCTGAAGATCGGCGACCGCTATTTCCCTGTCGTGTCTATGAGTGAGGAGCTGATGGGGACGGACAATGACGGCGGACGTCTGACGCTGACCTTCCAGTACTATGACGCCCAGGAAAAAGAAGAAACGGCAGAAATCATGAAGGTACTGCATCAGCGGTACCAGGGAAAGGAGACGTAACCCATGAAAATGCCATCCATCAATATCGCGTTCAAAGAAAAAGGCATCAGTGCCATCGAACGCAGTGAACGCGGTATTGTCCTTCTGATCCTGAAAGAAGAGACACTGCCGTCCCAGACGGAAGTGAACCTGTATACGGCAGATGACATCCCCAAAGAACTCTCGGACAGCAACCGTGAGCAGCTGGAACTGACCCTCCGCGGCTACGTAAACAGTCCGAAGAAAGTCATTGCCGAAATCATCAGCAAGGACGCAGAAGATTATACCGATGTCCTCAAGGCCATCGAGAACAAGCGCTTCGATTACCTGGTCATCCCGGATATCGAAGAAAACCACATCGACACCATCGCGACCTGGATCAAGGGGATGCGGACGAATAAGAATAAGCGCATCAAGGCCGTCCTGCCGGACTGCACGGCGGATACGGAAGGAGTCATCAACTTCGTCAATCAAGTCATCCGCACGAAAACGAAGACCTACACGACGGCCCAGTACTGCGGGCGCATCGCGGGCATCATCGCAGGAACGCCGATGACCATTGCCTGTACGTATGCGCCGCTGCCGGAAGTCATCGGCTGCGACGTCTGGACGAAGGAAGAAATGGATACCATGACGGATGCCGGCAAGCTGTTCTTCTTCTTTGACGGGGAAAAGGTCAAGCTGGGCCGTGGCATCAACTCCCTGGTCACGACGGTCCAGGGCAAAGGGGTATCGTTCCAGAAAATCAAGCTCGTCGATTTAATGGACATGATGTATGACGATATCCGCACCACAGCCCAGGACCATTACCTTGGTAAGTATGCCAACAGCTATGCCAACCGATGTCTCCTGGTGATGGCTATCCAGGGCTATCTGGACCAACTGGCCCAGGAGGGTCTGCTGGAGCAGGGGCAGAACACGGCTTATATCGATGTGGAATCCACCAAGATTTGGCTGGCATCCAATGGCAAGTATACGAAAGAGGAACTGGCAGACATGTCGGAAATGGACATCAAGATGGCTAATATCGGCAGCAATGTCTTTATCGCCGTAGATGCTTCTCTCCTGGATGCCATGGAAGATGTCACGATTGCCGTCAATATCTGAGGAGGTGAAGTACAGTGAACAGCATGGAAGCCAAACGGGTGATGAACGGCAAGTATGCCGACCTCTATATCGACGGCGACCTCATGGCCGAAGCCACGGCTTTCAAGGCCGAGGTCACACTGACTAAGGAAGAAGTGAAGATGCTCCGCCATGTCGGCAAGGGCTACAAGGTCACGGGCTATGACTGCAAAGGGCAGCTAAAGCTCCATAAAGTCTCGAGCTACATGATCAAGAAGATGAACGACAACATTAAGGCGGGCAAGCAGACCGTCGTGACCATCGTCTCCGTCCTGGCTGACAAGGATGCTATTGGCAGCGAACGTATCGTCATCAAAGATGCGACCTTTGACAGCCTCATTCTGGCCGACTGGGAAGTGGACAAGATGGGCGAGGAAAGCTACAGCTTCACTTTCTCGGACTGGGACCTCTTGGATTTAGCATAAGGAGAACAAGCACATGAATATGGTAGACCGACTGCTGAAAGCAGATGTAGTGAACAAGCTGGCCGAACGGCCTCAGAAGAAAGTGAAGATGGAACGGCTCTCGAAGCTGTTCGAATTCGATTTTATCATCACGCTCCGGGCCATCGACCCGGAACGCTACGCCGATATCCAGAAGATGGCCGTGGCCTTCACCAACGGCAGCACCGATAACATCGACATTTATCAGATGCAGACCCAGACGCTCCTGGCAGGTATCGCTGACCCGGACCTCAAGAACAAGGATCTGCTGGAAAAATTCGGGGCTGTACTCCCTGGTGACATCATCCGCAAGCTTTTCCTGGCCGGAGAAATCGCCGACCTTACGGCGCAGATTACAGAACTCAACGGCTATACGACCCAGGAAAAGGCGGACAAAGCCGTAAAAAACTGATCCGGACCGATGGCGAAGTGCAGGCGATGTATCTCCTGTTCCGGGAGCATCACCTGCTGCCGTCAGCGGTCATGAAACTGGGATACGGCGAACGGCAGGTGCTGTATGCCTTCATCCGCTATGAGATGGAAGAAAGGGAAAAGAAAAAAGCAGGCCACAAAATAGTGTAGGCTGATTGTCTTTTTATCGCTTGCGGATATATGCTGTGGCCGGACCAGAGCCGACTTTGATGATATAGCCCTCTTTTACCAGACTGGATAAAGTGCGCTCTATAGTTCCCTGGCTGATATCCGGGCAGCGTTCCATAAGATCCTTTTTGCTGATTTTCCCTAGTGTTTGGGAGATGATGGCTTTGATACGGTCTGGCTTGGAAATCTTTTTGGTTACCAAGTATTGAATCCGGTCTTCGAATTCATCATATGCTTTTATGATGATGCCCAAATAATATTTCACAAAAGGAGCATAGGTGTTTTGATTTTCGTGCCAGCCGAAAGAACTGGCCTGAAGAGCTTCATAGTAGGTGGTTTTCGTTTTTTCAATCAGCATTTCCAGGCTGATGTATTTCCCGACGATGTAGCCGGCACGATATAAAAGAAGGAGTGTCAGAAGCCGGCTCATCCGTCCATTTCCGTCATTGAATGGATGAATGCAGAGAAAATCCAGGATGAACATTGGAGTCAGCAGCAATTTATCTATGATGTTTTCCTGCCAGGCATTCTGGAACGATTGACATAAGGAATCCATAGCGTCAGCTGTCTGAAAAGCAGGAAAGGGAATAAACCTGGCCTTTTGATGCCCTTGTGCATCTGTTTCCGCAATGACGTTATCTGCGTTTTTATAGTCTCCTCCAATGGCTCCTGTTGAGTAAGAGTACAGATCTCGGTGGAGCTGCCTGATGACATTAGGGGCAGGGGAAATATAGTCGTGATTTTCATGAATCAAGGCGAGTACTTCACGATATCCGGCAATTTCCTGTTCAGACCGATTGTGCGGCTCAGTTTTTTTGCTGACCAGTGCTTCTAATCGTTTGTCACTGGTGAAGATTCCCTCGATACGGTTGGAAGCCCCTGTACTCTGGATCATGGCAACGTCTACCAGTGTTTTCAGTTCGTCTGTATTCGCCTCCAGAAATAAATCCTGTCGTCCCTTGTGTTCATGGATACAGGTGAGAAGCTGGACGATTTCAGGTGTCAGTAAATTTTGTATTTCCTGCGAGTAGTTAAATGTCCGCATAAAAATCTCCCTCATCTTTCTATTATCTGCCACATTTTAGCATGAAATGTGGCAGATAGCAAGAGAATGAGGCAGATAAATAAAGCAGATGATGGAAAGAGAGGTGAAACAGCATGGCCAATAACGTCATCGATGCCGCCATCCGGCTGCGGGATTTGTTCAAGCCGACGGTGCGGAGCGTCAATGCCAGCCTGGGGACCATGAAGACCCAGATGGCAGCGGCGAAACAATCGGTCAGCGGACTGTCGGACAAGCTGACAGAGCATGAGCGCATCCAGAAGCGGACGGCGAAGAGCATCGAACAGACGGGAAGAAAGATTTCCGGCCTGTCCGACAAGATGGCCCTGCTGTCGGCACCCATCCTGGCGGCTGCGACGGCAGGCTTCAAGCTGCACAGCGGCAAATTGTAAGTTTAATTGTCGCAAGGTCTCGTTAAACTTTTAGCGAGTTATATCATCGCAGCATACATATCATTTGCTGACTTATATCCGAAAATCTTGCGCGGATAGTTGTTAACCCAATCTTCGATCCGCTGCAGTTCCTTCGGCTTCAATTTGCTGAAGTCCGTTCCCTTGGGAAGAAACCTGCGCAGCATCCGATTTCCGTTTTCGTTGCTTCCACGCTCCCAGCTGCTGTACGGATGCGCGTAATATACCTCGCCGCATTTGGCGGCACGCTTCATTCCTTCGC
>ERZ772945.440-NODE-440-length-33863-cov-3.933980_pt1 | contig 33863 bp, 47 predicted proteins | sample MGYA00511681_ERZ772945 | MGnify/ENA primary metagenome ERZ772945 (study PRJEB29015, sample SAMEA2737943) | human oral metagenome | biome: human oral; feature: human-associated habitat; material: dental | place: China | collected 2143 ...
TAATAGCTTTATCTAAATATATGTCATTCCATGTGATACCGATAATTTCTCCGTATCTAGCCCCTGTATAACGTGCAACCATGAACATGACATAATACATGTAGTGATTGCTTTTCATTCGTTCTATGGCTTTTAAATCATTTTCGTCTAGTAGTTTTAATTGTTGTTGCGTTCTATTAGTAAATGTAATTCCTTTACATGGATTAGTGGCTATAATGTGATAAGGTGATATAGCGTAATTGAATATGACATTTAGTATGCGTTTACATAACTTTTGCGTACTAACCGCATATGGTGATTGGCTAAACTCATTTCGTATCATTGTATGTGTTATATCCACTATCTTTTTATTTTTCAAATGTTCGACTACTCGTAATGAGTTACGATAGGTGAGTATAGATCCATACGATAGATTAATTTTATCCTTGGCAAAAATATCAAAAAATTGAATTAATGTAATATCCTTTAGACTATCATCGATTTGTGCGGTGATAGTCTTTTTTAGGTTATCGACTATTTGTTGCCCATAAAGTTTAGCATCTCTTTGCGTGGCGAAACCCTGTTTAGATTTCTGTTTCCATTTGTAGCCATCCTTATAGCTAACTATAATCTGAAACCCTTTATTTTTTTTTCTGATAGTGAAATTGTATTGCATATCGTTCCCTCGTTTCTAATTTTTCAAAAAATTTAGTGCTTTGACGTTTATTGATGTAACGAATTAGGGCGTACCCCAACCAAAATATAATACCTGATATGGTTGCACCGATTGTTTCGCCTTTATCTTGGATAATGATAAAAAATATCCCTGCAAATAAAAATGTAAATAAGTAGGTGGCAAGTGTGATGTTTATCATCTCTTTCTGTATCTCTTTGTATTTAGCTTTCATAATACACCTCTTATATATAACACCCTGTTCGCTCAAATATATTGAGTAGTTCAACAGTATCATTGAATGTTAAATATCGCTCATTTCTAATACTATCAATCATTCGTGGTGAGTTCCTCATGCAAGTGTGAGCAACTAAAAGAAAAGCAAATTTGTTAGCTTCGTATTCTTTTCTTTTTCTTTCGCTGTCTGTCAATAAATCAATCTCTATAAGATTAAAACCACCGCCATGTAAGTATATATGACCTAATTCGTGGGCAAGAGCCACTTTCTTTTGATTAATATTTATTTTGGAATTAATTACTATGTCTTTTGTAAAAGGCGTTTTAATTAACATTCCTTTGAGTTGTTTTGGCAACAATCTATAATGAACCCTAATTCTTAAATTCCTAGCAATAACATCTGGATCGTTCGACTTATGTTCTTTAATAATATCTAATACTTTTGGCAACATTCGTTTCATGATGTCTGATTATTTTTATCCCTTTCATCTTTTCTTGATGCAATTACACCTTTAATCACATTTTCAACTAATTGCTTTTCTTGCTTTGTAAGTTCATAGTTTCCATAAAACATTACTTTTACATCTTTGATATTAACTTTTGAGGTGTCTTTCTTTTTGATTGACGTCTCTTTTATTTTATTGTCGGTATCAGACAGTAAATCATTGATAGGAACTCCAAAATACTCGGCTAAAATTTTAACATTTTTTAAACTTGGTTCGCTTTCTCTGCTTTTCCATCTCGAAAAAGCACTTTGCGGAATGTTTGTACTTTGTGAAACTTGATAGGCGGACACACCAGCCTTGCGCATTAGTTCGTCTATTTTATCATATAACATGGTACACCTCGATAAAAATAAAAACACATTTTAGGAATTAAATAAATATTTTAAAAAAATTAAAAAGTGTTTACTAGACTACTAACGAAAACGGAAGTACAATACAAGAGTAAGGTGCTTATGAAAACGTAAGTAACCAGATGGATTACAGTAAGTGGCTATAGTAGAAAATTAACGCTTACTATATCGCAAGTATACCAAACGTAAAGGGGGTGTGTAAATGATAAAAACTGTATACATGAATATTAAAAAGGAGATGGACAAAAAAGGTGTTTCTGCCTACCAACTTTCTAAGGAAACAGGTATAAATCAAGGCATTATATCTCGTTGGAAAAATGGCATCCAATCACCTAACGTTTCTAACCTTATTAAGTTGGCTAACTATTTCGATTGTGGTGTAGAAGAGTTAACAAAGGGGGTGTCGTTAGATAGATAGTTTAGTTTATACCGTCAACCAAGTGGCAAAACTATTTCAGATTTCACAGACAGCAGTATACGACCTAAGAAATAGAGGAGTGCTAAAACAACTACCAAATGTAAGTGGTGTTAGGTTTAGCAAAAAAGAGGTTGAAGCACTAGCAGGGATTGAAAGTGAATACTCGGCTATTGGTTACAGAAAGTTAAAAAACGAAGTGGAACGATTGGAAAAAGAAAACAATCGTTTGAAAAGTGAAATTAAAAAAATCACCAGCCAAATGCTAGTGATTGTAGGTAATGAATTATGAAATTGATTTGGATGTTAAGAACAATAGCGTTCCTAATGATAATAGGAACAGTAGGTTCTGTAGAAATCGATAGGATTGATTTTTACACAGCCTTTTTACAAATATCATTGGGGTTAACTCTACTCATCCTTTCAAACTTTTGGATGAGAGAAATAAAAAAAGCACGCTGAAGCCGTAGGAAAGCAAGCGTGCTAGTAGAGAGTATGTCTTATATCTCTACTTGTATTTTAACACAAGGAGAAATAAATGGAAATTAATTTAACACCGATTGTTAGTAAAAACGAACAAGTTTTCAAATGGAACAAAGATGAAATCAAAACATACTTTGAGGCACAACTGGAGAAGTATAAAGGACTTGTAGTTACGGAAGATAACTATAAAGAAATGGTAAGTGCTAAAAATGAAATTGTTAAATACAGAACAACACTTGATAAATTCTGTAAAGAGAAAAAACGTGAACTCAAAAGACCGATTGAGTTGTTTGAGGAAGAAGTAAACGAAGTATTAAAAGTTGTTTATGATGCAGAAAAGCCACTTGCAGAACAAATCAAATACTTTGATGAAAAAGAAGCACAAGAAAAAACCGAAACTATCAACAAGTTTATTGAAAAGATGGTTGAAAAGTATAACGTGCGTGAAGAATATGCGGAAGAACTACAACGTGATAAACGCTGGTTAAATAAAACTGCAAAGATGAAAGACATTGAAATCTCTATTGAGGGAATGATGATCGAAATTGCTAAACGTCAACAATCTGATGATGATTACAAACAAATTTTAGCGGAAAAGAAAGGCATGATTGAATTTGTTGTAGATACCTGTAACAAACAATATGATTTGGTAACACCAATAGGCTTTCAAGAATGCTGGTTAACTGTAAAAGATATGCCGCTAGATCAAGCACGAGAAGTTATTAACGCAAAATTCACAGAACGTAGTGAAATGGAACTTGCTGCTAAACAGTCAATAGAAACTAACCATTTTGAAAACGAGATTAAGGAAGTTGGAGAAGTGAGTGAACGTGCTACAGTTAAAATTTTTAATTTGAACAATGAAGAATTAAATGACGTTATCGCATTCTTGGAAATGCGTGGATATGAATACGAGGTGTAAATGGATAGTAGATATACAGCGGTTTCCAAAGTGCCTCAATCAGCGTTAAAAATGATTGAGTTTGGAAAACTAAAAGGCAAGTTTGATATTAACCCTCAATGGAGATGGGAAATTCTAACCGAAACATATGGAATGTGTGGTATTGGTTGGAAGTTTGAAATAGTTGATATTACTCATGTTCCTGTAGAGGCAACAGGTGAAACTATGCTTTATGTAAAGGTAAACCTGTTTATTAAAAATGGTGATGAATGGAGTGAACCAATCATTGGATATGGTGGTGATTTCTTGATTGAAAAAGATAAGAACGGTATTCATGGTAATGATGAGGCATTCAAAATGGCGGTTACAGATGCATTAGGCACTGCAGCAAAAATGATTGGTGTAGGTGCTGATGTGTATCGAGGTTTGCAAGATACGAAAATCAATGCAACAGCAGAAAAAGAAAAGAAAGAAAAAGAGTATGACCCTCACAATGCATATGCAATTGTATTGCAAACTGCTGATAAACATGGGATTAGTAAGGAACAACTAAACCAACAACTCACAAAAATGTTTGGTGTTGGAGTGATCGATAACATTACGAGAGACCAAATGTCTATGCTTTATGATTGGGTAAAAGGTTATGAAGTGGACAACAAATAACATTGAAACATTAAGAAGTCCGTTAGGTGTAATGGTAGTAATACCAGCACCACATGACAATGACCTAGCGAAATTAGATAAAGATAAAGAATACGTAATTGAAATCAAAAAGAAATCAAAATCACGTAGCATGAACGCTAATGCTTATTGCTGGGTTCTATGTCAAAAGATAGCGGAAGTCATGAGCGGTCATTCGTATATATCAAAAGAGGATGTGTACCGCAAAGCAATCAAAGATTGCAGTCATTTTAGTTACGTACCAGTACGTGATGATGCGGTAGAACGCTACATTCAAATATGGCAAGCACATGGAATAGGCTGGATAGCTGAAGATGCTGGAGAGTGTAAAAGCATAAAGGGGTATCACAATATCATGTGCTACCACGGCTCATCGGTATACAACACAAAAGAAATGGCTAGATTGATTGATTGCCTAGTTGATGAGTGTAATCAACTAGGTATCAAGCTAGAACCTAGCGAATACATTCAATCACTCATAGAGGGGTGGGATAGTGAACAACAGAAAGAAAAGGGATAACAAATTATATGCAGTAACACGAAAACAAGCCTATGAACGTGATAACGGACAATGCGTTATATGTGGCTACAGGGCTGAACAATGCCACCACATAGTATTTCGTTCACAAGGCGGTTTAAGTGAATTAAGAAACCTAGCTTGCTTGTGTATACAATGCCACAATCAAGCACATGGAGTGTTCGCAAAAGAGATACGCAAGCACTTATCAGAGGAAGTAGAAAAGAGGACAGATGAGTATGAAAAGAATTGATGTTGTTGAATTATATGTAAAGAAACGCATTGAGAAATTAGAACAAACACAAAGCGAATACAAAGTAAATGAAAAAGAAATTACAGAATTGAAAGATGTGCTTGATGTGATTAAGCAAACGCAACCAAAAGCTAAGTGTGTAAATGCTGTTGAAATTACGGAAGTAAAACCACAGTATAAAGAAACCGCTTGTGATCACGTTTATGGTAGATAGTGGCTATGAGCGATAACAAAAAATATTACTATCTACGGCTGAAAGATAATTTCTTTGATAGTGATGAGTTGAAGATATTAGAAAGCATGAAAGACGGCTATTTGTACAGTAATATTCTTTTGAAACTCTATCTACGAAGTCTAAAGAATGATGGAAAACTGGTGGTGAATGATCGTATTCCTTACAACGCAGAAATGCTGGCAAGTGTAACAGGTCATCAAGTGGGAACTATCAAACAAGCGTTATCTATGTTTAAAGAACTTGGACTTATAGAGGTATTAGAAGATGGTGCAATTTATATGCTAGACATTCAAAATTTTATAGGTAAAGGAAGTAGCGAAGCTGACAGAAAGCGTGAATATAGACAACGAATAGAAACCGATAGGACAAATGTCCGACAAATCTCCGACAAAACTCCACCAGAGATAGAGTTAGAGATAGAGAAAGAGTTAGAGATAGAGTTAGATACTAAGGCGAAAAAATCGTCTACCAAAGCTAAACGCTTTGTTAAACCAACTCTATCCGAGATTGAGCAGTATTGTATTGAAAGAAAAAACAATGTAAATGCTGAACAATTCTTTGATTATTACGAAAGCAACGGCTGGAAAGTAGGAAAGAACTCCATGAAAAACTGGCAAGCAGCAGTTAGAACTTGGGAGAAAAATAACTACAACCAAACTGCAAAAAGAAGTAAACAAGATGCATTAAATGATATGAGGGATTTAATGAGTGAATATGGGGGTGTAAATGAACAATCAAATGAACCATCAACAGAAGATACTGGAAGCACTATTGATATTGAGTACAGGGTGGAACACTAGCCCATCTAAAGAAACAATCAAGTTGTATGTACATCAATTATCATATGCTGATCCATTAATTCTACAACGAGCCATGCTAAATCTGTTGAGTAAATGTAAATTCTTACCATCATTTGCAGAAATAGAGAATGAGTATAAAGAACTTGATAATTACATCAACGGAAAAGAAGAAATGATGACTGCACAAGAAGCCTATGGGATAGTTGAAGATGCAGTTAGATTATATAGCTATGAGCATGGATTGGAGCATTTAGACGGAATAATAAAACAGGCAGCACAAACAATATGGAGTGCATTTAACCCCTGGAGTGGAGATTACAATCGTTCCGCTTGTATGTCTCAATTTGTCAGATGCTATGAAGAGTTAGTTAAAAGAAAAAATAAAAACGATGAAAAAGCATCTGAAATCAAGAATGATGGATTACTTTTAGAAATAAAGATGAAGAAAGAGGAAGAGCGAAAACAAATAGAAGCAGGTAATGCACAAATCAAAATGCTACCGAACGGACATTTAATCGAAACAGTCAAAGAGGAGCGTGAGCCTGTTAATTTAAACGAAATACTTGATAATGCTGATATATCCGAAAATGGTAAAGCACTACTACGAAAAGTAATAGGTGGATAAATGAAAGAAAGCGTGAAAGAGTTTGATGTAAGTGTGAATGTATCATTCAATGTTAGCTTTCAAATGCTGGCGAATAATGAAGCGCAAGCACTCACTAAGATTGAAAATTTGCTTGAAATCATTAGGGATGAGGCAACAGTAGATTGCCATATCCATCCTAGCTACGATGTGTATGTTGATGAAGTTGAAGCTAAACTAAACCAGCTTAGTTATTGAAAGATAGAAAGGGGATTATATATGAATAATGTTCAATTGTTAGGCAATTTAGCACGAGATGCTGAATTGAGATTTACACAAAACGGAAAGGCAGTAGCTATTTTCACGGTAGCTGCAACCAATACATACGTTGACAGTACAACAAACGAAACAAAAGAACAGACTGCTTTTGTCAATTGCGTAGCATGGGGCAAGACTGGGGAAGCGGTTAGTAACTGCAAGAAAGGCGATAGACTGCTAGTAAATGGACGTATTCAAACTCGGTCATACGATACGCAAGACGGCCAGAAACGATATGTAACCGAGGTGGTAGCTGATTTCGTTGGTAAAAAGCTAGATGGTGAATTTGATAGTAGTAACTTTGATAGTTTTGAAAACAATGGTGGCGATGAAAATGTTCCGTTTTAAGGGGGAGTAAACATGGTTGAGTTATTAGTTGTAATGAATTGTGGAACAAGCACATACAGAACAGAAACTTTTAAAGATAAAAAAGCCTTTATCGATGCTATAGACAACGTACAAGTAGGGAATACAAAGTTGATTTGTTTTACAGATAAACTAGGAAGGTATATTGCGGTATCTCCAACTAATTGCGTTATTGAATGTACTGATTGTTAGTGGTGAGTGATGAAAATACTTGATGCTTGTTGTGGCAGTAGAATGTTTTGGTTCGATAAGGAACACAAAGAAACTGTATACATGGACAAACGAACATTAGATACAACGCTATGTGATGGTCGGAAGTTAATCGTAAAGCCTGATGTGATTGCAGATTTTCGTAAGATGCCGTTTGAAGATGAGAGTTTTCACTTGGTAGTGTTTGACCCACCTCATTTATTAAAGGTAGGTGATAAATCATTATTGGCATTGAAATATGGTCGGTTAGAACAAACATGGCAAGATGATATTAAACAAGGCTTATCAGAGTGCTGGCGAGTACTAAAACAAAACGGAACATTAATTTTTAAATGGAATGAAGAACAAATAACGTTGCCGATGGTTAAAGGGTTACTTCCTAGTGATCCAATATTTGGACAACGTAGAGGTAAAACAGTATGGTTAGTGTTTTTTAAGGAGTGAGTATTAACATATGAATAAATATCAACTTATTAAACAAATAGGTGAATGTCCTAAATGTGGATGCAAGGAGTTTATTGTAAATTCAAAGGTTGATGGTGAAGTTTCTTATTTTGTAAATCTTGATGGTGAAGAGTGTGATAATTCTGAAATGTATTCAGGGTTAGATTACCACTATGACGAATGGTGTGTTTGTGCTAATTGTGAAAAACAACTTTTTAAGTATAAAGATTATTATGCTAGCGGCGATTTTTTGTTTGAATAAAATTATTGAAATAAAAATTACATCAAGAAAGGAAGTTGAAAATGACAGTACGTGAATTAATTGAGTATTTAGAAAAATGTGACCAAGATCAAGAATGTTATATCGGTGCAAACGAAACATCTTATGAGATTGACTATGTTGATAATTTGTATGATGGATTTGGGATAAATATTGTTGCTGGATGGGAAAAAGAAGAAGAGGTGTAACAATGCTAGTAAAAGATAAAACAAAATATTGCTGGTGTGAAGATGAATACGCTGGTGAACCACAAAATAGTATTGAAGATGCTGTTTATGACTATATGGATTGTAATGGGTATAACGGATATAGCAGCCTAGAACGAAGTCAATTATTAGATAATGGAGTTGAAATCGGACACCCTGCGTATTTCTTGCCAGATGTAGACGGAGAACATGTTATTGAACATGTAATCAACTATATGCCAGATGAAATCTATGATCACTCAGAGGACTATTTGAGTAATGTTAAAGAAGAGCATATTCAAGAGTTAAGCGACGAATTGACCAAAGTCTTTAGAAATTGGGAAAAACGCCATGGCTACAAAAATACCATGCATGTTGTGGAAGAAACAAAAACCTATCGTATTGAAGATTATGTAAAGGAGTAAATATGTTAAGAATAACAGTATTTATGAATGGTGTAACTAGAACGTATCAAACGCAGTCATTTAAAGACGAATACGAAGGAAGTTGTGATATGGAAGTGTATGATGCAGTAATAAGCAATATTAATTGTGGATATGCAAAGGTAATTACTTTTAAAGACGTATTTTCAAATGTAAATGTTTCGGTATCACCTATTACGTGCTTAATTGAATGTGAGGAAGTCATAGAAGATGAAATTAGTACAAAGAAAGCGAGTGGAGTGAGGAACATGGAACAAATGAAAGTGAAATTAGTTAATGAATACGCACAACTACCAACAAGAGGTAAGGTGGATTCCGATTTACCGCAAGTGTCAGCTGGGTTAGACCTATATTGTCCGTTTAGTGTAACGATACCAGCAGATAGTAAGCTACAAATTCCATTAGGTATAGCGGTTGAAATTCCACCTAATCATATGGGGTTATTAACGCCAAGAAGTAGTATGAGCAATACACCACTACGATGTGCCAATAGCGTTGGGATAATTGATGAAGATTATCGAGGTGAGATTAGCATTGTATACGAGAATGTATCTTGCAAAACCTACACAATAAATAAAGGTGATCGCATCGCACAACTAATCATCGTTCCGATTAAATTGGTTGATGTAGTAGAAGTAGATGAATTAAGTGAAACAGAACGAGGTACTGGCGGATATGGCAGTACTGGCAAATAAAAGACAGTAGAAACACAGTAAAAGACAGTAAAAAGACAGAAGATGTAGGCGGTGAAATATCCGCCTTATCATAAGAGGTGTACAAAATGAATAAAGAAAATAAAAACGAATTAAGCATTAGTGAGCCTGAATGGCAATCTAGATTTAGAGGAGAGTATAAGGCGTTAAAAGAACGTTACAACAAACTGCACAGAATGATTGTTAAATATGATGCTGGAACTTTAGATTTTAAACCAACTTGTCCTATAGATTTGTTGCGTAGGCAAAAGGCTACTATGGGAGAGTATTTAAATATACTTGAAATTAGAGCGGAAATTGAAAATATACGTGGTTTAGATGATGATAACCCTAAATTAAAAAGCGATTATGAAATAGCGAAGAATGGGAGATTTGCATGAGTAGCTATAGTGGTTACGTAGAACACTCCGACTTTTACATAGAACCTCAAAGTTACCAAGATGCGTTTAATTTCTTATGTCAGCTTGCGGTAGAGAGTGAAGAGGATGTGTTTTGTATTGGTAAAGTTGATAGGTTCGATAGATGTTCGTATGACTTTGTAATTTACGATGTAGTTAAGTTTAAATGGAATGAGGATAGAGGAGCGTGGATAGAAAGTGTCTAAAAGATATGTGAAAAGGGTTAGGGAAATCCAAGCTATACAATACAACGGCAATAACGCTATGGAAGTAGTTGAATTCGTTGGTGATGTAATTGGTATTGATTGGTATGAAAACGCATCATTAGAAATCACAATAGATAATGAAACAATCGAATGTTTTAAAGGTGATTATGTTGTTAAAGATCATAAAGGTAAACTTAAAGTTTACGAGGCAAATGAATTTGAAAAGGATTATAGCGAGGTAGAAGAAGATGATTAGTAATGAAGAGTCGGAAGAAAAAGATTTGCAAAAGGTTATTTCGTAAAAAATAATGTTGTAGGTGAAAGGGGAAATGTATAATGCCTATTATTGATCCTATGTATTTGTATTTGATTGAGGTACTGCATAACATTGATGCATTTAATCAAGTAGTGTTTATAATGTCATCAATCATAATGTTTATATTTGTTGTTGTTTATCCAGAAACTATAAAAAACGATGATGATAAACAAGTAAAGAAGTATATGTGTATTTGCGGGATTGCGTGGTTGTTATCGTTGGTGATTTGCGTTTTTGTACCTACAAAAGATGCTATGTATAAAATGCTAATCGCTAGTTATGTAACAACTGATAATATCCAAATAGTAAATGATGCTATTAAAACCAATTTACAGGACTATTTAAACATGTTAGGGGAAACAGTTAAGAACATGAGATAATGAACCATACGGGGGAAATATGACAGATAAAGACTACAGGGAATTAGCTAAAAGCTATTTAGAGCCTATCAAATTAATCACAATGAAAATTAACTCATTGAAAGAAGATCTAAAGCATTTACAATCAGATATAACAACTATAGGCGCCGTGGACTATTCGAAAGAACGCCTAACAGGTGGCGGAACACCGGGCGGACTGGAACAACAAATTATACGCCTTGAAAGCAAACGCGATGCCGTACACAAAGAAATAGGCGCATTAATTGATGAGCGGGAAACCGCGGCGGATATCATCAACATATGCACCAAAGGGAAGGCAAATATTTTATTGTTGCGCGAATACATCGATGGCAAAAGCGCGAAGCATGCGCGGTATTTTACAGACTTAGAGAAGTCGCAAGCGGCAGAATTAAAAACGGCTGGCCTTGTACAAGTTGGCTATTATTTGCACCATACATATTATGCTTGCATGTATACTGCTAAATCGGTATAAGACGGACTGTATCGGACTATATCGGAAATAAGTGGAAACGCCATATATAGTATAATATAAGGCGTAAAGTGCTAGTTGGGCATTTGCATTTTCTTCTTAGGTAAACAGGTTAGTAGTTGCGGGGTACACAACGCCCCGCAATTGCATACTGTAAACAAATACCGATATAGTGAAAACCTTCATACTATAAATAATTTTGCTGTTGTTAAATTTCATTTGTTTTTTTCGTGGTTGAATACTTGTATCGTTTCAAAAGTTTCATAAGAGCGCATGAGAACTATCGGTATTTGTTTAGAATATGCAATAAAATAGAATAAAACAAAAATAAAATGGGGTGTATCCACGGCGATATACCACATTTTGTGTATAAAAACAATATTTAATTATTGAAAATCGAACGTGCTGCATGCGTTTTGTATTTAGTGCGGAACGGTGCAGCGTGTTTGGTTTTGAGTAATAAAAAAAGCCGCTATTATTTAGCGGCTAATATTTGGCGTATTTGGTTATTCATTTCTTTTTGATACTCATCTATAGTATCAAAAATTGTTTCGCGTAGGTTAAATGCGGCGAACGCATCATATATCGAATTAGTACGGCGGCGAAGTAACTCACATTTTTCAGCTATATAACGAAGCATCATAACAATGTTGCTTAAATCGTCATAACCTAGTGTTTGAATTATGCCGTCATTATTGTATTTAACGCCAGTATATGCGGATTGTAATGTTTCGATGTTGTTTAGTTCGTTGTATCTGATCGCGTTTTTAATTTCTTGAATAGTCATTTGCATTGTTGTATTCTCCTTTGGTTTAAATAGTTGGCGGTAGTATTTGGCTACCGCCTTTATTGTTATTCGTAAATATGGCTAGCAATAACTTCATTCTTGCTATTGTCTATTAATTCCCATTCAAAACTTAATGACATATTTTGAATAAATTCGGATGCTTGAACCTTTGTTTCAAAATTCCATGTTTGAGTTGTGTTTAAGTCTTTAAGTGTTAGCATTTTGATTTCTCCTTTTCACTTAGTTGCGTTTTCTGATGTATCTTATGGCTTCATTATACTTGCGTTTTCGCAAGTAGTCAATAGGGAAATTAAAATTTTTTCAAAAAAGTTTGTAAAGGTGGTGAAAAGCTATTGAATATCATATGTACAAAGTCAAAATGCCTTAACAATAAGAAAGGCCAATGCACGGCCAGTGAAATATATTATGACGGCTTATGCCAAACATATTGCACTAGCCAACACGCAGCCAAGCAAGTAGCCGGCATATGCGCGCGATCACATGGGCGCATGAAAGCAAAAGATAACAACATACTACGATAGGGGGTGAATATCAATGAACTACATGCCTAAAATAAAAAAAGTAATTACGGCGTTACAAATCAAGAAAGGTTTAAGGTATGTTATTGATACTCGCCAATCATGGAGCAAGTGGGATAAGCCGTTTAAAGTATTTATCGTGAGCCGCATGTATAATGAATCGGAATATGCAGAAGCGTTTCCGGAGAAGTATAAACGAAAACCATTTAAAGAGGGGCAATTATTTAAGAAAGTTGCTGAATACGATACATTAAAGCCACATGAGTTGTTAATATATTTAGTTAATGTGTTGAAAGGTGGTGAACGTAGTGAGTGATATTAAATTAAAGCCTAAGGAGTTTACGTTTGCAGAAGAATGGTTAAAGACTATGAACGCCACGCAATCAGCAATAAAGGCTGGTTATAGTGAACGAACGGCGTATTCGGCTGGCAATCGACTGTTGAAAAAAGTTGAGGTTAAACAATATATTGATGAACGGCTAGCAGAAATGCAAGAAAGCAGCATTGCCGATACTAACGAGGTAATGCAGTTTTTATCTAGTACGATGCGTGGTGATATTCCCGACCAGTTCGGTTTAGATCCGGCGTTGAATGATAGGCTAAAAGCTGCCGAATTGCTTGGCAAGCGTTATAAGTTGTTTACTGACAAACAAGAAATTAGCGGCGCGGACGGTGAACCGATTAAGGTTATATTTAGTAATATGAATAAAGAATAATAGGTGATTGCATAAATCTATCATTAAATGAGGTATATCCACGGCGATATATCTCATTTTTGTATAAATCTATCAAATATGGAAATAACAATTGACTATAAACCTAATGAAAAACAAAATATATTCCACAACACAAAAGCGCCTTATGCGGTATATGGTGGTGCTCGTGGTGGCGGTAAAACAAAATCATTGATTATGGACGTGTTTATTTACGCCTTAACGTATCCGGGTAGTCATTGTTATATATTTCGTGAAACATACCCAAATTTAGAAGCTAATGTGATTAGAGAGTGGATTAGAAGTGTGCCGGCTGAATTATACAAATATTCAGACCAAAAGCACATAGCCACCTTAAAAAATGGTAGTCAGGTATTGTTTAGGTATGTGAAAAACGATAAAGATGCTGAAAGTTATCAAGGCCAAGAGTTTGATTATCTGGGTATTGATGAACTAACAAAACATACAGAACGAACGGCGGAATTATTAACAGCTTGCTTGCGTAGTGCAAAAGGTTTTCCTGTTCGTTTCCGTGGGAGTTGTAACCCCGGCGGTCGCGGGCATGGTTGGGTGAAGCGTAAATATGTAGAAGCCACAAATTATGGAGAAAATCCTGTTATTGATGAAACTACTGGACTTGAAAAGGTGTTTATACCAGCGCAAGTTTACGATAACTATGTTCTTATGGCGAACGATCCGAGTTATGTCAAACGTTTAGAAGCATTACCAGAACAAGAAAAGAAAGCGTTTTTGTATGGCGATTGGGACGTGTTCATAGGGCAAGTATTTACGGAATTTAACAGAAATATACATGTAGAAGAACCTTTTGAAATTCCTAAAGGTTGGATACGGGTTCGTTCTATGGACTGGGGTTTTAGTAAACCTTTTAGCATTCATTGGTACGCTATTGATTATGAAGGTGTTGCGCATTGTTACCGTGAATATTACGGTTGCACAGGTGAGCCAGATGTAGGGTTAAAGCTGACACCTGATGAAGTGGCTGCCGAAATGGCTAGATTAAGCGAGGGTGAAACATATGCTTATGATATAGCTGATAGAGCGATATGGCAGAAAGACGACCGCATGAAGTGGAGCGTTCAAGGTGAGTCTATTGCTGAAATATTTGCACGGCATGGAATTAACTTCATAAAGTCTAATTCTGAACGCATTCCGGGTAAGATGATGGTTCATACATATCTAAGGGAGAAGAAGATTAAATTCTTTTCTACATGCAAACATATTTTAAGAACGTTACCAGAATTAGTGTATGACGAAAGCAAGCCGGAAGATGTGGATACAACGCAAGAAGATCATGCATATGATGAGTTTAGATATTTTTGCATGAGTAGACCTATCACACCTAAGAAACCGGAGAAACCATTTAATGACGGTTATAGATATGATGATGAAACAGAAGGGGAAGTTACTGCATGGGGCGTATGAGTGAAAAGGCGTTACGTGATTACGCCTATAAGGTGTTAAAGTCGGAATACGGCGAACGCGAAGAAAAAGGCGTTATTATTCCGGCCAAATATACAGATGAACAACTGGCGGAATTTGCAAAAGCAATGCCACAATGGCAACTAGAGCAAATGTACGATATGATATATGGTTCTGAAATGGTGGAGTAATGAATATAGAACAAACATTTGATATATATGAAGCAAAGGCGAACGTAAAAAGCGCATTGAGTGCTACGTCAAACTGGCGGCGAAGTGCTACCGAAGATTATGCATTCATGCAAGGTAAACAATGGGACGATGCTGATTTAAAAAAGCTGCGTGAAGCTGGCCGCCCTGTAATCACAATTAATAGAATACGGGCAACTGTTAATCTGTTGTGTGGTTATGCATCACAGAACGAAACAGAACCGGACTTTTTACCACGTAGCGAAGAAGATGATAGAATCAGCCGTGTTGCGAAAGGTATCACAAAATACTGTTTAGACCGCGCGCACTATCAACGTAATAAGGGCAAATGTTTCCGCGATAAAATCATATGCGGCTTGGCGAATTACTGGATTAGTTATGAATTTGACTACACTAAGTTAGACGGCGCCATTAAAATCGACCGCGTTTCTCCGTTTGATGTTTTCGTTGATCCAGAAAGCACAGAAGAAAACCTAAGCGATGCTCAATTCGTTGGCCGGTATAGTTGGGAAAGCACAAGAAAGCTAAAACAGGTATATCCGGATAAAGCTAATGAAATTGATTTGTTGAGTCATAAATATGACGATACAGAACTAGAAGCCGGAACGGTTGAAACTATTAACGGTGAGTCGCTATGGTATAACGAAAAGTATAAAAAAATTCGTGTAGTCCAATATTGGTATAAGGAATACGGCAAACGGAATGTATTCATGACTAAAGAGGGGTTGATTGATGAAAGCAACCCGCTATTCGTTGTGTTAATGGCTATGGGTAAGAAACCTACTAGCATACCAGATACTAAAATCAGATATGCGACATTCGCCGATAACGTACTACTAGAAGAAGGCGAAAGTCCGTACAAGCATGGTAAATTCCCATTAGTACGTGAATATTGTTACTATACCGGTGAACTGGTAGATGATGAACTAGAACCGGCTGGCGTAGTTCGCGACCTTAAAGATGCGCAACGTGAAAAGAATAAAAACAGAAGTCAACGCATGCACGTTGTTAATCAGCAGTCTTTAGGTGTGAAATTCTGGCAAGGCCAAATAGATGAACACGATAAGAAAACGATTGAAAAGAAAAGCACAACACCGGGAGCAAATATATTCTTGAAACCGGGCGTTACATTCCAAGACGGTACGCCGTCAATGGATAGTGCTATTAGTCTGACTTTAGAGCAACAAGCAGACAATGACTTTTATTCAATAAGTGGCATCACTCCGGAAAGCCTTTCCGGTAGCATTGGTTCTATGAGTGGTAAGGCGATTGACTTGCGGCAATCTGTAACAACCGTACAAACGGCGGATATATTCGCGCAATCAAAAGAATCGGAATTACAGATTGTTAAATTGTTATGGGGTGAAAAGAACGCTCCGGGTTTAATTCCTCAATTCTACAACGAAGCCAAAGCAATGCGCATTGTGGGCGATGACGGTCAAAAAGAATTTGTACAGATTGCACCGGGTTTAAATCAACCTATGCAAGAACAGGTTTTAACCGATGAATTAGGGCAACCGCAACGTGATGCGGAAGGTAACCCGATTAAACAAGTTTTATATGATCTATCCGCCTTTGATTTTGATATTGTAATCACTACTAGCCAAGCAAGCGCAACGGCAAGACGTGCTAACCTTTATCAATTATTGGAAGCTAAGAAAAGCGGCGTTGATATTCCTATGGATATCATTCTCGACTTTATGGATTTCCCAGAAAAAGAAACTGTTAAAAAACGTATGCAAGAAGCAGCAGAAAAGCCAGCTTTACCAGAATTGCGTGTTAGCGGCAGCTTAGATGATATGCCGGCGGAAGCATTGAGCATGTACTTGCAAACGCTAGGCGTACAGATTTCACCGCAACAAATTATGGCGGAACGGTTGGCCTTGAAAGGTAAACAGCAGAACATTCAAAATGCACCGCCAATTTTGCCGCCTATGAACGATTTAGGCACTATGTAATATAAACTATCAACACAATAATAAACGCTCCGTAATGGGGCGTTTTTTATATTTCTTTCGCCCTAAGTAATGGCGTTAAAAGGCTTGCTTATACATTATCGCCCGGCAACGGCGTTAAACTGCCATATTCTTATATTCGTCCGGCAATGACGTTAAAAGGCAATAAGGGGTATTTGATATGGAAAAAGATTTAGTAAACATCGAAGAAGCTGGTTTCACACCGGAAGATTTAGAAAACGCGGGCGTTGAACTGGAAGAAACAACCGAAGAAACGGATACACAGGAAATTGCACCAGATGAACCCTCTACAGATGATGCGGCGGAAAGTGATGCGAATGATGCGGAAGTAGAACCGGAAGCGCCGAACACTAACGAAGGTACGGAAGAAACGCATGCGAACGATCAGAACTTAAAGGCAGCACTTGCACAGGAACGCGCAAGACGTAAAGCAGCGGAAGAACGTGCTAGACAATACGAAGCACAACAACGGCCAATTACATTGCCAGACGAAGAAGTATCAAATATTCGCGACTTTGTACGCCGTGAAGCGTTGAAACGCTTTAACATTACGGCGGAAGATTTAGAAAGTCTTATGTTTGAAGATGTACAGAAATATAACGATTTTATTCGTTTTGAAGCCAACGCAGAATATACAATTACTAATCAGCAAATGGCGATACATCAACAAAGACAAACTAACATTAATTTCGTAAATGAAATTAAATCATTACCGAACTTTGGGGAATTGTATCAACGCGGTTTAGAAAAGTTAAACGGAATGACGATGCGCGATGCACAACCGATTAACGATGCTTTTTATCGTGTTGATATTGGCGAAGGTACACAGGCCGATTTTGAAACCATTAGAAAATTTGTAACAGAATTGCAAAATGAACGGGCAACAAGTACCGAAGTACCTAACAACCCTTTACAAGTTGCGGCTACGTTGCCAAAAGCTGGCGCGTTAAACGGTGGCGTTCCTACACCTAACAAAGTAACGGAAGAAGATATTTTGAAAGCGTACCAAACGGGCAACCTTGATGCATTGCCGGACGATGTACGCAAATATTTTGACGAATTATAAGAGGTAAAACATGGCAGAACAAAGAAATCAAGTTAATATTCCAGCGGCCTTAGTTCCTAAAGTATGGGCCAAAAAAGTATGGCACGAAGGCTTGAAAGAAAGCTATTTTGATAAATTTACGGCATTGGACGGTTCCAACGTTGTACATAAGAACAAAGATTTAGAAAATGTAAAAGGTGATAGCGTAGTATTCGGCTTGATGATGAACTTAACAGGTTCCGGCGTTGAAGGTAACCGCGCTAAATTATCCGGCGCAGAAGATAGCTTGAACATTTATGATTTCACAGTAAATACTCAATTAGTGCGTAATGCGGTTTCCCGCTTTGAAGCGGACGACCAAAAAACACAATATGATATGTTGAAAGAAATCAAAAGCGCATTGAAACAATGGTTATCTGATTGGTTAGACGATAAATTAATCTCTAAACTTTCCGCAACACCTACTAGCGGCGAAGTATTATATGCAAGCACAGCTAATACACAAGTAAGCATTACGGCAAACGATAAATTGACTACAACTATTATTTCCCGTGCTAAACGTAAGGCAATGATGCACGGCCCTAAAGTACAACCAATTAAGGTTGACGGCATGGACAAGTATATTATGCTTGTATCCCCATGGGCGGCTCGTGATTTAAAAGACGATGAAAAATGGCTTGCAGCACAACAAAACGCAAATGTTCGCGGTTCTAAAAACCCTATTTTCACAGGTGCATTAGGCGAATATGACGGCGTAATTCTTTACGAATACGAACGCGTATTATCTGATACTACAGGCGCATCTAGTGCGAATGTATGTCATAATTTGTTGTTGGGTAAACAAGCAGCATGTTTCGCAGTAGCTAGACCAGCTAAACATATCGAACAAACAGACGATTACGGCAACATTGCTGGTAATGGTATTGCGTTCTATGGTGCGGTTGAAAAAACTAAATTCAATGCCAAGGACTACGGCGTAATTCAAGTAATGACTGGCGGCGTTGTTGAACGCTAATTTATAGGTATAGGCGGGGTGATACCCGCCTTTATTCTTATATGGGGTGAATATGAACGTAAAACAAATAGTAAATAGGGCGTTCATGCAAATAGGCGATACATCGCAAGAAACGTATACACAATACCAGCTATTGGAGTATTACAACGAAGGCAATCACCTATTGAACGCTTTAATTAGCCAATATTGCCCTAGCCTTGCAACTGCCACACATGAAGATAACGGAACGGGGCGAATTGTACTGCCGTTTCAATGTATCGGAGTGTTAAAGGTACAAGCAGATGATGCGGAAGTGCAAGGGTATCATGTGTTGAATTTACAAACGGTGGTATTTGATGCGGATCATGAACAGAAAATCACCGTTGATTATATAAAGACGGCTGGATATAAAACGCTAGATGATGAAAGCGGACTACCGGCAGAACTAGAAACATTGTTAGTTGATTACATCGTGTATCGCGTAATGAATATGGATATTACCGGCATTACTTCCAATATGGTAAATGCACTACAAACAATTAACAGTGGACTAGGTGAAAATGATTGTATTATAGCGGAAGGGTATTGGGATTATGGTTGTAAAAGAACTGATTACTCTGGTTAATGTTGAAAGCAACGAAATACTAGATGAACAATTAGAATATATCCAGTACATTAACGCCGCTATTGATTGGCTAACTACTATATTGGTTAGCATTAAAGACCGCGAAGTAGTTAAGAATACGGATATACCAAACTTAAAAGCCGTACCGTCCGACTTTATGGGGTTCATTCCAAAGAGTGGTTATCCTATCCGCATCATTAACGGAACGTTTGAAACCTATGACGGGGAAATAGTAAAAGGCGTATTTTATAGCGTGCGTAAAAACCACGTTGACGAATTGGACGATGCTATTCCGTTTTCTGAATTCTTTCATCAGTATCTAGTGCAGCTTATATCTTTCATGGTAAAGAAAAAATCTCTTATGACTGATTATGCTGCCTATGATAAGGCCTTTATTGACTACATCACGGAACAAATTAAAGTGGCAAGGGGTATTACATAATGGGCGTAAAACAGGTAGCAACAACAAACGGTTTCCGGTTGGGCCTTGACTGGTCGAACCCGCCCGAAAATATTGATATGCAAGCCTTAACGCAAGCTAGGCAATGCGAATTCGATAGAACGGATAATGCATTACGTACCGTTCCGGGGGTTAGAGTGCTGTATGATTTCGGCTTGCCTATTGAAACGTTGTATTACGATGTGTATCGGAAGCGTTGGTATTTTTCATCGAATAAGAATTTATATGAAACAGATTTCAGCACTCACAAACTATTAGGTGTGTTAAGTGGTGTGCAAAAGCCTATGTATCATGCATTCGGTGGTGATATTCTGATCGCTAGTGGCGGGAAGCTACAGGCGATTACGGGAGCAGGGCAACTCATTACAGTAGAAAGCCCTACATGTGAAATGGTATCCAGTCATTCCGGACGTGTGTTGCTTTCATCGATTTATTCGCATCGGTTGAATTGGTCGGCGGTTGGTGATTATCAATCATGGACACATAATAGCAACGATGCATCGAGCAGCCAATATGTTGATGTAGGGTATAAAGACCAGGGCAGTATTATTGCCGTTGACTTCTTAACCCGTGCAATTATCGTATACAAAGAATATGGGCGTGTATATCAAGTAGTTGGCACACCAGACGATAATAATTTGACTGTATACCCGCTATCCTCAACGGGATATTGTAGCGGTTCAACTTTGAGTATCGATGATAGATCATACTATTTAGGGGAACAAGGGTTTATGTCATTCATGCCGACTAACACGTACGCAGAAATACAACCATTTGAAACTGGCCTAAACATTAATTCATACCTGTTGAAGTACATCACTAAAGATTGTGAAATGTGGCATGTACCTAGCCGTAAGCAATTGTGGATAAAGCCCTACAATGGGGATAGCTTATTCATCTATCATTACCTACCCCGATATAATGACGGTCGCGGAGTATTCACATCTAGAAAATTCACGTATAACATCAATTCCGTTGTAAGTATAGATAAAGATGTATATGTAGCCTATGGCAATAAGATTGGTATTCTTGATGAAAGCATAGATACAGATGACGGCGTACAAATTGAAACCTCTATTATTAGTGGAAACCGATTGGCTACACGTCAATTCATCTTGATTATGAACTACAATTTCGTAACACATAATATTATTAATGGATACGGCACAATTGGCATTTCCAATAAGAAGGCTAAGCTTATTAATTTTGCTAGTAAGGCTACTAAGACATATTATGCAACGATGAAAACTATAAATGCTACAAGCAAGATGAACACTAACGAATACACCAAAGCTTATAAGATTGGTGGCGGTGCTAATCGTAATGTGCAGTTTAAAATACACGTTCAAAAAGGGGCTATATCTCTAAGGCAATTAGATTATACGTATGAAGAGGTTTAAATATGGCATATAAAGAAAAACACCCTTTGGATATTACACCCCAAGGGGATACGGTGCAAGATAGCATTCAGAAAAACCGGGCTGAAATATTAGAAGTCGCCAAAGCTGTAGAATTAAAGGCTAGTGGTGGCGGTAATACAGGCGGTGGCGTGCTACGGAATAGGGTGCTAAACGGTAAGGTTGGTAATAGTGAATGGGCGTTTTTGATTGGTGATAATTTAAGTGTAATGATTGACGGCAGTCAAACACCGGTATTGTTATCATTCGCCGACGGGTACGATGATAACGGAAGTGTAGACTATGTAAGTACGATTACAAGTAAAACGAGTGCATGGAATTTACCAGCGCAATCTACATCGTATTTATATATCGAACGCTCCGCATCGGGTGCGTTAAGTTATGGCAGTACTACTATTGAACCAGTGCGCCAAGCAAGTGCGCCAAAGGCTGAAATGGATAAAATGCACTATAACACGGTAGCCGATAAGATGTACCTATATAACGGCGTACAATGGAAGTCAGTGCTTCGCATTGTAGTTGCCATTGTAGTTACAGATAGTACATCGGTTAAAAGCATTAAGTACTACCGTCCGGGGTTTAGCGGCGATGTAATGGCGGATAAATCTATCACTAGCGAGAAAATCGGGGATAAAGAAATAAAAGGTGCTAATATTGCCGATGAGCAAATAGAAAGCAAGCATCTGGCAAAAAGTATCAATGATTTATTTGCAGTGGTGAAGAAAGATATTGAAGATTTAAAACCAAAGATTGATAGCGTATTATCAAAAGCCTATCCAGTAGGTGTGATATATTGCAGCACCGTAGAAACTAACCCGCATGAATTGTTTGGGTTTGGTACATGGGAATATATCGAACAAGGACGGGTTCTATTATCACAAGGCGATAAATATAGCGCTGGTAGTACTGGTGGTGCAGAAACGCATACATTGACTACGCAAGAAATGCCTAAACATAATCACGGCGAGAATACTTCCGAAGGTGGTGGCCACACGCATACAGGAACGGCACAAGATGCAGGAGAACATACTCATAAAGGTTATTTATATGGTACTGGTGCCGGTAGTGGTAATTATTTAGGCATTGGCGAATATATATCAAAAGCATTGGTTAAACCTTTTGATGGTTCAATGTGTGATGTCGATGTGAAAACTAGCGGTGGTCATAATCATACTATAGCCATTGATAGCGCTGGTAATCACACACATGCTATTAATCAAGAAGGTGGCGGACAAGCTCATAATATTATGCAGCCGTACTTATCTGTATATATGTGGAAGCGGGTGGCATAGTGGAAACGGATAGCCTTGAAAACATGATAAAGGACTATGAACGCAGAACAGGGGAACGAGTGGATCTAAGCGGTTTTTATTTCGATGAAAATAATAACTACAAAGATAAGTACAATTATTACTTTAAATTCTTCCCTGGTGTAGGGTTCCTATTTTGGACGATTAATGAATTCAACGGGGCTAAGTATTTTACGATATGGCAAACATACGGTGATATGAAAGTAATCGGGAAATACATTGTTGATGTGATGAAGTTAAACGATTTAGACATTATAGTTACGGCTACACATCGCAGCGTTAAAGGGTTCATTAAGAAGTGGAAAATGGAACGCGTTCCGACTATGGACTATGTATATAATGGGTTCAATTATAAAGTGCTAAAGACTGTTAGAAAGCACCTTGAAGCAACTTTGTAGAAAGGAAAAGCATGTTTATATTTGACTTGCAATTATTTGGCGGTGGCGGTAAAAAATCAAAGGTAAGTAGCATTGATGCAAAACTACCTACGGCCAGCGCTGAAGAAAAGGAATTGCTAAAAGGGCAAATTGGTTGGATAAATGGAACTAACCAAAGCGCCAATACGTTGCAAGGTATGGGCGATGCGGCACTGGGAAATGTGATTACACCGGCATATAAAGATATGTTCAATCAGTATCTAGGTATTAATCAAAACAATCAAAATGCTATTGGTGCATTACAAAATCAGATTTCAAGCGCTGGTGCGCAGAACCTAACCGACAATACAAAATACGCTAATCAGTTAGCGGCAAGCGTTGATAATATGAACAATACGGCAAGCCAATTGGCTAACGAGTATAGCGGGGCATTATTGCAAAATCAAAATGCAATGAACGCTATTACATCGGGCCAATTGCCTACTGCATACCAGGAAGCACGCCAAAAGGCGCTAAACAATGATTTAGAAAGCACATTAGGTAGTGCGGTATCCGGGCTTGCTAGCCGTGGCATCATTAACTCATCACAAGCAGATACTGCTATTAACAATATAAGTAAAAATGCATCTAACACATTAGCTGCACAATATGCCCAAGACCTAAACCAAGCGGCGAACCTAAACACACAAGCATTTAATAATAATCTGAGTGGTATCGGTGCTAAATTAGGATTATGGGGGAATACATATAATAACCAACAAAATGGGATAGTAAACCAAGCTAATTTGATGAACCAAGGATATACTAATCAAATGAGCAACGCAGGAACGGCCGCCGGGCTAGTTGGCCAACGTGAAGGGTTAGCACAAAACCCAATTAACACGGGAGCAACTACACAAGAAGCGGCAATTCAACCGGCGAAAGATTACTATTCTATGGCACAACTTAATAACGCAGATCAGGAAGATTTATTAAACCGCTACATGACGTTACGATATGGGTTAGCTAGCCCAGCACAAACAACAGTGCGCCAAGGTAGTGGTGGTTTCTTTGGAGGGTTTATGAAAGGTTTTTGTTTCGTAGAAGGTACAGAAATTGCAACGCCAGAAGGTGGCAAGGCAATTGAAACGTTTGTTAATGGTGATACAGTAATCACTTTAGGCGCGGTTAATGATGTAATCGCATTGCATGATATGGGCGAAAAGGAAACATATCAACTAAGTACTATTGATTGCCAAGTTACCACTACAGGTAGTGAAAAGGTACTCACTCCGAACGGTTTGAAGTTGGTTGAAGCACTAGAAATAGGTGAACCAATTATGACGGTACATGGTTATCAAGTAGTTGTTACATGTGAACCAACAGGCGAAACAGAACATGTATATGAATTGCAATGTACTGGCGATAACTTATTCTACGCCAACGGCATTATGGCGGAAGGTATCAATGAAGATGAACTGCAAGCCATTAAAGCAGAATTGAATAGTACTGAAGATGTTGGTAAAAAAACAAGCAAAAAAGGCAGTAAGAAAAATACTGAGAAAGTAGAGGAATAACACAATGGGAGTTATTTATTTACAAGACTTTGAACCATGGGCAGCTGTTGGCGAACTAGCTGGACAATATGCATCACATCGCCTAGGCGCGTTACAAAATAATAAAATGGCGAAAGGGTATCAAAGCATGTTAAATGGTGATGCTCAACAAGGGCAAGGCCAGTTACAAGTGATTGATAACCAAAATAGAAATGTAATGCAGATGCAACCGACACAATTCAACTCCGCGCAATATGTAAATGATGCAATGCGGAACAATTCCGTAGGCGCTCAAATGGTGGCACAACATAACGGGTTATGGGGACAACCTACACAACCTGGACAAGTGGCACAAGCTATACAACCGGCAACATCTGTACAAGCTAATACAGATACGCCGGCGGTGGTAACGCAACCACAACAAAGTACCGGCTTATGGAATTTCCAAAATCTAAACAATACTGGTATTGGTATACCTCAAACGTACCAAGATATGGTACAACAACGGGGTACTAATTTTTTTCACCAAGCGCCCAATTTGGTAAGCGATGGTAATACCGAAAAGGATAAAGCGCAAGGACAATACGCCATTCCGGATAAAGCAAGTCTAACCACAGAGGCCCGCAAACGATTGGGCGCTAACACATTAGCGTTAGTCAAAGCGGGCTTTGACTTTAAAACCGCGCAAGGGCTTGCAAGCGAACAATATCAAAGCGATATCAATTCGATGTATGCGCAACAAGTAAATGAATACCAAGAAAAGGTATTGGAGCCGATGCGCCAACAAATCATGAATAATCTTGTATTTACGCAAGATAAAGACGGAAACCCAGTTGTAGATACCTATAACACAAAACGGGTTAAAGGGTTAGCACCAGCCGTTGCAAGATACAATTATCTAGCAAGCAAAGTAGGTGCTGGCACTATTGACATGAATAACTTGAATAGCATTGCAGCGTTGGATAAACCGGACTACAAATTTAGTAGTGCGCAAAACGGCCACATTGTACGATACAACATGGGCGACGGTACTATTCAAGATATGGGCGGTTATGGCAAGGTTGAAACAAAACAATTTGCGAACGGCCAAGTTATCGTAATGACACCAGACGGCCAAATGAAAAATATCGGCAATTTTGGGGCCAAGAATATTAAAGTTATGCCAGACGGCAAAACATATATTGTTGGCACAGATGGCAGCATGAAATATGTAGGTACGCATGTTAAACCGGCAACGGCTACACATACAGGTACAAGCGGTTATAATGCACAAGTATTAAGGACTTTATCCGCGCAGCATACTGCATGGGTAAAAGCTAACCCGGATAAGGCAGAAACAGAAAGTCCTTATTATGGGCAATTACAAAGCGCATTAAGCGGTGCGCCTACTGGTGGCGGTGGTGGAGCGCCAACAGTTAAACGGCAACCGACTTATTCAAGCGAAGAACAAGCGGCAGTTTCCAAGCGAATGAACGAATTATCAGCGCAAGGCTGGAGTGATGATCAGATAGCAGCGGAACTTGATGCGGCTGGTTATGGTAATTATAAATCGTGGTTAAAGTCTTATTAAACAAAGAGGTAAACAATGGGTGCATTTGATGATATTACAAGTCGTTATGGTAGTAATGCTAATAGCGGCAACGCCTTTGAAGATATAACAACCGAATACGGCTATGATGCAGATAATGTACCCAAGCCTACATTATGGGACGGCATCAAGAATAATGCGGAATGGGTAGCAAACGGCGTAAGTGATAAAGCTAATCGTGCAGTTAATCAAGTAGAAACCACCGCAACGAACGTGAAAAATACGTTGGGTAATTGGTGGGACGGAACGGTTGAAGCGGTAAGCGCCGCACGTGATGCACGCCGCCGTTCTATTAGCAATTCGGTAGACGCTATGCAACGCGGGGAAATTGATGCAACAGACTTGCCAGAAGACGGCGACGGTTATTTAGATCAATACGCAACACCAGATTATGCAGCCAAATCACAGGCAGCATATAATCAAGTTGTAGGCCGTCCGGCTGGTTATTTAGCGATTACGCCGTACATGCCGGCACCTGTCAAAGTGGTGGCTAGCGTATTGGCAGCACCTACAATTATAGGCGATGCGCAAGACATGTACGAACAAAATTCTAGTGATTACGCATCTGGTAACACAGAAAATATTATTGCGGATAGTCCGGCATTGACCACGGCAAAAGGTTTTTTGGTAGATCCTATCACTAACCCTATAGGCCGTGCGATTGATGCGCCGGGTGAATTTACGCAAAATATCGTAGATAACCCGTTCAACGCATGGGACGATGTGTTTTTGCCGGCTGGCATGGTTAAAGGTGTAACACCTAAAAAGGTAACTGGCACCATTGGCGAACGTGTAGGGCGTGTTGGTGAACATATTAAAGAAAAGGCATCTAATGCATTTGAAGATATCGGGGAACGCTTTAAGAAGGAAGAACCGAGCATGCAAGAAGGCGTATTGTATAATGCGTTTGAAGATGTTCCAGTACCGGAAGAAACTGCAAATACAGTAGAACCGCGTGCATATGCAGAAGATGCATTAAATGGCCAAGCCTATGAGGGAGAAACGGGGAATATCCAAGCTGATATATATAACCGATATCGTCAAAACGGATTAAGCGACATTGAAGCGGCGGGCATGACTGGCAATATTGGCGCCGAAAGTAGTTTTAATACAACTATAACAAGTGGCGACGGCTACGGTTCCCGCGGTTTGGTTCAATTTACTGGGGATAGATTGAACGGCGAAAACGGCTTGTTAAAATTTGCCGAAAGTAGGGGAATGGATCCGTGGGATTGGAGAACGCAAGTTGATTTCAGCGTATGGGAATTGCACAACACGGAAAGCGCCGCATTAAAAGAAATGCGTGCTAGACCAGATGCAACACCAGCTGAAATGGCAAAAATTATTCGTGAATATTATGAAAGACCAGACCCAGCAGTTGCACGTGATAATGTTCGCGCGGAAATTGCGGAAGATACATTTAAAGGAAATTATGGGAGATATGAAAATGGGCCACGTGATACATCATTTAAAGATAGTAGCCTAGATCCCAACCGAACATCACATGAAGAACCGTTTAGGGATGAGTTCATAGAACGTGAAACCGTAAAAGGTGAAGAACCGCACACAGATTTGAATAGTTTCGTTGAAAATACCGAAAAGAAATCAGTTAAAAACGATGATTTAGGTATAAACTATCAAGGCGAAGGTGAAACGGCTCGTACAGGCGAAATAAACAAATTTCAGCCTAAAAACCGCATAAATACTGACTTTGTAGAGACTGAAACACCTAAAATTCAAGAAAAGACGATTGAAAACGATGCAAATAGTAAATTCCGATACGAAGAAGATGCGCCAAACGTAAGTTTGAAAAATTCGATTGATGAATTACCACTAAAAGCACGCGAAACAATCGTAAATGAATTGAAAGACGTTGTAAAAGATGATGCATCGGAAACACGATTTACGGAATTAGAAAATAAAGTTCATTCTAATACAGAAATCTTGAAAGATTTAAACAAAGCAACTAAGCCGGATATTCCTAAAACGGAACTTGATGCGGTTAAGGCTCGATTATCTGAAAGCCTAGATGTACCGGTTGAAAGTTTGAACCATGAATATATGGAAACCGTTCTCCGTGATCGTGCTGCCGAATTAATCACCGATACGCAAGAACTTAAAATGTTACAAGCGGAACCGGTAGAAGGTGGCGTGAGCAAATATGCACAACAACCAAGCCAACTTTTAGACCACGCAACGCATGAGCAAGTACACAATGCAGTTGTAAAAGCCTTTGACGGTAACGAAGCAATGGCAAATCGCTATTTGGAAAGTAAAGGCGTTAAAAAATCTAATGTTGTAGATAGTGATTTACAATACAGCATGAACCCATTAGAACAAGCTGAGGGAAGAGGGGCCGGTGAAGTAAAAGAACTTGGACGCAATGTATCACGAAAAGAAATTATTGATACTATTAATAATTTATTCGACCAAAGAGTGAAATCCGGACGATTAGGCAAAAAAGGGGCTATGGGTTGGTATAATACAAAAACTCAGGTTATCCGTTCTGGAAATTGGGGTGATATTCGCACACTATCCCATGAATTAGGGCATCACATTGATAATTTATATGGGTTTAGCGATGAACATAGTTCGATAGGATTACAAGCCGCTATCGATAAAGATTTATTAGGACAGGTGCGACAACGGTTTGGTAATGCGTATAATCATTTGAATAGACAAGGTGTACGACAAGAGGGATTTGCCGAATTTTTCAATGATTACATTGGAGATAGAGCGAGAGCTAAAAAGTTATTTCCTACTTTCTATAATTATTTCAAAGAAACCGTAAAAAATGATAAGGAACTCAATGCAGCTGTTGATAAATTATCTGATGTTACTCATAAATGGTTTAACCAATCTAGCGCAGACCGTATCAAAGGTTCTATTTCCTTTGAACGAACCTCTAAAGCTGAACGTATCGTTACGGATGCTAAAGATGGAAATATTAAAGATACCATTAAACGTGTAGCGAGTGATATCTATACAAAAGCTATTGATGAACTCAATCCATTGCGTGAAATGGTTGAGGAAGTGGAACATATTACAGGTGAAAAAGTAGCATTTAAAGATAATCCGTTTATGCAAGCGTGGTTGTCTCGTGGCTGGGTAGGCAAAGCAGAAGAATTTATAAAGCGTGGGAGACCAGAAAAGGGCGTTCGTTCGTTTGAGGATATTATTAAGGATATACCTCAAAAAGAACATAAAGACTTTAGCGCCTATCTTGTAGCGCTGCATGATTTAGACCTACACCGTAACGGCCAGATGCCTACATTTACACTAAAAGAGGATTTGGCTGCCGTTAATCAGTATGAAAAAAATCCTACATTCAAAAGCGCTGCTAAAGATATTCACCGTTTTCAAGATTATATGCTTGCTGAACTTGTGAATAACGGAATATTAAAACCAGAAACATACCATTTATTGCGAAATAAATACCCTAATTATGTTCCGTTTTTCCGTGATTTCTCAGCAGAGAGTATGGATGGGTTCTTTTCTAGTTCCAAAGGGTTTGTCAACGTGGCTAATCCTATTAAGCGGTTCAAAGGCAGTACACGTGATATTATTGATCCATTAGAAAGCATTGTAAAAAATACATACCAATTCTACAATGCAATCGAACGAAACCACGTAGGCGTTACCTTTGCCAAGTTAGCGAAGAAACCGGGCGTAGGAACCATTGTCGAAGAGGTTAGGGGAGATAGACCGGCAAAATCCACTGATAATACATTTTCCGTTTGGGTTAAAGGGAAAAAAGTTGTATATGAAACAACTCCGGAATTAGCGCAAGCAATGAAAATGATGAACAAGGATACAAGCAATTTTATAACAAAAATATTGCAGTATCCGGCTAGTTGGTTACGTGCTGGTTCAACTGTTACCGCTGGCTTTGCTATCACAAACGCCTTGCGTGATACTATTTCAGCTGGCGTATTCTCTAAACATGGTTTTTTACCTGTGGTTGATACATTTAGAGGGTTAGCACATTTCTTAAAGAAAGACCAGTTATATTGGGATTACGTCAAAAGTGGTGGCGCTCACGCTGCTATGGTAAGCCTTGATAGAGACTATTTGAGCGGACATTTAAGAGAATTATTTTCTCGTAAGTCCACATTGTCAAAAGTTGCAAGAAACCCTATGGAAGTGTTGCGCGCTATATCGGAAGCAACGGAAGTGGCTACCCGTTTAGGCGAATTTAGCAATGCTAGAAAAGGGTATACAGGGTTATACAGTCGTTTAACAAAAACCAATTTAAAACCTAAATCACTAGGTGAAGCATCTATTGAAAGCCGTGATATTACGATTGATTTCAGCCGTACCGGTACGCATACCAAAACTGCAAATAAAGTTGTAGCGTTCTTTAATGCAACCATTCAAGGCGGCGACAAATTAGTACGTGCATGGCGTGATGATCCGAAAGGTATGACGATTAAATCTACTTTGTTTATCACGTTGCCTACAATCGCATTATGGTATTTAAACAAAGATAATTCAGCATATCAAGAGTTGCCACAATGGGAAAAGGATACATTCTTCCATATTCCGGCTGGGGATAAATTTGTAAAGATACCTAAGCCGTTTGAATTAGGGTTGTTATACGGCACTACATTTGAACGTATGTTACAGTATTTCGACGATAAATCAACAGGCAGAAACGGAGTCGGCTTTAAAGGTTTAGGTGATAGGGTAATTGATACATTATTACCGGATGTATTACCTACGGCTTTGTCTCCGATTTGGGAATGGTGGAGTAATTACTCTAAATTCAGACAAAGAAACATCGTACCTCAATCACAAGAAAAACTACCGGATAAACTACAGTACGGATCTAATACGTCCATGGTGGCTCGCAAAATTGGCGACACATTCAACGTATCACCATACAAGGTAGATAATACTATCATGGGTTATGGTGGCAACCTTGCTCGATTAGGATTAGACATAACGGATGCTATTAGTGGTGCGAATGAAAAACGCCCTACTAAAGGTGTAACGGAGTTACCGGAAATACGCCGTTTCTTTGCTAAACCATATCAAAGTAGCGATAGCGTGCAACGTGTCTATGACGACTTTAAGGAGCAGGAAAAACTACATAACGAACTAAAACTTACAGGGCAGAGACCGGAAGGCTATGACCCTAAGTTATACAATAAGCTGAAAAATGCACAAAATTCATTTAAGGCCATCAATAAAGCATCAAAGAAAATTATTGATAGTGAAACCATGTCTAGCGATGCAAAGAGGGAAAAGTTAGACAAACTAAATATTCAAAAAGCCAATGTAGCAAGAGGGGTATATGGCTTAGGGATTATAAAGGAGTAATAATGCAAATAGTGTTAGATTTCTTAATCGATAGTTGGAATTCTCTTACAACTAGCTTTATCTTAAAAACAATATTAAGCAGCGTTGCTGCGTTGGCTATATGGGTGATTGGTTTAAAACACGTTCAAATATTGGGCGTGTTTATTTTATTGGTATTCGTCGATTTACTCACAAAATGGGCGGCAATCGCTTATAAAATGTTGATTGATGAGTTCGGATATGATCCGGAGAAAATAGCCACATGGGAGAAATACCGGGCAATACCGGTAGCGTTTGAAAAACAACTCATAGCATCTAAATATATGCGTAAGGGTTTTGTTGGAAAAGTTATGACATATGTTGCGGCCACAATGGCCGCTATTTTATTTGACGAAATGAGCGGTCAGAAACAATTTGCGGTATCGCTTGTATGGTTATATTTAGGTTCATCTGAATTTTTATCTATACTGGAAAATCTCCGCGACGGCGGCAACGTTTCTATGGGTAAGTTTTTGGATTTAATTAAAACCAAAATTGAAAATAAAGTTAAATTATAGGGGGTACCATGAGGGGTATTGATGTAAGCGAAAATAACGGTGTAGTTGATTGGGGCGCAATTAAGGCGAACGGGTTCGATTTTGCTATTATCCGTATCGGTTATGGCCGTGGCAATTTAGATAGTGAATTTTATAACAATGTAAACGGCGCAATTAACGCCGGTTTAGCTATTGGGGTATACCATTATTCCTACGCAATGAATGAAGAAAATGCGGCAGATGAAGCGGAATTCGTATTAAATACATTAAACGATGCCGGCTTAACTGCTGATAAGTTGCCTATGGGCGTATGGTTCGATATGGAAGATGCTGACGATTACAAGGCAAATCGTGGCATGCCTACTAGCCAACAATTAACAAATATTTGTAGCGTGTTCATCAATAAATTATGGCAAGCTGGATATGTTAATACTGGTTTGTACGCTAGTTATGACTGGTTAGTGAATGTATTAGATGTTAATCAATTAGGCGGTTGCGCTATCTGGTGCGCACAACTTAATAACCAATGCGACTATGAAGGGGCCAATTTGTGGCAGTACACATTTAGCGAAAACATCGAGGGCAAGGAATTTGATGCTGATTTAGTGCTAAATTGGCCTATTTAATAGGGGGTAATTATGGATACTATCAAACAGTTAATTAAGCAATACATGCCAGTTATTACGGTGGCACTTCTTGTGTTGCTAGTACTTGCAGTTGGGCTATTGATTAATAACCATATCAAGCATAAGCAGGAGCAACCGGTAATATTAAAGCAAGAAGCGGCAAAGAACCCGAAACAATTGGGCAATGCATTGCATGTTTCGACTAAAGAAGCGCAACAAATTATTACGTTAAAAGAACGTTCTGAACCAGTGGCAACATATCGGGTTAATGCTCCGACGATACATGATGCGGCGGTGATTACTAAAAATGCAATTAGTAACAAATCGCCTAATGTACCGAAATTAGCAACAGAAAAAAGCGATAGGACCGCGGTTGTTGAAAATGACGAAGCCCAAAAAGTTGACGTGTATAAAATCAATTTAGACAAACCGCATAGTATATTAGCGGGTGCAACTGTAATGAATAATGGCGAAATATACGAAACTATCGGATATGAAGATAAACGCTTTGAGGGGTTAGCACATTTTAAAGGTTCAGAATTTAAAGGTGCATCCGCATTAGTTAAAGTTGTGAGATGGTAGGTGATCCAAATATCTCCGAGTTGCACGGATTGCAACAACTATTTATTTACCAAGAAAGGAAAACATTATGGCACAAGTATTTACATTCAATGGAAAAACACATCAATTCGCAGAAGATATTCAACCAAACAAAGAGGGGTTATATATGGCCACCTTGAAAGACGGCGATAACGTAACGTGTGAAATGTGGTTTGTAAATGGTGAATTGAAACGATTAGTTGAATTAGACTAAACGTATTAGAGGGTAGCTTAATCGCTACCCTCTTTTTTATTTCGTCAAATATTCGTCAAAATTTAATTGTGAAATATGATATTTATTGTGTTAAAATCAATAAGTGTTACCTTAAGAATACTATAAATAGTGATATTTATTGATTATTTTGAATTACAACTCATCATGAAGTATAATATAAGGTATAAGAAAATAGGCGTATTCTGCC
>ERZ772945.448-NODE-448-length-33424-cov-6.941203_pt1 | contig 33424 bp, 31 predicted proteins | sample MGYA00511681_ERZ772945 | MGnify/ENA primary metagenome ERZ772945 (study PRJEB29015, sample SAMEA2737943) | human oral metagenome | biome: human oral; feature: human-associated habitat; material: dental | place: China | collected 2143 ...
GCGTACACCGCCCAGGCAGGGTATGCGGCCACCAAAGACACCATCGCCGAGGCCCGCGCAACCTCCGACGAAACGAACCCCACCGCGGTCTTCTGCGCGAACGATCTGTTGGCCGTGGGCGTCATGTCCGCGCTGCGCGTCGCTGGGGTCTCCATTCCCGACGACGTATCCGTCATCGGCTTCGACGACATTCCCCTGGCCGCACAGATGCCCGTTCCGCTCACGACAATCCGCCAGCCCATGGATGAACTAGGAGCGGCAGCCGCAGAACTCCTGTTGTCCGGATCTGATGCGCCCGCGCAGCACCAGACCTTCAGCCCCGTCCTCACCATCCGTGAATCGACGGCAAAGCCGAGGGAGTAGTGGTTCCCGGCGAGGGTGCCTGCGCACCCAGCGAGGGCGTGGCACTCCCTCATGGTTCCCCACAAATGTCGCATGCAATTCCCCTTCCCCTCTTTCAAATTTTGAAATCAGACCGTTACAATTCCAACGTTTTCTCGGCACGTCGAAAACTGACCCAAGGGAATTGCATGCGACTTTTGGAGGGACAGCCAGTTTCTCACCACCGACGAGGCCAGGGTTGGTTCTCTCGGGCAAACTTGCCAATGGGCCCCGGCCAGCTTCAATGCAATACGACAGCCTGTCAAGGCACTTATGGCTACAGCACCATGTAGAGTGCAATAGTATCAAGCTACAAAGGGGTGACAGACACAGCAGGATAGTCATCATCATGGGTCTCATTCCCCACTCGCCACGAGAGAGTCCTCAACATATGGAAGCGACACCACATCACGAGTTCAGCGGGCTCTACACATCGGAGCCCCAACTCACGCGAGCGTTGGCTGCAGAATTCCGCCACGATCCGCAAGCGACTGAGCGCTACTTCTCGTCTCTGTTGGGCGTGAAGCTCGGCGAACTGACCGATGTAGGGTGCGAAAAAGATCAGCGCGTGGACATTCTTCTGGAGTTCGAACACTCGACCATTGCCATTGAAGCCAAGATTGACCACGCCATCAGCGAGGATCAACTAGAGAGAGAATCGAAAGTCGCCGATTACCTGATGCTCCTCCTCCTCGACGCTGATGATGCTGCGGAACACCGAGATCAGGTTGCTCACGTTCTAACCTGGAAAGAAGTACTCTCCGAGTTCCCAGACGCTCGCGTTCTACTGTCAGACGTCGAGTCTATCTCCGCATTGAAGGTCCAGGTGGAGCGGGTACTGCGCAAAACGCTGAGAAATATGACGATCCCAGACGGGTGGTACCTCGAAGTCAATCGCGGGGATTCAGGAATGCCCGGAATCACTGTCGAGTCACCAGAGCTTCCTAACGGCGATTGGCTGTGCGGACAGATTCAGGTAATCGGACGGGAGATGTCATTGTCCTTCAACGATGTCCACCTCGAGTACTACGCTGGAACCCACGTTGAGGAAACTGACGAGTGCTATCCACCCTTGGATTCAAACGACGTACCATCGTGGGTAACAAACGCTCGAGTGCTCTATGAGACCGTGTTGGAGGGGGATCCCAGCACATTCGATCTCAAAACCAATAAGCCTGGCACCTCGCAACGACCTCTCGGGCAACTCCGTAAAGATCTCACGATGAAGTACCTGGCAGATGCTCCCTGGCTTGCCCAGGGATACATCGATACGGCCATCGGCGTCCGAGCACACCCCAAACCAATCTCCGAGATCGATGACCTTGCAGATACGGCGATGCGTCTCTTCACAACCTGGTTCGACGCTCTCGAACAACAATCACATGAGTAAGGACATGGCCGAGCCTCAGACCTCTGCATTGCCTGAGTTCTCGCCCTGACCACGAGTGCAGCCGATTTACACAGGTGGGGGCTCCCATTTGGGAGCCCCCATATCGCATACCGACACAGGTGGGGACCCCCAACCGGGAGCCCCCACCCCTGTCACATCATCACAACCTCAGTACGCCAACCCCTTGGGCTGCTCCGCGAGCACGGCAAACCCAGGGTTGACGACCTCGAAGCCGTTGGCCTTGTAGGCCTCGTAGTCGAAGGTTTCGCATTCGTCGTACCCGATGCGGTGGTACTCGTAGAAGCCGTCCCAGTCCTCGTACCCGGATCCGAGCGACGACTCGAGGAAGGCGTCCGCCATAGCCATCCCAGTGCGCGGGGCGACGTAGAAGGCGCCCATGGCGAGCAGGTTCGCGTTGTTGGCGGCGGCGCAGCGGCGCGCGGCGGGCACGGACTCGCACACGGCAGCGTGTACGTGGGGGCACTTGGAGGCGGCGATGTGGATGCCCATGCCGGTGCCGCAGAACGCGAGGGCGCGTTCGAACTTGCCTTCGGCGATCTGGGCGCCGAGCGCGAAGCCGACGCGGTGATACATGGGCGCGGTGTCGGGGTCGGGCGTCAGGTCGGTGACGGTCCAGCCGCGCTCCTCGAGGTGTGCTTTGACGGCTTCCTTGAGGGGGTACCCGGCGAAGTCGGCGCCGACGACGACGTGCTTGTCTTTAGCTGTCAGCATGCGCGTGTCCTTTCCTGAGTTTGCGCAGTTTGGAGAAGGAGAAGAGGCCCTCGTTCATGCAGATGACGAGCAGGAGCACGCCACCCCAGATGAGGGGCCTGTAGAAGTTGGAGATGTCGGGGAACATGTTCAGGCCGGAGGAGAGGACCTGGAGCATGAGGATGGACAGGAGGACGCCGCTCAGGCGCCCGGATCCGCCGTTGGGGTTGACGCCGCCGAGGACGACGATGAGGACGGTGAGCAGCGTGTATGAGGCGCCGTAGTCGGCTTTCGCGGAGTTGTAGTTCGCGAGCATGACGATGCCGGCCATGGCGGCCATGACACCGGAGAGCACGTAGGTGCGGATCAGCAGGCTCTTGACTTTCAGGCCCGAGAAGCGCGCCGCGGTGTCGTTCGTGCCGAGCATGAGGATCGTGGTCCCAAAGCCCGTGAAGGTGACGATAGCGCCGGCGACGGCCGCGCACACCAGGAACACGACGAGGGGGATGGGGACGAGGCCGGCCACCTTCCCGGTGAACACGGCTCCGAACGCTGCGGGGACGCCGGAGACGGGTTTGCCTTGGGTGAGGATGAGGGCGACGCCTCCGAAGAGCTCGAGGGTGCCGAGGGTGGCGAGGATGGGTGGGATCTTCAGGACTGCGACGAGCATTCCGTTGATGAGTCCGCACACGACCCCGACCGACAGGGCGACGCCCAGGGCGATGAGGGTGGCCATGGCCATGGACGAGGGGGTGACGGCCGGGCCGAGCATAGAGCGCAGCGTGAGGGCCGCGCAGATCGAGGTGACGTTGGCGATGGCGACGACGGACAGGTCGATGCCGGCGGTGAACATGGTGAACATGACGCCCAGGCTCATGAGGCCAAATTCGGGGAATTGGACGGCCATCGACTGCCAGGTGCGCACGGCGAAGAAGGGGCCGGGGCGCACGGCGGCGAAGAAGATGAGCAGGAGGAGGAAGACGATGATGAGGCGCGTCATGTAGCTGTCTTTTTTGAGGAGAGCGAGGCGCGGGGAAGCGAGAAGTGTTGACATGCGGTCCTCCTAGTGTGAGGTGCGGCGCGCGCGCATGACCTGGAGCGCGGAGACGCCGGTTCCCACGATGATGAGCAGGCCCAGGGCGAAGCCCTGCCAGAACGTCGGGATTCCCATGAGGATCATGGAGTTTTGGACGATGACGATGAGCAGCGTGCCGAGCATGACGCCCGTCAGCGAGCCCTTGCCGCCGGTGATCGCGGTGCCGCCCAGGACGACGGCCGCGATGACCATCATTTCCATGCCGAGCAGGTTGGTGGGGTGCATCTGTCCCATGGAGCAGGTGCGGACCATGCCGGCCAGGGCGGCGATGATGCCGACGAGGACGTAGAGCCAGAACTTGGTGGCGCGCACCTTGAAGCCGACGCGGGCGGCCGCGGACTCGTCGCCGCCGAGGGCGAAGAGGGAGCGTCCGAACATCGTGTAGCGGGTGACGAAGAATGCCACCGCGACGACCGCGACGAGGATCAGGAAGGACACGGGCATCGAGGACTGCAGGCCGGAGCTTTCGTTGCGGGCGACGAATAGGGACGCGGACCCGAAGGAGCGCATGGACTCGGGGATCGTGTTGATCTGCACGGATTTGAGCGCGCCCTGCATGACGCCGTTGAAGACGTTGGCGGTGCCTAGGGTGATGATCAGGGTGGGCACGGTCAGCCTCGACGTGAAGATGCCGTTGAATGCTCCGAGGACCGCGCCGAGGGCGGCGGCAATCAGGAAGGGCACGATGACGGGCCCGTTCCACCCGTTGTCGACAAGGACTTTCGTGGTCACGTAGACCGCGAGGGAGGCCAGCGCCGGGAAGGACACGTCGATGCCGCCGGAGACGAGGACGAGGTGCGCGGCGACGGCGAAGAGGCCGGGGACCACCATCGCGCCAGCCAGGTCGACGAGGTTGTTCGCCGTGTAGAACTGTCCGGACCTGGCCTGGATGACGAGGGTGAGCGCGGCGATGACCAGGAACACCCAGAATTCGTTGGCGCGCAGGACTTTCGTGATGAGTCGGGGCATTAGTTCTCTCCCCCTTCGGTCGACGAGGCCGGGGCCTGGTCTTCGGACAGGAGCCGGGTCAGTTCGGCCTCGGTGAGGGTGTCGGGGTTGATCGGATCGCTCAGGTGCCCGGCTCGCATGATGGCGATGGTCGAGCAGTTGGTGAGCACTTCGGCGATGTCGTCGGAGATGATGATGACGGCCATGCCTTGCGCGGCGAGTTCGCGCAGGATCGAGTGAATGGTGAATTTGGAGCCGATGTCGACGCCGACGGTGGGCCCGTTGAGGATGAGGACAGAGGGCTTGGTGGCGAGCCACTTGGCCAGGACGACCTTTTGCTGGTTGCCGCCCGACAGGGTGTTGACGGCGTTGGCGGGGTCGGGGGTGACGACGTCGAGGCGCTTCACCCAGTTCTTCTCTTCGTCGCGGATGGCTTTCTTGTCGATGAATCCGAGGGCCTTGGTGAAGGATTCCATCTCGGAGATCGTGATGTTTTCGCCGATCGAGCGCGAGAGGAAGAGGCCTTCGGTGAGTCGGTCTTCGGGGACGTAGGCGATGCCGGCGGCGATCGCGTCGCGCACGCCTCGCAGGGTGACGTCTTGGCCTTTGACGCGGATGCGCCCGGAGTCGAGGGGGAGCATTCCGAAGAGGGACATGGCGAGTTCGGTGCGTCCGGAGCCCAGCAGGCCGGTGATGCCGAGGATTTCGCCGGGTCGCACGCTCAGGGTGGCGTCAGCGAAGGCACCGGCAACGGTTGCGCCCTCAACCTGGAGGATCGGGGCCTCGGTAATGTCGCCGGGCTGGTAGCGCTCCTCGTCGAAGTCGCGCCCGGTCATGTGGCGGGCGAAGCTGGCGCGGTCGAGCTCTTCCTTCGGGCAGGTGATGACCTTGTGTCCGCTGCGCAGGATGGTGAAGCGTTGCGCGATTTCGAAGACTTCTTCGAGCTTGTGGGACACGAAGAGGATCGCGATGCCGCGCGATTGCAGGTCGGCGACGATGTTGAAGAGGGCGCGCACTTCCTTCTTGGTGAGGGCGGTCGTGGGCTCGTCCATGATGATGAGCTTCGCGTCGCCCATGAGTGCGCGGCTGATGGCGACGAGCTGTTTGTCGGCGACGGAGAGGTTGCCGACGAGTTCGTCGAGGTCGACCTGGAAGCCGATTTTGGCGACGGCTTCGCGGGCGACTTCGCGCATGCGCGAGCGGTTGACGAGGCGGCGTCCGGCGGCGACTTCGCTGCCGAGCGCAATGTTCTCCATGACGGAGAGGTTGGGGAAGATGGAGAAGTCCTGGTAAATGACGCGTACGCCCGCGTCGATGGCGTCGGCGGGTGTCAGTCGCGTGAAGTCGCGGCCCCCGATGGAGACCGTGCCCTGTTCGGGGGTGTGGACTCCGGAGATGACTTTGATGAGGGTGGATTTACCCGACCCGTTTTCTCCGGCGAGGCAGTGGATTTCTCCGGGTGCGATGTCGAGGTCGATGTCGACCAGGGCTCGCACGCCTGCAAAGGATTTGCTGACGTGTCGTACCGCCAGCACTGGGGTGTCCATGTGGTGTCCTTTCCGACGCGTGGTGCCGACCCGGGGCCGCCCCTCACGCGCGCGGGTTCGCTTCGCGTGGGCGCGTGGGGGTGCGCGAGCGTCAGTGCACGCGCTGGGGTGACCCGGCCACGGCCTCGTTCATTGGGACGAGGCCGTGGCGCGCGGGCTGATCGTGTGCGGTGTATCGGTTAGAAGCCGAGGGAGTCGACGTTGTCCTTGGTGATCTGGATCCAGCCGTTGCCTTCGAGGACCTTGGTGGACCCTTCGGAGAAGTGCATGGATTCGTATCCCTTGACGCCGAGGTTGACGCCGTCTTCGATCTTTTCACCGTTGAGGATCTTGGTGGCCAGGGATGCCATGGCGTAGCCGGCGTCCGCGGGGTCCCAAAGGGTCAGGGTCGACACGGAGCCGTCCTTGAGGATCTGGGCGTTGGCGGCGGGCATGCCCGTGCCTGCGGTAAAGACTTTGCCCTTGAGGCCGAGCTCTTCGATGGCGCGGGCGGTGCCGGGCGCGTCGAAGGAGGAGGTGCCGAGGATGCCCTTGACTTCGGGGTACTTCTTGAGGACTTCCTTGGCGGTCTGGTAGGCGGTTTCACCGTTGTCCTGGGATTCGACGCGGGGCTCGGCTTCGAGCAGCGTCATCTTGGGGTACTTCTCCTTCTGGTGGGCGACGGCGCCGTCTGCCCATTCGTTGTGGGAGGCGTTGGTGACGTGGCCGACCATGGTGGTGTAGACGCCTTCTTCACCCATGGCTTGGGCGAGGTTGTCCATGATGAACGCGCCGTATTCCGTGTTGTTGAAGGCTTCGATGTCGTACATCGTGTTCTGCTGGGAGGCGCCTTCGTGGGTGACGACGACGATGCCAGCGTCCATGGCCTGCTTGAGGACGGGTTCGATGGCGCCGGGGTCGACGGGGACGACGCAGATGGCGTCGACGCCTTGGGCAATGAGGTCTTGGATGACCTGGGCCTGCATGGTGGCGTCGGTTTCAGCGGGGCCCTTCTGGAAGGCGTTCATGCCGGTGTCTTCGGCGTACTTCTTGACGCCGGTTTCCATGCGGACGAACCAGGGGTTGGTGGCGTCCTTGGGGACGACGGCGATCGTGTAGTTGCCGTCTCCGCCGCCCTTCGCGGCGGGGCTGGACGAGGATTGGGCTGTGTCGCCGGGTGTGCAGGCGCCGAGGGCGAGGGCGCATGCGGATGCGGCGACGAGGGCTGTAGCTGCGAGGCGGGGCTTCATAGGAGTCTCCTCTATGTGGGTCAACATCGGTGTTGAGGTTGTGGTTGTGCGGCGGCTCTGCTGGCGTGCGGTGGTGCCTGGCGTGTCCGTCTTCGTTGCTGGACCCACCCTGCGGTGCCGCGTGTGCGGTGCTGCTGCGTGCCGGGTGCTCCCGTCCTTGGGGGCGCGTCGGCGTGCCCCCAATCCTAGGACACACGGGTGGTGGCGTTCACTTTCCGGGTCCGTCTGGGACGAGGCCGGGGCGGGGTTGCGGGGGTCATACGGGCTGGTTGTGGGGGAGATTTGTCAGACCATTGACGCTATAGTGCTAACCAATCGATATGGACTGGATCCGTTGAGCACGATTCAGCACTCATGCAGCATCCCCCTGCACACCCATTCATTGAATCGCATCATATGTGCACATCTGAGCGGCACCGTCATGCGGCCGACTACCACTCCCACAACGCGAGCCTCTCCCACCCGTCGGGAGCACCAGTTCGAGAAAAGGGGACAATGCAGCTCTTCCAAGTTGAGCGTGTGCGACCAGGTGGCGGTCGAGGGTTACGGGCAGAGGTCGAGGCACTTGATTACGATCGGACTTCTACCCCCACTGCCTTCAAGGACCTCGGGCGGCGTCTCACCCTACCTGCTACTGCCCCGCGTCGCTTGATCGTTGTGATCTGCTCGTCGACTTGTAGGGTATTCCCTGAATACTGTCGCTCGACGTGAGTGTGGTCTGGTGCTTGACATAGAGTCCTGCGATCGCCTTGCTGGCTACCCAGGGTGTGAGGTGATCACACAAGACCACAGGCGAGTAGTGACGGAGGTGATCGACACGCCCTGGGCCAGAATCCCCGCGCGAATCCGGTGACACAAACGCCGATAGATATGCCGCGAGCACACCTGCCAGATAGCGACCTCACCGAACAGAACCGGTCGGTGTACGCCCCCAGGGCACTGCTGAGCGCACGGACGATCCACTGGGCAACCTGCCAGCTGCACTTCGAGGGAGAAACCATTGCTAGCCTCGCCCGACAACTCGCAACCAGTTGGAACACCTTGCAATCCCATATCAAGCCGTGCCTGCAAGCCGCATATAATAATCCTGGCCGTTATTCTGGGGTACGGATACTAGGGTCGATGGGCACGCATCACACCACCAGGACCGACGCCGCCGAGGCTCACGTGAGCTCACCGGCATCGTAGACCTGACACTAGTAGAGGACCATCCCACGGCCCGGTTGTCGGACCTGGTCCCAGGCAGGTCTGACAGCGTGTACAAGAACCGGCTGGCCGAGCGCGACGAAGAGTTTCGCTCCGGTTTCCAGATTGCGACACTAGACCCCTTCCAGGGACGCAAGAACCCTATCGATGACCAACCCCCAAGACGCACCCAGCGTGCTCAATCCTTTCCGCATCGTCAAGCTCGCTGGCGATGCTCTCGGTGAGGTACGCCGCCACGCCCGGCAAGATACGTCGGGACACCGCGGACACAAAGGGGATCCCCTCGATCAGATCCGCACTCACTTGCATGCCTCACACCATAGGCTCACTCCACGCCGACAAGAACGACTCAGCGCAGCCCTCACGGCAGATGAGGCACATATCAGTGTCGAAGTCGCCTAACACTACGCCCGGCAAGTCCGAAACGTTTTCCACGAAGACACCCCGCCCAAGAGACACCAGGCCGCTCGCCTCGTCGAAAGCCTACCGACGTGCCCGATCCCGGAAATCGCCCGACTGGGCTGGACCCTACGCAAGTGGAAGGAGGCACTAGGCGTCTTCTTCGACACAGGCAGAGCCAACAACGCACAGCTGGGAAGCCATCAACGAGATCGTCCAACTGAGCGGACGAACCGCCAGAGGCTACCGCAACGCCACCAACTACAGACTCCAAATGCGCCTGATCACCGCTTCTCTAGACGCCTCGCCCCACACCCGACTATGAAGAGCCACCAATGGAGGTAAGACGCGAATCAGTGTCACCAGCTCTAAAATATGGACGACTACCTTATCTTCTCCGGCGCACCAAAACCGGTGTGGCTCAAGAAACCACGCCGTCTACAGGATCTAACCCCCGGCCGTGGCCGACTGTGCCTTCGTTAACGTGCCGTATGGTTCAAACGGTGGGCCAGGCCAAGCAAGTTCCTCAACGCTCATATGGATGACCGCTTTGAGCCACTGACGAACCATCTCATCGCTAGACGGAGACAGGGGCAACGCGCCAATCCCTAAGTCATCCAGTGATGAATACAGCCGAGATCCCGTCCAATCATTGTCATTCAGATGCGATGGAAGAGGAAACAGAATCGCACCTCGTACTACGGGGCGAACTAAGCCGGACGCAACAGTGTTGGCCGATTGAATAGTGATAGCGTCGCGATACCTATGCAAAGCGTTAATTGCATCGATCGGTGGACCTGGTAGCCCGAAGGTCTCAACAAATCGAGTTGATTCATCGATGCGATATTTGGCGTCAAGTATGAGTATTATCGGTGAGAGGTCTGCCTTCTTTATCTCGACAACAATATCCGGCCTTTGTGCGCCGGTACTCCCTCTAAACTCACGATTGTATGAGACTCTAATCGCCGTCCCATCGCCTTGAGACATCTGCGCCGAAGCTCCCGAACCTTTCCTAAGCCTCAAGTCCAAACCGTCTGGTGTGATACTCAATAACTCCGACGGTAGTACAGACATATCAAGAAGTTCGCAAATAATGGAAACAACCTTGAAGTAGCACCAATATTCATAAAGTTGGTCAATCGGCTTTGTGCCGAGCAACGCGGACCCGAATTCAACAGTGAATCCCAAATTTAGTTCCCTGAAGCAGTGAAACAAATCTGAGTAGCCTCGTCTGCGAGAGATCACATTAAGGGGTACCTTGACACCAGACATGGGTCGAATTCCAGCAAAAATATTTGACTCCAGATACTGCTCAAATTGCGCTCTTAAAGCTAGAAGCTCTTTCGGTACGACTCTCCCCGAGTTAGTGAGCTGCTGTGAGACTCTTAGGAGATGTAGTCGCGTTTTCAAGAGCTCTGTCAGCAACCACCTATTGGCAACGGTGTCAAAAGTTCGGTCGCGACGAGCAATTGCAAGCGTTCCTTGCATCTGGGCGGCACGCTCCCCAAAAATGACTGCTAACGCCTTGTGATTACCTCTAAGAGCGACTGCGTCTTGTCCTTTTAAGTGCCGGGACGCAACTACCGCAAGTTTGGAATTGATCTCCTCCGCAGGATGTCTACTAATCAAGGCAAATGAAACATCAATTCTTCCGGAAAGCTGCTGAAGATGCGTCAACCAGTGCGCATCTGTAGGAGGCTTAGACGAAACCCATTTTCCGGCGAAAGCACCGGTTGTGGCACTGAAACGATCAGCAAGCCCACGATAAGTCCTCTCGAGGTCCTCCCGTAAGGCGAATAGGTCATCGTCATATGAGAGCTTTCGCGGGCATACATCGACGAGCAGATCAATGAATAGACTACCCTTTACCGCGCGGACCCAGTGTAGGCCTACATTCCTGCCAAAGTTGACAGTGAAGCAAGCGGTAGTTTTGGTGATCGCCACCTCCTTCTTGCTAACCACACCATCCACAGTCACCTTTGGATATCCGTTGATACTTTCAACGACGACCGTGATCTGAGCGTCTTCGGGTAACTGGACTGGCGCTCTCACTTTAAGAACTTCGGCGCTATCTTCACTATTTTGAGTATCGTTGGTTCGGATTGGTTCTCCGGTATATGTCCTCAGGGTGTGGGAATAGAATTCCACACCCTCCGGGGTATAGACGTGAATAGCGAAATGAGCAGTGCGAACAGATTGAGTTAGATTGTCCATCGCCTACGCCCAAAAGCTGATGTATCCAAAAGACTCGAATCTCTGAAGCATCTCATCTAACTTACGCCTACACCGCAAGAACGGTTCCCGCCCTTCGGCGTCTGTCCCCTGTTCCAGTAACTCAGATAATTCAGCAGTGATGCTCTGCAAACGAATATTCGACCCCTCAATTCGCGGGAGAACCTTACAATAGAGCGCCATGTCCATCGCTGTGTAGTTGTCGCCAGCCAAGCTCCTAAACTCAGTCTGTAAATCTCGCGCGGCAAGTAGGAACTGAAGAACATGGTCCCTAAGCCTATAAGCGAACCCCACGCCACCAGGAGAAAGAACTCTGTTAATAGCTTCCAATTGGTTTGCGATCTCAATGGCCCAGCTGAGAGTGTCTGGATCGAGCTGAGAAGAAATCGGAACACGCCTCGAACCCCACAATTCGGATGACCACTTGACGAGAGATTGGGTCGACTTCTTGTTGCCGAATTTAGCTAATGACACCTCGGAAAAGTCCAAGACAAACGCCCGGTCTAGTACTTTCGGCGACAGGGCATTAGTAGTTTCGTCGAGGTTTATTGAACCGACGATCGTAACGTTGGACGAAAGGCGAACCTGTGACCATGGTTCTTCTAGGTTCATGTGCGCGAGTAGCGGTCTCGAACAGGACATTCCTGTTTCATCATCGAACTTCATCGCCTCCATCGCAGACAGTACTTCTGCAAAGTAATACTCAATCCGAGCAAGGTTCATCTCGTCCAATATAAAGAAGTACTGAGTGCCAAGATCCGCGTTGGCTTCCCTCAGAAACTTGATAAATACGCCTTGCTGAAAGTTGCCGTGTAGATCGACATAGCCAAGTAGGTCTGAAGAATCAGTCCAGTTTGGTTTTACCGAGACGATCTCGCATCGTGATTGGGTCGCCTCAGCGAGAATCATTGGAAGATGGGTCTTACCAGTACCAGATGGTCCTGCAAGGATAACGAAGGGGTTGGATCTGACCGCAGTAACAAATGTAGTTACTTGGAGCGGGCTAAAGTTGAATCCACTTCCCGCGACGATGTCAAGCAGACTATTGAGTGCGGCAGGTGAGTAGGTTGTGCTGGAGGTGTAGGGCATTGATGGCTTAGGGGCGTCAGCCTTCTTTGAGTATTCAGGCAGAAACGTCCGATACGGGGCCCGATCTTCGCTCATAGATAATGAGGTGTTAACAAGCTGGTCTTTGTCGTAGTCAAAAATGGACTCCGCTTGATCCTCAGATAGACCGAACCGGTGCATTAGGGACATGCATAAGTCCCATTCGGTGATGTCAGGGCCCACACCGAGTGAATCCAGATCGTACTGCCTATACCACCACTTAGCGAGGGCGGATAGATTCGGACGGTTTTCCTTCGTTAGTGAGAAAAATGACTCCAATTCATCCGTATTGAAATCATGTACTCGAACAGTTTTGACCTTCGCCGAAGAAATAACGTCAACAGGTCCACCTTGAGTAGCCCATCGAGGAATAGTGTCGGACGGGCCATTTGACCAATACTTTTCGGATTTGTACTGGTTGTCGAAGGGGCTGAAGTAGTGAGAGTCGACAGCATCGTTCCCTTGGCACAATGCTGCTTCGTCAATGTAAGGCTTCAGAGAACGTCCATTCAGTTCAACGACACGTTCAGGATCGCCAGCAGTGGTCACTGCTACTAGAAGGATGCAGTAGTTGAAAAATGTCGGACGCACCCCACTCTCAGACAGGATGCTTATGGATGATGAAATATCATGCGCTTCGAGATAACTCATTTTCCTAGACCTTTCGAAGTTGCGCGTAATGCATCTGCGGACATAGCACAGTATTCGGGGTTCAACTCAATTCCGATTGACCTAATCCCATGTTCTTTTGCGTATACCATCGTTGTGCCCGTGCCAACAAAAGGATCTAGCACAATCCCTTCTGGAGGAGTTGTTGACTCGATCGGAATACGGATCAGTTCGTGTGGGTATGCGGCACGATGATTACCTCCTCCCGCACTGGGACGGACGATCCATGTATCGGTTGGTCCAGTCAGGCGGCCATTAGCAGTCGCCGTCTTCACGGAAGAAAGGTCAAAGTAATACCAACGTGACTTAACAAAGTGAAAAACGTGCTCGTGTGATACCGAGCATCGATCACGCACTGGATCAGGTAGGGGATTCGGCTTGACCCAAATGTTGTCATTTCGTACAAGCCAACCATCGTCCTGCAGAGAGACAGCCAGTCGATGAGGAATCAAGAGTAGCTGCTTAGGTCGGGCCCATAGCCCATCCCCTGGTTTGTCTTGAGGCCGTATGCCAAATCGTCTTGCAGGCTGCTTCTTGTCCACCCCCCGCGATTGTCCTTTGCCGCTCCAGTAGGTGTCGCCGATGTTTACCCAAAGGCTACCGTTCTCAAGCAAGAGTTCGCGGCTCACGCCAAAGATTTCTGTCAACTTTTCGATAAAGGAACTCGGATGGTCCTCTAAACCCAGGCTACCTGAGATTCCATAGTCTCGTTGACCATAGTAAGGCGGTGATGTGACAACACAGTTCACCTCAACGCCTAGGGAAGCCAAATCTGCCATCCCGGTCAAGGCGTCTGTTTGAAGAAGAACGGAAAGATCATCTGAGTAGTAACATGTCGAGAGTTGCTTAGCAGCTTCAAATGCCTCAAGGTTTGGGATTATGGCGCGCATTGCCATAGTTGCCTTTGTCGGAGAAGGCCTATTCTGAGCGTTCAATGTGTATGACTCTCTTGATTGTCCGAATCCGATGCGGTAGAAGTCTTGGTTTCCAACTTCATTTCGAACGGCATGCCTCGCTCGCGCACCACCGCATGCAAGAAAGTTGTTATTGCAGTAGAAAACGTGATCCCCAGCTCAGAGAAGATTGCGTCTGCCTCTAACTTCAGACAAGGATCAATTCTGACTGTTGTGGGAGTTGGTTTCATAGAGGCGCCTCCATAGACTACGATAGATATACATTGTATTCGGAGGTGAGTTGTTCTGCAACGTACTGGGCCTGTGCGCACGTTGTTGAGGGTTTGTTGAAGCGGCTGTTGTCCAGGCCGCTTGGTGTCGTTCGTATTCGATGGGGGGATCTGCCGCCGAGGCTGGTGTGGATGCGGCGGCGGTTGTAGAAGTCTTCGATCCAGGTGGCGACCCCGGTGTAGACCTGGTCGCGGGTGGTGAAGGCACGCCGGTAGTAGTACTCGGTTGTGAGTGTGGCCCAAAGGGATTCGGCCATGGCGTTGTCCCAGCACACTCCGGCCTGCCCCATCGATGCGGTTCCTTTCGCGGCGCGCATGTAGGCGGCCAGTTTCTGGGAGGTGAACTGTGTTCCCCGATCAGCATGCAACACGACCCCTGCGGGGAAGCTGCCACGGGTGGCGGCGGCCATGTCGAGCGCGGTGATGACCAGACCGCGTGCTTTGCTGCTCGCCCATGGCGTAACCGAGCACTCGGCGCGAGTGCGCATCACGCACGGCGCACAGGTAGACCCAGCCTTGGGCGCAGCGCAGGTAGGTGACATCCGTGATCCACACCCGATCCAGGGCGCCTTGATCCCACTGGCGCCCGCAGTGATCCTCATGGGCCACAGGGCCCCGCCCGCCGCGCCTGGACGGGCGCGGGTGCGTGTTCAGGCCTGACAGGCCCTGGCGGCGCATCGACGCGGCGACCGCCCGCACCCCCACATCCACGCCCGCGCGCCTCAGAGCATGGCAGATGCGAGGAGCCCCATAGGTGCCACCCGACACCTCGTGTTCCCAGGCCACCGCCTCATCCAAACGCCGACGCGCCAGCGCGCGCCGGCCCCGCTGGGTGGCTCGGTTTTTCCACGCGTCATAGCCCGCGCGCGTGACCCCTAGAACGCTGGCCATCACAGTGATTGAGTAGGAAGCCCTTGGGCGCGTCCATCAGCTCAAAGCGCTGGTGTTTTGGTGCACGGAGGCGAAGAAGGCGCTGGCTTTTCCCAAGAACTCGTTCTCCTTCTCCAGCTGGCGCACCCTCCGGCGCAATGCCGTGTTCTCGGCTTCCAGCTCGCGTGGATCAGGGCGCCCCTGCGCGGCGGCCTGGCGCCGCTCGCGCTCGATTGTGACCCACCGGCCCACCACCGATTCGCCCAGCCCTAGATCCCGGGCCACAGACGCGATCGTAGACCCCGTATCCAACACCAGGCACGCAACATCACGACGATACTCCGGCGTAAAACGACGACGAGTTCCCATAACAGGCACCTCACTTTCCGCAGGCACACACACCCGCTTAACGAAGTGTCAACAACACCAGCCTAACCCCACAGGCACCTCACTGGCCGCAGGCACACACACCCGCTTAACGAAGCGCCAACAACACAAGCCTAACCCCAGGGACCAGCCGATGTTCACCCACCACGGGACGTACATCATCGGATTCTCCGCAGCCTCCAAGCACATGGCGATGGCCCCCGAGCGCGCCACCATGATCCGCTTCGAGCAGGTCATGCGTGAGCGTGGCACGGACTTCGGAAAGATGTTAGCCCGTCAGCCCTGGAACAAGCCCTTCGACTACGAGCTTCTCGATGCCTTCATCCAGCACCAGCTCGAAGAGAAGCAGGACATCGCGTCGTTCTGGCGCCCACAGTCATGAACATTCGATCATGAAGCGACACATCAGACTCTAACAACTTGCACAATTAGTACATGTTGACTGCTACGCTCTCCGAGTTTCGTCAGAACCAGGCCCACTACATCGCCGCTGCCCAGGTTGAGCCCGTCGAGCTGCGCTCGCGCGGCGCACAGACCCGCGCGGTCTTGGTCTCCCCCGCCTTCTACGAGGAGGCGATGGAGGCCCTTGAGGAACGCCGCGACCGCCGAACACGAGATGAACTGGACCGATGGCTGCAAGAAGACCTTGCTCAGGCTGTTCGCGATTACGAGGAACACCCGGACGACGTCTACACGCTCGACGAGATTCGCGCCGACCAGGCGCTGAAATGAACGGGCAACGCTCTCACTTGATCCTTTCCCGCACGGCTCGGCAACAGTTCAGAGAACTTCGACGCTCCATCGCGTCCGTGAGCGGTTCCGAAGTCACTGCCCGCAACTACATGCGCGCACTGACGGATTACATCGAGCAGCTTCCAAACTTTCCGCTCCGCGGTCAGGCTTTCACGCTGCATCACCCGGGCATACGCATCATCGGATTCCGTATGACTCTCCTGATCGCTTTCCTCGTGACCGGCGACAGTGTTGTTATTCTTTCGATTCTTTCCACACGCCAGTCCCGGCTGACACTCGAAGAAGCACTCGGACAAGCCCTCGAGTCATTCCAGCGCCGAGACTGACAGCCAGATGTCTGGGAGAGCGCCAGCCAACGGGCTAGAAGCCACCCCGAAGGACGCTCCCTCTCCCCCACCCTACGGGAGCGTAGGATAACGGGTAACAGCAACGACGCCACGGCCTCACAGGCTTCGTGGCGTTCCCGCCGAAACTCCAGGGAGCACGCATGTCCACGACCAACACCCCGGCCTCGTCCAACGACGACGAGACGACGCAGCCGCAGGCGACCACCGAAGCCCTCGAGTGGCACGCCCCCGTCCTCGTGCGCATCGACGAGCACACGACGATCCCCCACCTGCTCAAAGAACGCGTGCAGCGCGGCGCGACCCGCCCGCTGATCCTGCGCAAGATCGGCATCGGCGGCACGTGGCGCTCCATCACGGCGCGCGAGTTCTACGACGAGGTCCACGCGCTCGCTGCCGGCCTCATCGCGCGGGGCCTCGAGCCGGGCGACCGCGTGGCGATCATGAGCCGCACCCGCTACGAGTGGACGCTCCTCGACTTCGCGTGCTGGGCGGCCGGCCTCGTCCCCGTGCCCATCTACGAGACCAGCTCGATCGATCAGGTCGCCCACGTCCTCGTCGACGCGGACGTCCACCTCATCATCACCGAGACCGTGTCCATGGCGGAGATCGTGCGCGCGGCAGCCGAGAGAGAAAAACGCGCCAACACGCACGTGCTCTCCCTGGACTCCGAGGCCATCGAGACCCTCATTGCCGACGGCGCGGCCACCCCGCGCGAGCGCGTCCTCGCCCGCTCCGACGCCCTCACGAAGGACGACATCGCGACCATCGTCTACACGTCGGGCACGACGGGCACGCCCAAGGGCACTGTCCTGAGCCACGAGAACTTCACGAACCTGTGCCTCAACGCCCACGCGTGGATGCCGGAAATCGCGGCGGGCAAGAACTCGCGCCTGCTCCTCTTCCTGCCCCTCGCCCACGTGTTCGCGCGTTTCCTGCAGGTCTTCCAGATCAGCGGCAACGGTGTCCTCGGCCACGCCTCCAACATCAAGAACCTGCTCAACGACCTGGCGTCGTTCCGTCCGAGCTACCTCCTGGTCGTCCCGCGCGTCCTGGAGAAGATCTACAACTCGGCGGACACGAAGGCATCCGGACCCAAGCGCAAGATCTTCCGCTGGGCCGCCAAGGTCGCGATCGCCTACTCCCAGGCCCTGGAGACCGACGACGGCCCGACCGCGTCCCTGAAAGCCCAGCACGCACTGGCCGACAAGCTCGTCTACCAGCAGATCATCCGCCTGGTGGGCGGCAACGCGGACTACATCGTCTCGGGCGGCGCACCCCTGGCACCCTGGCTCGCGCACTTCTACCGCGGCGTCGGCATCCCCGTCCTGGAGGGCTACGGCCTCACCGAGACGGTCGGCCCAGTCTCCGTCAACACGCCCCGCCTGTCTAAGATCGGCACCGTGGGCCCGGCCCTGCCGCCCATGTCCTTCAAGATCAGCGACGAGGGCGAGATCCTCCTCAAGGGTTCGAGCGTCTTCCAGCGCTACCACAACGACCCCGAGGCCACGGCCGCATGCTTCACCGAAGACGGTTGGTTCCGTACGGGCGACCTGGGGTCCCTGGACCGCGACGGCTACGTGTCCATCACGGGACGCGCGAAGGAAATCATCGTGACGGCGGGCGGCAAGAACGTCGCCCCGGCCGCCCTCGAAAACCCGATGCGCTCCCACCCGCTCATCTCCCAGGTCCTCGTCGTCGGCGACCAGCGCCCCTTCGTTGCCGCGCTCATCACGCTGGACGCGGAGATGCTGCCCGATTGGCTCGCCGCGCACTCGCTGCCCCCGATGAGCGTGGCCGAGGCGGCCACGAACATCGAGGTCCTGGCCTCCCTGGAAAAGGCGGTGGCCTCGGCGAACGAGCACGTGTCGCGCGCCGAGTCGATCCGCAAGATCAAGGTCCTCACCACCGACTTCACGGAGGCGAACGGCCTGCTCACGCCCTCGCTGAAGGTCAAGCGCCTGGAGGCCACGCGCCGCCTCGCGCCCGTCATCGACGAGATCTACGGCGGTCCCGTGCAGAACTGACGCGCCCATGAACGAGGCCGTGGCCGGCTCGCGCTCCCCCGCTCAGTGTCGGGGTTCGCGAGCCGGCCACGGCCTTCTCGTGTGGGCTTCCTACTGCGAGGCGAGCGCCGCTGTGGGCGGCGTGCGGGCCGCTCGGATCGCGGGGTAGAGCCCGGCGACGGCGCCGATGAGGAGAGTGGCACCCAGACCTGCGGCGATCACCCACCAGTGCAGGGTGGGCGGCCAGCCGTACGCGTAACACATGCCCCAGGTGACCCCCGCGCCGATGAGGCATCCCGCGAGTCCTCCGAGGAAGGACAACAGCAGGGCTTCGGCCAGGAACTGCACGGTGATGTGTCCCCTCTTCGCGCCCAGAGACCGGCGCAGGCCGATCTCCTTGCGGCGTTCCAGGACGGAGATGATCATCGTGTTGGCCACGCCGATACCACCGACGAGCAGAGCGATCGAGCCGACACCTGCGAGCAGGGTCGTCAGGGTCTGGTCGGCCGCGTTCTGGGCGGCCAGTGCGTCGGAGGGACGCGAGACCTTCAGGCCGGTGGCCCCCTGCGGGGCCAGAGTCGGACCCAGGAGCTCTCGCACGGTCTCAACCTGGTCCTCGGTGGAGCGCTCGTAGATGGTCGTGGGCGTCTTGCCAGCATCGAAAAGCGACTTCGCGGCGGGCACGCCGATCAACGCGGCGTTGTCGAGTTCCTCGGCCAGGGGCGCGTGTTCCATAATGCCCAGGACCGTGAAGGAGCGCCCTCCCAGCCACACCTGGGTGCCCGGCTCGACGACGCCGAGCAGCGCGGCGGCCTTCGAGCCCAGGACGACACCCGGGTAGCGAGCGGTGGCATCATTGAGCCAAGACCCACTCTTCATGGTGCCCGACACAACCTTGAGCAGGTTCGTGTCGGCCGCCATCGTGAGGATACCGCCGGTCGCGTTGGGGTCTGACAGTCGCGAACGGTACACGGAGATGCCGTTGAGCGTGGAGGTCGAAGCCGCGTCGGTCACGCCCGGGATCATGCGGACTCGTCCGACGGAGTCTTCGGGCAGGATCAGGTCCTGGCCACTCAGGTCGGCCCCGCTGCGCGCGGTCAGCATGTTCGTTCCCAGCGCCCGCAGCTGCTCTTGCAAGCGAGCCTGCGAGGATGCTGACACGCCGACAACACCGACCATTGCCGCAATGCCGATCGCGATGCCCAGGGCCGAAAGGATCGCTCGCATGGGCCGGGCACGCAGCCCGGTCAGGCCGAGGCGAGCAACGTCGGAGGCGCGCAGCGCGGAACGGCCGGCTCCCGATTTCTTCTTACTCGTCATGGCCACCTCCCGGGTGCGCAGAGTCGGAAACGATCTCGCCATCACGGATGGCGATCTGGCGAGGCAGCGACGCTGCCAATTCGTTGTCGTGAGTGATCACGATGATGGTGGTGCCGGCATCGTTGAGCTCCCGGAGGAGCTCAACGATCGAAGCGCCCGAACGCGAGTCGAGATTGCCGGTGGGCTCATCAGCCAACAGCAGGGCTGGGTGGCCGATGATGGCCCTGGCGATAGCGACCCTCTGGCGTTCGCCGCCCGACATCTGGTGGGGCTTGTGGTCCATGCGGTGCCCCAGCCCCACGCGGGTCAGGGCTTCGCGGGCCGCCTCACGCCGCTTGGCTCGCGGCACGCCCCGGTAGAGCAGGCCGTCAGCGACGTTATCCAGGGCGGACACGCCGGCCGTGAGGTGGAACTGCTGGAACACGAACCCAATCAGCGAGGAGCGCACGCCCGACAGCTCGGTGTCTCGCAGGGAGGACACGTCCGTGCCGTTGATGCACACGCTTCCCGAGGTGGGCCGGTCCAGCGTTCCGATCAGGTTGAGCAGGGTGGATTTACCGGAGCCTGAGGGGCCCACGATGGCGACGAACTCGCCCTCGTCGACACTCAGAGATACTCCGTTGCAGGCGTGCACGGGCGGCGAGCCAAACGACCGGTGCACGTCGGTCAGTTGCAGAATGTGGCTCATCGGTTGGGCACCACCACGCGCTGGCCTTCGGCGATCTCATCGCCGCTCACTTCGACGCGGTCACCCGCGAACAGGCCGACGGTGACGGGAACCCGACGAACTTCGCCCTTCTCATCCACGACCTCGACGCCGAACTGGTCGGTGCTGAGAGCAACGAGGGCACCCAAGGGCACGGACAGGACACCCTTGCGGGTCTCAGAGGTCAAGCCCAGGGAGACGGAGGCCTCCTGGAAGCCTTCCAGGGCGGAGGTGTCATCGGGGGTGACGGTGATCGGGATGATCCTCTCCTTGTTCGTCTCCTTGCTGCCTTCTTCGCTTTCCTTCTCACGGGGCGGTTCCACCGAGGTGATCGTCCCGGTCGTTGTCGTCGCCGAACCGGGTAGGCGCACGGTCACGGAATTGCCGACGACGCCCAGCGCCTGGTCGGAGAGCTTCAGGTTCGCCGAAATCACCTGACGCGAGGACGAGGCAGTGAACAGCTCCGTCTCCATCGTGGCGCTGGTGCCGACCCGGGCCTTGAGCGCACCGATGCGCAGGTCTTCAGGGGCGAAAAGCACGGTACCCAGCGGCAGGGAGCCACTTTGGGGCAGAGACAGGGCCTTTTGCCACCTCTTGATCGCAGCGATGGTGTTCCAGTCGAAGTGGGCGTTGGGGGTGGCCTCGAAGTATCCGAGGGCTTCGAGTGCGGTCTCCAGCTGTCGCACGTCCTCGCCGTCGCTCATGCCCTCCTCGAACGTGCGCCAGGCGGGGGTGGAGCCGTGGAGCAAATAGGTGTTGTTCCCGGCGACCGTGTACACGTGCGATCCCTGGGTGAGGGTTGTGCCGGGCGTGGGCAGGGCTGTGACGACGCCTTCAAAGGCGCTCTTGAGGGTGTAGGAGTCGGCGTAGTGGAGAGACCCCTGGACGGTGGTCTCACCGACCAGGTCTCCGCGGGTGACGGTCGCGGTGGCACCGTTAAAGGACTGCGGGGCATCGGCCTCGGCTTGAGCGCCCGAGCAGGCCGACAGGGTCATTCCCGCGACCGCCACCATCGCTAGTGCTGCGGCGAAGCGTGGGGTGCGTCGACAATTCACTTCGCGCCTCCGGGGTTACCGAAGCACTTGTTCAGAGCATCCTGCGGGATGTCCTGGATGTTGACGCCCTTGCCCGGCTCGGGGTCCTTCACGTCGTAACCAAGATCGCGCAGGCACTGGGCGCCCTTGACGAGGGCTTCACGTCCATTCGGATCCTTCGTCAGATCGTCGTCACCCGTCAGACCCGACACCTTCGTCATGCACTCGTTGAGCGCCGAGTTGAAAGCATCGGAGTTGTCCTTGATCTGCTCGGGCGTCAGGCCGGTGTCGGGAACGTCGAAGCCCTTCTCGCGCATGCACTGAGCGAACACCAGGTTGGGGTCGTTGCTGGCCGCGTTGGTGGCCGCCGAGCTTGGGCTCTTAGCGCTGGAGGCGGACGAGCCGGTCGAGCCGGTCGAGCCGCATGCACTGAGGGCCGCTGCCAGGGTGATGGCGATGACGGCGAGGGCGCGCGTCTGGGCGCGATTCTTCATCGAAAACTCCTTGTGGACTACTGTTGGGCTGTGGTTCTCACTGCCTGGATATATTAGAGATCACAAGCCTGAAAGGTACCTGAAAACTATCCGAGAGCGCGCGCAGAATTTCATCAGACAACCCTGGGAGCCCAAAACGAGGCGGGGGACGCTCGCACATCCCCCGCCTCTCACCCAATTCTCCTCTTCATCGGGCGCTTATTCGGTTAGTCTTCAGCAGCCTCGGAGCGAGCAAGGTTTTGCTCCAGGAGGGACACAATCTCTCCGTGCTTGACCTCGGTCAGGGTAACCTTCCGCGCAAAGACGATGAACGCCAGGACGATGACCGCAAGAGGAGCGTAGAAAGCAGCCGTCTTGAAGGTCTCAATGTTGGCGGTCGTCAGCAGGGCGGGGTCAACATCGTTGGTCATAGCTGCCGCGATGGCGACGAATCCGACGATGGAATTCGACAGAGCGCCGGCGATCTTATCAAGCATCGGGCGCACCGAGAGGGTGACGGCCTCGTTACGCTTGCCAGTCTTCCACTGCCCGTACTCAACAGAGTCGGTGATCGTGAGGATAGCCGTCATCTGAATACACGTGGCAGGAAGGTAGAACAGGACCAGGGCGACAAAGACGACAATGAGGTTCGACGAGAAGAGAATGAACAGGACGTATGCACTCGCCATGAGCACCATGCCACCAAGGTAGAGGTAGCGGCGGGGCAGGCGGCGGTTGATCGCCGGGTACAGGGGCGTAACTGCCAGGCCGATAACGAAGGCGATGATGCCGACCGCCGAGTAGATATCGGGCTTCTGGAGCACGAACTTGAACAGGTAGATCATGAAGCCTGTCGTCGCAACGTTCGCGATCGAGTAGAGCACGTAGGATAGCGAGACCCACAGCAGCTGATCATTGCGCGCGATCGCCTGGAATGCCTGCAGCGGGTTGGACTTATCGGAGGGATCGCGCAGGACGCTCTCCTCCTCGCGCGTTCCGAACGCGACGGCCAAGCAGGTGACGATACCGAGGATAGCGATAACTGCACCGAAGCCCGTCCAACCTTCCTGGCTCTCAGAACCAGCTCCCGCAAGAGCACCGAAGAATCCAACTACGGGAACGACGATCGCGGTGACGCCGTTGTAGCCGATGGAGCCGGTGAATGTTCCGAGAGCGGTGTACACACTTCGCTCCTGCGAGGAGGAGGACAACGCAGGAATCATGCCCCAGTATGAGATGTCACGCAGGGAGTACAGGACGTCAAGGACCACGAAGACGATGACAAAAACAACAATGAACACTCCTTTGTTGACATTGACAAGGCCGAACAGTCCGGTGAAGATCGCAAAAAGGAGGATGGATGATCCAACGCCACCAATGACTTGCCAGGGCTTGAATCGCCCAAAGCGCGAGGTTGTATTGTCCACCAAGTTCCCAAGCAGTGGATCAATGAAGATCTCGACGATCCGAATAATGAAGACGAGGGCAGTGATGATCGCAATCATCGCCTTGGCCTCGGAGTCCTCATAGTCGCGGAACAGGGTCTGCGCCGCATAGTAGGTGACAAAGAATGTTGAGAGCGCGTTGTAATACGCAGCCTGCCCCAGATTACCGATCGCGTAGCAGATTCGCGACACCCAGCTCTTGCGTACGTTTTCTTCGTGTGCCATGGTCCCTCTCCTTCGAAGCAACTCTTGCTCGGACACACCTAGGTTAACGTATTTACCTGAGAATGCCAATACTATCTAGGTCACATAAATATATCCACGTAACCGTATTGCATGAATGCGACCAACAGGATACTCTAACCGTTGAGCACGATCGCTCCACCGCAACGTCGCACATTCGGAAGGTCACCATGTTCCACACACCCACCGCCTCCACCCCCACATCAGCATGGCTCAGCGATCCGCAGATCTTCGCCGTCAATCGACTTCCCGCACGCAGCACACACCGCACGAACGCCCCAACACAGAGTCTTGACGGAACCTGGGAAGTCGCACTTACGTCAAGTTCGCGCGTAACTCTCGATTCCCCCGCCACCACATTCGACCAGGAAGCAGTCCACACCCTTCCCGTTCCCTCAACCCTCGAAGCTGAGGGACTATGGCCTCCGGCGTACGTCAACATTCAGATGCCGTGGGACGGCCACGAGAACCCGCAGGCTCCCAAACCACCAGAGGAGTGCCGAGTTGCACTCTACCGGCGCACCTTCACCCTGCATGATTCCCTCCAGGAGTCTTTGAGCAAGCAAGGACACGCACGCCTACGCTTCGAGGGTTTTGCGATGGCTCTCTACATCTGGGTGGACGGCATCTTCGTCGGCTACTGCGAGGACGGGTACACGGCGAGCGAGTTTGATATCACGTCAGCACTGACGCACTCCCAGGACCACGAGATTGTCGTCGCCTGCTACGAGCATTCCAGCGCCTCATGGCTGGAAGGACAGGACTCCTGGCGCTTCCATGGCATTTTCCGTTCCGTATCACTGGTAGCTCTGCCTGCCTGCCACGTCGCCCACCTCGCAACCAACGCTGACTACGACGCGGACTCTGGCATGGGAATACTCAATGTCACGGTCGACCTCAAGGGAACCAATGCCGACAGTACCGCAAGCGCCCAGCTCACCGATTCGAGCGGCACTGTTGTGTGGAGTGAACACGTGCCCGCGAACGCTCCCAGCATCACGCTTCGGGGTGAAGTAGACGGCGCACACCCGTGGACGGCAGAGGATCCGGCCCTGTATACGCTGAGCCTCACGATTCACGACGCCGATGGAAACGATTGCGAGACCGTGACTCAGCGCGTGGGCTTCCGCCGCTTCGAAATCCTCAACTCTGTCTTCATGCTCAACGGCCAGCGCTTCATTTTCCGCGGTGTCAACCGCCACGAGTTCAATCCTTGCACGGGCCGAACGATGTCGATGGAGGACATGGTGACGGACGTGCGCCTGTGCAAGCAGCTCAACATCAATGCAATCCGCACAAGCCATTACCCCAATGACACCCGTTTCCTAGACCTGTGCGATGAGTACGGCTTGTACGTCATTGACGAGGCAAACCTGGAGACACACGGATCGTGGTGCACGCCGGGCGACATCCCCACCCCATCCACGGCGATCCCGGGATCAAAGATGGAGTGGGAGGGCGCCTGCGTGGATCGCGTCGAGTCGATGTTGCGCCAGGATCTCAATCACGCCTCCGTATTGATGTGGTCGCTAGGTAACGAGTCTTTTGGCGGCGAGGTGTTCCGCTCCATGTACCGACGCTGTCACGAGTTGGACGATTCTCGTCCTGTCCATTACGAGGGTGTCACGTGGGATCGAGAGTTCGACGATGCCTCGGATATTGAGTCACGCATGTACGCCCTGCCTAACTCAATCGAGGAGTACCTGCGCGATAACCCGGCGAAGCCCTATCTGTCGTGCGAGTACATGCATGCGATGGGGAATTCTGTTGGCGGCCTCAGCCACTACACGGACCTGGAGCGATACCCCGCGTACGGTGGCGGCTTCATCTGGGACCTGATCGACCAGGCCCTCTACCATGAGCCGACCGCTGGCTCGGGTGGTGACTTCCTGGCATACGGTGGCGATTTCGAGGATCGCCCCTGTGACTGGGAGTTCTCCTGTGATGGCATTCTATTCGCCGACCGCACACCCAAGCCCTCAGCCATGGCGGTCAAACAGCTCTACTCCCCCGTCACTCTCACGCCAAGCATCGATGGAATCCTGATCGATGCCACTGTCCTCCCGGCGCCGCTTGCTAACCTGTGCGTGCGTGCCCGGATCCTTGCCGACGGCGCGGTTGTCTGGGAGAAGGAGGTCGCGGCAACAGGCATCTCCCGTGGACGGAGCACCGTCAGTGTGGGATGGCCGTCTGAACTGCTAGCCGACACAAAACAAGAGATCGTGTTGGAAGCAGCACTTGTCATCTCCTCCGACACCGCGTGGTGCGAGGCTGGGCACATTGTCTCCGTGGGCCAGACAGTGTTCTCCTACCCCGAGCAGGCCGACACGACACCCAGTGGCCACGCCACATTCACCGTGGGCCGTTGGAACATTGGTATGCGTGAGGGCGAGAACGAAGCTCTGCTGTCGCGTACCGCGGGAGGCATCGTCCAGTGGCGTCGCGGCAACAAGGCCATGGTCCTCTACCCGCCCAAGCTGACAACATTCCGACCGCTAACGGACAATGATCGAGGCTGCGGGCACGGTTTCGACCGCGCGTGCTGGACGACGGCTGGAGCCTACGCACGATGCGTGAACACCACCGTCGAAGAGAGCGACGAGGGTGTCGTCGTTACCTACGACTACCGTCTTGCGAGCATTGCAGATGTCACCGTGCCTGTGCGCTACGAGCTGCGCGCCGACGGCACGATTCGTCTAACGGCAACCTACCCGGGTGCGCATGATCTCCCAACGATGCCATGCTTCGGGATCGAGTGGGCGCTCCCCTCGTCGATTGACCGCCTGAGTTTCTATGGCCTCGGCCCCGTCGAGGCCTACGCGGACCGCCTGGCCGGAGCAACCCTGGGCGTGTGGTCCCAGAGCGCAGCCGAAGGGCTGGCCCCCTACGCGGTACCGCAGGAGTGCGGCTTCCACCCCGGCATCCGCTGGTGCGAGGTAACGGACGACGACGGACACGGCCTGCGTGTTAAGGCACACGGCGATCTCGGGGTCTCGCTCCTGCCCTACTCCTCCACGCACATCGAAAACGCTCGACACTGGTGGGAGCTACCGGATCCCTCCCAGCGGCCCGCGACCTACCTACGTCTGCTAACTGCACAGATGGGTGTCGGCGGTGACGATTCGTGGGGTTCGCCGGTGCATGACAAGTACCAGATTGATGCGACCGAGAAGCAGGTCCTGGACGTGACGTTGTCTCTCATCTGAGAGACATTCAGCGGCGGCGGGGGTGAGGCAACTCCCCCGCCGCTGCCGTTATGCGTTCACGCCCGATCACTGTGCGGTGGCGCCGTACGCGGGAATAAAGCTCTGTCTCACAACAAGGCGGGTGGACAGTAGAACGTGATGCTTATGCATGAAACGGCCCACAATCGCGTCTGAGAGGAGTATGAGCGCGGTCTCGGCCAACTCGGAGCGCTCGATCGCATAGGAGCTGAGCGTGGGAGCCGTGTACTCGCAGACCTGAAGATTGTCGATGGAGACGACGGCAATCTGATCGGGTACACGGAGCCCACGGGCAACGAGCACCTGAATGACGCCAACCGCCAGCGAATCAGCCGCGACAAGGACAGCGTCGGGCAGATCATCCGTGCACGCATCAAGTAGTGCTTCGGCCTGACTACGTCCATTCTCCACAGTGAAGGGACCGGAGGCGCAGACGTAGCCATCAGTGGGCATGTCGAGGAGGTGCGCCCACTCGTTGAAGGCGACGGTACGCGGGTCTTGCGCGAAGACATGAGAGCCCATCATGTGCCCAGCGCCGCCGATAAAGGCGATACGCTGACGCCCCTGCTCACGCAGCGTGTAGATCGCGTCAATGACCGTTTGCTGCAGGTCGGGGCGCACAGAATGAAAGAGCGCCGGCGCGGGGTTGATGTCGATAAACACGCCGTGCGAGAGCGCCTCATACAAACGGTCGAGGTCGTCTTGCGCGATCGGCGCAGGACCGATGGACACGAAGCCGGAGAACTCGTCCGCAGCATCGATGAGCGCGTCCACGGTCGGGAAGAACGCCAGGCTCATCATGTTCTCCACCGCACGCTCTCGCAGTGCCTTACGCACGTCGGAAAAATAGGAATCCTGGGGTCCATTCGTGGGATCGAAGTTCTCAAGCACCGCTATGGTCTGAGGAACGCCGGCTCGCGATGTGCGCAGCGCGTAGCCGAGCTCGGTGGCTACTTGGATGACACGGTGGCGGGTTGATTCCTTTGCGGTGAAACTGGGGTCTCCCGAGAGGACACGAGACACCGTCGCCTTCGAGTAACCCGTCGCCTTGGCAATATCACCGAGGTTAACCATTGATCCCCCTCCCAAAACTCCCTGTGTTCAGCTTATACAGTCTAGCTGACTCACAGCTCGCTCAGCGGGATCAACGCCGCATCAGTCGGGCGCACAACTGACGAGGCCGGGGCTTGGTCCTCCCCCAACGTGCGGTTTAGAGGCGCGAACCCTCGTCGTACTCGGCCTTAATGTCCTCGTGGTGGCGGATGACCTCGCGGACCATGAAGCCCAGGAACTTCTCGGCAAAATCAGGGTCGAGGCCGGAGGAAGCCGCCAGGGTACGCAGGCGCTCGACCTGGCGAGCCTCGCGATCCGGGTCGGCGGGAGGCAGGTCCAGGCGGGCCTTGATGTGCCCGACGCGCTGCGTGCAGCGGAAACGCTCGGCGAGGATGTGCACGAGGGCGGCGTCGATGTTGTCGATCGTGGCGCGCGCCTGCGCCAGCTCGGCGGGAATACCGCTGACTCCACGATCGGCCGAAGCGGCCACCGAGGCCTCATCACGCTGTGCCATTGTTCCTCCCGGAAGGTCTCGACTGACCTCAGTGTAGCGGGCGGGCTCAGGCGCTGCGCTTACCTTCCGAGGAACGTTCAGGGTAGAGCTCAGCGGGCCCCACACCCTCGACCAGGTCGCGGGTGACGACCACGCGGGCGACGTCGTCGCGGCTGGGCAGGTCGAACATGAGGTCCGACAGCGTCTGTTCCATGATCGAGGACAGGCCACGGGCACCCGTCTTACGCTCGTTGGCGCGCGCAGCGATCGCCAGGAGAGCCTCGTGCGTGAACTCCAAGTCCATGTTATCCAGCTCAAAAAGGTGCTGGTACTGGCGCACGAGCGAATTCGACGGCTCGGTGAGGACGCGGACGAGGTCCTCCTCCGTCAGTTCCTTCGTGGAGGTCAGGATGGGCAGACGCCCGATAAACTCGGGGATCATGCCGAACTTGTGGAGGTCCTCGGCGGACACGGCCTCGTAGAGGTCGCCCATCTCCGAGGTGCTCTTCAGCTCCGAACCGAAGCCCGTCGAACGGCGTCCCAGGCGTGCCTTCACGATATCCTCGATGCCCGCGAAGGCGCCGGCGGCAATGAACAGGATGCCGGAGGTGTCAATCTCCAGGAACTGCTGGTGGGGGTGCTTGCGCCCACCCGTGGGAGGCACGGACGCGACCGTGCCCTCAATGATCTTCAGGAGGGCCTGCTGGACGCCTTCGCCCGACACATCGCGGGTGATGGAGGCGTTCTCAGCCTTGCGGCCGATCTTGTCGATCTCGTCGACGTAGATGATGCCCTTTTCGGCCTTCTTGATGTCGCCGTCGGCCTCCTGGATGAGGCGCAGGAGGATATTCTCCACATCCTCACCCACGTAGCCGGCCTCGGTCAGCGCGGTCGCGTCCACGATCGCGAAGGGCACGTCGAGAAGGCGGGCCAGGCAGCGCGCCAGGTGGGTTTTGCCCGTACCCGTGGGGCCCAGCAGGAGGATGTTGGACTTGGTGCCCAGCATGTCCTCGGCGTTGCCGGCTTCGCGCGAGCGCACCCGCTTGTAGTGGTTGTACACGGCCACCGACAGGGCGCGCTTGGCGCGGTCCTGACCGATCACCCACGTGTTCAAGAATTCGTTGATTTCGCGCGGCTTTGGCAGCGGCGTCATCGACGAGGAGGACTGCTGCGAACCGAGTTCCTCCTCGATGATCTCGTTGCACAGCTCAATGCACTCGTCGCAAATATACGCGCCGGAGCCGCCGATGAGCTTACGCACCTGCTTCTGGCTCTTCCCACAGAAGGAGCACTTGAGCAGTTCCGCGCCATCAGTCAGACGAGCCACGAGACCTCCAAGGTGTTGAACGTTTTGCCGTTCGGTCGGATGCACTTTCGCACTTACTAGCAAACAACGTAGTCCACACGCGCAAAAAAACCGCGCGGGCACGCCAATTGTTACAAAATCTTCATCAGCAGCTCACAAATGTCACCGCACTCAGGTGCCGCAACGCTGCGCCGGGCGGCGCGCGCAAAGAACGAGGCCGTGGCACCCACCGCACGAACAGGTGCGGGAAAGCCGCGGCCTCGTCAACAAAGAGGAGTCACAGAGCCTTGCGGGACTCCAAGACCTGGTCGATCAGGCCGTATTCGGCGGCCTGCGGGGCGGTCAGGATCTTGTCGCGCTCAATGTCGCGGCGCACCTGCTCCACCGGCTTGCCCGAGTGCTTCGAGATAGTGTCCTCGAGCCATGCGCGCATGCGATCGATCTCGTCGGCAACGATCTGAATGTCCGAGGCCTGCCCCTGCATGCCCTCCATCGCGGGCTGGTGGATGAGAACACGGGCGTTGGGCAGCGCCAGGCGCTTGCCGGGCGAACCCGCAGCCAGCAGCACGGCCGCAGCGGAGGCGGCCTGGCCCAGGCACACCGTCTGGATCTGCGGCTTGATGTACTGCATCGTGTCGTAGATCGCGGTGAGCGCCGTGAACGACCCGCCAGGGCTGTTGATGTACATGGTGATCAGCGAATCGGGGTCCTGGGACTCCAGGACCAGCAGCTGGGCCATCACATCGTCGGCGCTCGCGTCGTCCACCTGCACCCCGAGAAACACGATGCGGTCCTCGAAGAGCTTGGTGTAGGGGTTCTGACGGCGGAAACCGTAGGCCGTGCGCTCCTCGAAGTCCGGAAGCACGTAGCGCGCCTGCGGCATCTGGCGGGCGACCGCCTCGAAATAGGGCTGGGTGCTCATCGGTTCTCTCCTCGCGTTCCGATCTCGTCGGGGCTGTTGATCACGCGGTCGACGAACCCGTACTCGAGCGCCTCGGCGGCGCTGAACCAGTGGTCGCGGTCGCCGTCGGCCTCCACCTGCTCGACGGTCTTACCCGTGCGCGCCGCCGTGATCGAAGCGAGTTCCTTCTTCATCCCGAGGATGAGATCAGCGTTGATGCGAATCTCCGTCGCGGATCCGCCGGCACCGCCGAGGGGCTGGTGCAGAAGAACGCGGGTGTGGGGCGTGATGTAGCGCTTGCCGGGGGCGCCCGCCGTCAGCAGGAACTGCGCCATCGACGCGGCCATGCCCATGCCAACCGTCACGACGTCGGGCTTGACGTACTGCATGGTGTCGTAGATGGCCATGCCCGCCGTCACCGACCCGCCGGGCGAGTTGATGTACAGGTAGATGTCGCGGTCCGGGTCCTCCGCCGCCAGCAGCAGCAGCTGCGCGCAGATCGTATTCGCATTCTCGTCGCGGACCTCGCCGCCCAGCCAGATGATGCGTTCCTTGAGCAGGCGCTGGAAGACCGCGTCCCCCAGTCCCAGCTGCGACCCCTCGCCGGCAGCCCCGGCATTGTGCACGCTCACGCGTACCTCCTCGTCTGTTCGCGGGCCCAGGCGGCCCCATTGATGTCAACCGTACCCGGTGCGTGCCCGCTCGTGCGCGCGCCGGGCCGTCGTTTCGCTGTCGGCACATGCATCCGGTGCGCATACGCGACACATGCACTGAGGGGGTGAGGCTCTCGCCCCACCCCCTCAGCCCACGAGTTAGTCACTCATCAGCGGGTAAGCCCGCCGCAGTTCACTCCTGCTCGTCGGCAACCTCGGTGATGATCTCCGCGCCCTCTTCGGTGGCGGGATCGGTGCCGAAGAACTTGCTCAGGTCGACGTCAGCGCCGGTGGTGTCCTTGACGGTGACGACCTTCAGGGCCTCGATGAGGGCCTTGGAGCGACCCAGGTCGGCCACGACGTTAGCCATCTGCTGGGAGGAGGAGAACAGCTGGTTGATGTCGATGCCGAAGTTCTGCGACATCTGGATCGCGTAGTCGATCAGCTCCTGCTGGGAGACCTGCACGTCGAACTTCTTGGCCAGGGCCTCGGAGAGCAGCTCGGTGCGCATTTCCTTCTCGACGGCCTCGCGTGCTTCCTTCTTGGCCTTGGGCTTGGCGTCCTCGCCGACGCGGTGCTCGACCTGGTGGTCGACCGCGGACTCGGGCAGGACGATCTCGACCTTGTCCAGGAGGAGGTCGATGAGGGCGTCGCGCGCTGCGAGGGCCTGCTGGGACTCCTTGGACTGGGCGGCCTGCTTCTTCAGGTCTTCCTTGAGTTCGTCAATGGTGTCGAACTCGGAGACCATCTGGGCGAAGTCGTCGTCGGCCTTGGGCAGCTCACGGGTCTTCATGGCCTTGATGGTGATGGTCACCTCGGCCTCTTCGCCCTCGTGGTCGCCGCCCTTCAGATTGGAGGTGAAGGTGACCTCTTCGCCGGCCTTGGTGCCGCGCAGGGCGGTGTCCTGGCCGTCGAGCATGGAGCCGGAGCCGATCTCGTAGGAGACGTCGGAGGCGGAGTCAACCTGCTCGCCGTCGATGGTGGCGACCAGGTCGATGGTCGCGAAGTCGCCGGTCTTGGCCTTGCGGTTGATGGTCTTGAGGGTGGCGAAGCGGCCGCGCAGGTCCTCGAGTTCCTTCTCGACGTCCTCATCGGTGACCTCGGTGGGCTCGACCTCGACGACGAGCTTCTCGTCGATCTCGGGCAGCTCGAAGGCGGGGACGACGTCAACCTCGGCGGTGAAGACGAGCTGGCCGCCCTGGGGGCCGGTCACGTTGGGGATCTCGGTGACGTCAACGGTGGGCTGAGCCATGGGGCGCAGGTCGTTCTCGTTGACGGCGTCGGAGTAGTGGCCGGGCAGGACCTGGTTGACGACCTGCTCGATGACGGCGGCGCGGCCGAAGCGCTGGTCGATGATGCGCGGAGGCACGTGGCCCTTACGGAAGCCGGGGATGTTCACCTGTCCGGCGATCTCCTTGTACGCCTTGTCCATCTCGGACTTCAGCTCCTCGTAGGGAACCTCAACGGTCAGACGAACCTTGGTGGGCTCGAGGGTTTCAACGGTGCTCTTCACGTGCGTACGCTCCGTAGTCTACGAATTCGGGAACGCCCATTTCGGGCGCATAACAACTCGCTTAGTGTACGCCACGACCCCACTGATGTCCTCATTCGCGGACGTTAAGTGGGCATATCCACCCCCCTTTCGTCGCAACGAGTGCGCAATGCCACACACCAGCGCGCTTCGTTCCCCCATTAACGAGGCCAGGGCCGCCCACGCTCAAGGGCACACTCAGGGGGCGAGGTAGTGGGAGCGCCCTCGCACGACGGCGGCCAGGCGGGCGCGGGGCACGTCGGCGACGAGACGCACGGCGGTGGTGATCTCACGGTGGATGGCTCGGGCCTCGGCGTCATCTGTTGCGGTGAAGCGCGCGGTGACGCGCGGCTGGCCGGAGGCGATGGCGATGCCCCAGGATTCGAGCCGCGTAACTGAGCGAGCGGCGGCCTCGACTTCTTCAGGGGTCCGACCGGGCGCGAGGGTGGTGACCGTCATGATGGTGCGATAGGACGGCATGGCCACTCCCCTGGTTGGCGTGAAAAACGGCGGCACGGTGGCCGTCGATGGTCGGGGTGACAGGATTTGAACCTGCGACCCTCTGCTCCCAAAGCAGATGCGCT